>Ga0302324_100009895_pt1 | contig 19843 bp, 19 predicted proteins | sample Palsa_T0_1_FD_201949 | JGI IMG/M metagenome (GOLD analysis project Ga0302324, IMG submission 201949) | Peat permafrost microbial communities from Stordalen Mire near Abisko, Sweden - Palsa_T0_1 | ecosystem: Environmental > Terrestrial > Soil > Palsa > Peat permafrost | place: Sweden: Abisko...
CCAGAAGCGTAACGCGATGGTATCGGTCATCGCTCCCTGGATGGACGGTAGTCCGGGCAGGATTTCATCGATGCGCTCAGAGAAGTCCTACCGGATTAAGATCCCGTCCTGGCCAAGCGCCAATCCTTGTTGCGGCGATAGTATCGCCGCGCCTTAAGCCGGAAGACAATCCGGTAGCAGGCACCCAGACCAGGTCGAAACGAGCGATGTCCCTGTGGCAGCGGCAGAAAGTACAAAAATACCATCCTGATTTTTTCCGGTCTCTGACGAGTTCTCGAATCTTGCGTTGCAGTCGGGTCTGCTCGTTTTTCGACAACTGGCGAATTTCAACCACGCGCCAGCGATCCGATTGGCGTGTTCAGAGAAAGTGTCACACCTATTTCACGCCCTCAGAGTTAAGTGTGGCACGGCGCGTGCTGTCAACCCTCTGCTGTAAAAATCCCCAAATAACCCAACCCAAAACTGCAGAATGTCACCCAAATGGTGAGATAAAGTGCGACCCATCCCTGAGACCCCCGAGCTCCAACAGCCCGTTTGTTTTCTTAACCAAATGACCGGCTTCTCGAGGATCGCGGAAGCACGACCCGGACTGCGGTGCGGGCGGCTTGGCAAAAAGCAGCCGAAAGCGTCAAGCGAACGTGCGTAACACCAACGAAATAGAAATGACTGATAACCACCATGGCAAAATATAAACTGGAATACATCTGGCTCGACGGCTACCTACCGATCCCCAATATCCGCGGCAAAACGTTAGTTAAGGATTTCGAAAGCTTTCCGACTCTGGAACAACTCCCCAACTGGGGATTCGATGGCAGCTCGACCAGGCAAGCCGAGGGACATAGCTCCGATTGCGTCCTGAAGCCGGTTGCCGTTTATCCGGACATCACCAAACAGAATGCTGCGATCGTGATGAGCGAGGTTCTGCGTGCTGATGGCACCCCGCACTCCAGCAATGCCCGGGCGACGATTCTCGATGATCCGGATACTTGGTTCGGCTTCGAGCAGGAGTATTTCTTGTGGAAAGATGGCCGTCCTCTCGGTTTCCCAGCCGATGGCTTTCCCGATCCACAGGGTGAATACTACACCGGTGTTGGCTACAAAAATGTGGGGAAGATCGCCCGCGAAATCGTCGACACGCACCTCGACCTTTGTCTCGCGGCCGGAATCAACCATGAAGGCATCAACGCCGAAGTGGCTAAAGGCCAATGGGAATACCAGATCTTCGGCAAAGGCTCAAAGACTGCCGCGGATCAAGTGTGGGTGGCCCGTTTTCTGTTATCGCGTCTCTGTGAACGCTATGAAGTCGACGTTCAGTTGCATTGCAAACCGGTTCTGGGCGACTGGAACGGTTCCGGGTTTCATTGCAACTTCTCGACCAAATATATGCGCGAAGTAGGCGGCAAGGAATATTTCGAAGCGCTGATGGCAGCATTCGACAAGTACAAGAACGAACATATCGCGGTGTATGGGCCGGACAATCATCTGCGTCTGACCGGTCTGCACGAGACCCAGTCGATTGACAAATTCAATTACGGCCTGTCCAATCGCGGGGCTTCCATCCGTCTGCCTGTTAATTTCATCAAAAACGGCTACAAAGGCTACCTCGAAGATCGGCGTCCGAACTCGGCCGGCGATCCCTACAGGATCGCCAGCCGCATTCTTCAGACGATTGAATCGGTGCCTAAGCCGTAAGCCGTCCCGAAGCGGAGCCGGAATTGAGCCACGACAGGCCATGCCTCGGCATGGCCTGTCCGGTTGGTAATCGTCCTCGCAATCCGAGTGAGGAAGGGTGTCGTCGCTTGTGCACTGGCCCGGAGCAGCTCATGTTGCCCGGTCTCTATGGAACAAGTAAAAGACACTTTACGAGCCACGGTCCGCGTCAGTTACGATGGTCGGGTCTATAAGACTTTTCGTGGTCCTGATGCCCAGGAGCGTTTCGCTAACGAAGTGAGAGTTCTTCGTCATCTCGAGAAGAGAAAATGTAACTTCGTACCGAAGTTACTGGAAGCGAATGCCGAGCAGCTCCGGATTGTCACGACGAACTGCGGCGTCCGGGTCGAACATCTGGATAAAAAGCGCGCCGCTGAACTTTTTGCGGAACTGGAGCCCTATGGTGTGCGCCATGAGGACGCCGAGGTGCGCAACATTACCTATCGCCAGACGGACGGGCGGTTTTGTGTCATCGATTTTGAATTCTCCACGATTCTTCCGGGCCATGAGGAACCTGCAAATGCATCCTCCAAATAGCGAATCCCTCTGGCATCTTCTGCAATGGTGGGGCGCAACAGACTGTGGAAAGATTCGTCCGAACAACGAGGATACTTTTCTGGGTTTGCAGCTTGATTCCAAAGAGGTTCACCATTTGGGAAGACACGGCGAGGGATCAACCGAAACCACTGATTTTGCCTTCGCGGTAAGCGATGGGATGGGCGGAGCAACCGGCGGAGAATTTGCCAGCCGGATCACCGTCGATCACCTGACCTATCTCCTCCAACGATCGTTTAAACAGTCCGCAGTGGGAATTGAAACTTATTTTGCCGACATATTCACCACTCTTTTCGACGAAATTCATCGATCGTTACTATTAATTGGGGGGAGTTACGCGGAATGCTCCGGGATGGGAGCAACCCTGACCGTTTGCTGGTTCACTCGAGGCTGGATGTATTTCGGGCATATCGGCGACAGCCGCATTTACTATTTGCCGGCTCAGGAAGGGGGCATAAAGCAGATCAGCCACGATGATACCCACGTTGGCTGGCTTCAGCGAAATGGGAAGATCAACGAACGCCAAGCGCGGACTCATCCGCGTCGCAACGTGCTGCAGAAAGCTCTAGGCGCCGGCAACCAATTTGTTGATCCCCAGGTCGGCGCTGTCGGCTACGAGAGCGGCGATCTTTTTCTACTCTGCTCCGATGGTTTGGTGGAGGGACTTTACAACCACCAGATTTTAGAAATTCTACGTTCTTCCAAAGCTTCGCAAACGGACCCTGACTTCGCCCAACGCCTGGTGCAAGCTTCATTGGAGACAGCTGGCGGCGACAACATGACCGCGCTGGTGATTAGGGTATCTTGACATCGTCGTGCGACGCATTGCCGAGAATCCCAGGCAATTCCCCATTCCATTTTGGCACTCTTACGTTCATGAGCCCTAATCGCTCATTTCCGGACCATATTGATTGAGAATAAGGAGGCCCTCAGGTGGTCCACCAGTCGAACTTCAACGCTTAGACCGTAGTCCAAGCCCGGACACTCTTTCGCTATTTCCACCGCTTCATTCAGATTATCCACTTGTAACAGGATATAGCCAGCGACGGTTTCCTTGGACTCGACGAAAGGACCGTCCAAGACCGTCTGTCCTTTCTTGCCGGAAATAACCTTACCCTGATCCGTGAGTGGTTGACCAGCTCTGGCCTTTCCTTGTTCGGTCAATCGATCGAACCAGGCGATCCATCGGCTCATAACATTTTGAATTTCTTCCGGAGACAAGCCCCGGTCCCAATCCGTACCGCGAAACAGCAGCATGTATTCGGGTGTTGTTGTCGGTGTAGTCATGTTCGTCTTCTTACAAATTCAAACGACGCACAGCAATTCTTTCGTTGGTGAGCGAGATCCGAAGCCCGGGGGGATGACTTTTGTCAATCCTTTCCGCAGAAATTCGATCTTGCCGCAGTGCAGTCGAGCTGGGTGTTGTGCGTGGCCCTGGCCCGAATAGCCAATGCCGATCAGCAGGCGTTAGCTTCAGTCGCAGTCAGATACATGAAGTCGACGACGACTTTTGCCAAGCAGGGCAGGCGCACACGCATGCGTTGTTTCATGTCTATCGAACGAATGAGAGCGCGCGCAAAGGACATCCCATTTAAAATTATCGGTCCTTTACCCCTATGTCTCTTGATCACGACCTTTGGTCATATTCGAAAGCTAGGGCAACCCTTCGAAAAAGGTATTGGAGAATCTCATCTGTCCGAGCGAAAGACCTACTAGATCCCCCAAACGACAGTGAAATCATCGAGCAAGCCGCATGCAATCGAGCTTGCATAGCTTCAACAACAACCTTCCCTCCAATTCAAAGTAGTCATGAACTTTAAATCCCTGCTCGTATGCGCTTTTTTAGGAGCGCTCTCTTCCCTCGCTCGCTCCGAAACAGTCATAAAGATCCTCCACATTCAGACCAACCCTCAAATCCTGGCGATCTGGCAGGAGGCCGCCAAGACGTACGAAAGCGCGCACCCCGGCATCAAAGTCGAATTCGACTATCTGGAAAACCAGGCTTTCAAGGCCAAGTTGCCGACCCTCCTCCAATCCAAGGATCTGCCCAGCGCTTTTCACAGCTGGGGCGGGGGGGTGATGTACGAACAGGTCAGTTCGGGCATTTGTCAGGACATTACCAAGCCCGTCACCGAGGGTGGGTTCAAGGATACTTTTTATCCCGCCACCATCGATAACTTCACAGTGGACGGCAAGATTTACGGCTTGCCGAACGATGTCGGGCCGGTCGTCCTCTGGTACAACAAAGAGCTGTGCCAGAAAGCCGGAGTGGACCCAACGAAAATCAAGCAGTGGGACGACTTTGTCGACGCAGTCAAAAAGTGTCGAGCTGCCGGCATCACTCCGGCGGCGGTGGGTGGCCAGGATGAATGGCCGGTACATTTTTACACCGCGATGTTGATGATGCGAATCCTCGGCAAGGACGGGATGGAAGCGGTGTACCAGGACAAAAACGGCGGCTTTGCGAGTGCCGATGTTGTCAAGGCTTTCCAGCTTTTTCGGGATTTCGCGGCGTTGAAGCCTTTTCAAGACGGCTACCTGGCCAACACCTACGATCAAGCAGCCGGCACCTTCCAAGACGGTAAAACGGCGTTCCATCTAATGGGCAGCTGGGACTTGGTTGAGGGCCGGGCGAACGCAATGGACAAGAAAGGACTATCTGACGACAAACTGGGCTGGATTTTCTTTCCCGAAGTTGAAGGGGGCAAAGGCAAAGCCAACGACCTATTTGCGAGCTTGGACGGCTGGCTGGTGACAAAAGGTGCGCCCAAGGAAGCGACCGATTTCATGAAGGTTTGGTTAGGCAAGGATACCCAGACAAAGCTGGCCGGCCCAGGACTGTTTATCCCGGCGGTCAAAGGCACCGCCGACGTGATCCAAGATCCTCTCATCAAGGAGATTGCCGAGGAAATCGACAAGTCGCAATGGATTCAGATCGCCATGGACCAACTGTTGGGACCCGACACCGGCCAGGTCTTCAACGATTCGAGCACCGGCCTGGCCTCGGGCAACACGACGCCCGAAAAGGCAGCTAAGGCCATCGAAGCCTCTTGGCAGCGGAACAAGTCGCAGTGACACGGCGAATCGCTGACCCTGAAACAAACCCTTTGAAGCGGCGGTTCTCTTGGTAAGCGCGCAGGCAGAGAATTTAGCCCCGAGACAGGCTGGAAGCCTACCTACATTGCTCTCCGGAGTCTCGAGCGATTCTCAATGGCATTGCTCGCGCACCTACCGCGACGCTGCGCTGGCGGACTGTAGCATAGGCTTCCAGCGGTAACGTTGGACAAGACCGCGCCATCGACGTTCCAACGACAGCGGGCGTCCCAAAATGAGGGGGTATCGAAAAAGGCCGTGTGGAATCCGGTGTCGGGCAACCTAAAGTAAAATTTCCTCCACGGCCTGCAACTGCCACCCGGTTTGAACGCACTCAACAGTGCTGCACGCCACTAGACGGATACGGTTGCGAGACGCGGCATCCGCGGCAATCTGGCAAGGCGGTGCGCGATTGCGCTGGGCTGGGATCACGCTGGATTGAGTCACGACGAAATTGCGGCGTTATTCCACATGCCTAGTAGCAATTCGGTGGCCCAGACGATTAGGCGAACCAAGGCCCACGACGCCCAAACTCTGAAAGTTTTAAAGAATCAAATAAGTTATAAGTGAACGGCTGACCCGACGGCTGACCTTGCTGGCGAACAATGTCACATCCTAGCCACGGACGACGAGCCCTTCGGTAATGTTGCTCACAAACGTTTCCCCGGCGCCGTATTGCAGAGAAGGTCGTGCGAACCCACCTCCGACTTTACGGAACCGCCATCTGGAAACGCTCTAAAGCGGCCTCAAGCTCAGCCGGCCGAACCGGCTTGCTGAGGTAATCATCCATACCTGCCGCGAGACACTTTTCGCGTTCTCCCTGCAAGGCATTAGCAGTCAAGGCAATGATGTGCATCGGTGTCTTCCACGGGCACGGTGAATCCGAACGGTTTTCCCGTTGACGAATGGCTTGGGCCGCCTCATAGCCGTCCATCTCTGGCATCTGGCAGTCCATGAGAATAACGTCGTAAGGAACGCATGGAAGGGCTTCCAGCACCTCGAGCCCGTTGGACACGGCATCGGCCCGGTAACGCAATCGACGCAGTTGAGCCAGCGCCACTCTTTGGTTGATGGTATTGTCTTCGGCAAGGAGGATGCGTGCCTTCTTGAACTCGGGCTCTATCTTGGACCCATCCGGGAAGGGAACTGCGATGGGATACAGCCCGTCCACGGGTCCTACGGTCGCCGCTCTGTTGGGGGCCCGACTGATGAGGCAATCAAACAGACGAGATTGTTTGAGCGGTTTGACCAGGTAGGCCTCTATCCCCAGTTGCTTCAATTCGGCGGAACGGAGAGAGTGCCCCATAGACGTGAGCACGATCAACCGCGTAGCGGCCAGGGCCGGCTCGGCTTTAATCGCCGCCGCCAAGGTAAAGCCATCCATTTCGGGCATCTGCACATCCAGGAGCGCTATATCGTACGGTTGGCCGTCTCCGACCGCGGCCCGCAATCTTTGAAGGGCTTCGTAACCGCTGGCGGCGCTGCCCACTTGCATCTTCCACGCCACAACCTGTTTGCACAGGATCTGCCGGTTGGTATTGTTATCGTCGACCACCAGCACCCGAATCTGCTCCTGGTCATGTACTGAAACCCGCCGCGTTTCGGCCTCATCAGTCTGCTTGCCAAGTTGGGCGGTAAACCAAAAGGTGGAACCGTTGCCCGGCACGCTGCGGACGCCAATTTGACCCTCCATCTGGGCCACCAATTGCTTGGAGATGGCAAGGCCCAAGCCGGTGCCTCCGTACTTGCGGGTCGTGGAAACATCGGCTTGGCTAAAAGCTTGAAAGAGGCGCCCCTGCGTCTCAAGCGGAATGCCGATCCCGCTGTCTTGCACCTCGAACATTATCTCTGCCTGGGTTTCGGTTTCACTCCCTTTGGAAACCCGAACGACCACCTCCCCTTTACTCGTGAATTTCAAGGCGTTGCCGATAAGGTTGGTCAGGATCTGCCGCAACCGCCCCGGATCCCCGCGCAACCGAGATGGGACGCCTGGCTCGATCGCGCTGGCAAGCTCAAGGCCTTTAGCGAGGGCGCGTTCGGCCAGCATCTCCAGGGTACTTTCCACCGCTTCGACCAAGTCAAAATCGAGCGTTTCGAAAAGGAGTTTGCCTGTCTCGATCTTTGAAAAATCCAGAATGTCGTTCACGATTGCCAGCAGGGCGTTCGCACTCGCGCTAATGGTTTCGGCAAACTCGCGCTGTTCCAGATTTAGGTCGCCGTCGAGTAACAAACCGGTCATGCCGATCACACCGTTCATCGGCGTACGGATCTCGTGACTCATGTTTGCCAGGAACTGGCTCTTGGCCCGGGCCGCAGCTTTCGCATCGTCCTCCGCCCGCTTGCGCTCTGTGTTTTCCATCTGTAAGGCTTCGTTGGTTTTTGCGAGATCGGCGCTGCGCTCGATGATGCGCGCTGCCATCTGGTTAAACTCGTGCGCCAGCTGACCGACTTCGTCCTCGGAGGATTCCGGCAACGGATCCTCGATGTTTCCTAGCGCGAAACGCCTCACACCCTCACGCAACGTGCGAAGCGGTCGGGTAATCGTGTAGGCCAGGAGAAAAGCGAAAGCCGCCGTGGCCGCCAGCGTTACAATGCTGATCAGAATCAACGACTGGGCAAACCCGCGGACAGGCGCGAGCGCCTCGGCCTGATCAACTTCCACGAGCAGAGCAAGCTGGTACTTGGCGATCCAGCGGTAAATGGTGATTACTGGTACCCCGCGATAATCTGGTGCCAGAATAACACCGCTCTTATGCGCGACACATAGGCGGACGGCTTCGGTATCGATCTTGCGACGCATCACCGCGGGTTCGGGGAGGAAGCGCGGCGGAGTGACCAAATATTGCTCAGCGTTGACCAGAAACGAATCCTCCGTGTTGTGAATTCGCGTCCTGCGTTGGGCAATAGCGTTGATCGCGGCGAGATCTAAACGTCCCGCCAGCACGCCGACCATGAGCCCGTTGGCCGTCCGTAGCGGGATCGCTTCGGTCATTTCCGGAGCTGCCATGTCAGCGGAGTGATACGGCGTCTGCAGGTAGATATCAGTCTTGCCTTTGTCGAAGTATGGATAGCCGAGCTTCGACTTCCCTGCTTCGGCCGGAATGGTCGAGGCCACCACCTTTCCGCCCTGCGGCTCCATGACGAACAACCCAATCAAAGCTGAGTCCTTGCTGGCCATATACGGTTCAAATTTGCGCAGAAGCACCGCATGGGCCAAGCGCGCTTCTTCCGATGCGGGCGCTGCGGCGGTAAGGTTGGCCGCCGCCTCCAGAAAATCGGGATCTTTAGCGATTTGCGCCAAATCGTCCGAACGCTCATCGAACCAAGTATCCAGCGCTGCCTGCTTTTCGATCGCGGTGGCGAGCACTTCCGAAATAACGGCAGCCTTAAGGCTTTCGCTCCCGCTGCGATACGCGAGCACCCCAACGGCCGCCAGGAGCATGGCAACGAGGAGCACGAAAAGCAGGACGATCCGTGAAGTAAGGCGCATCTTCATCGTGCGCCTCTGCGTAGGGTGCAAAATCCCGCGGCGAGCCAGATAAGTCCCGCCGCGGCGCACGTGAGCGGCAGCCAGAATTCCAGCATACATATTCGCTCGCGCATCGCCGTCGCGAGGTGCAGCTGCGCTTTGATCGTTTCCGCCGTGTAGCGGTCGCTCAATCGAGCCCTCAGTTCGCCGACGCGCTCACCTGCCTTGGTCTCGATGAAATAGCTCCTGCCGGCGTTCTCATAATCGAGAACTACGCCTGAGAGCGGCTCAATCCACAACCGGCTCTTTCCAAAACTTAAGGCTAAATTTTTCCGCGGCACATCAGGCAGCGACTCGAAACCGGCGGTCTCGTCGATGCCGTCGGCCAAGGAGTTAAAGACATAGACTTTGATTCCGCGGAACTTGTCCTCATGATCGAACGTCACGACACGCGGATCTGGATCCCAGAGACCATATTGTTTCTCCTCAAGATGCGGCGGAAACAGGTATTGGCCAGACCGGTCTTCGTCGCCGTAGTCGGCCAGATTTTGCCGGTTACAGCGATCAATTCCATAGATATTGAGCGTTTCGAAAATCACCATGCCCGCCGTGGTTAAGCAGTGCGCATCGCCTTGGATGATAGAGCGTCCGTCGCGACTGCTCAGAGTTTGATCGCGGCGGCGCACGATGTTCTCAGATTCCTCCGCGGCAGATGAAAGCGTTTGACGGGACCACAATTTGGCCGCGTAACTGGTCTCCGAAACGAAATCGGTCGGCAGCAGTTCCAAAGCGGGGGCCACCGAGCGCAGCAGTGCGGCCATCAGCCAAAGCGGAGCCGTTCCAAACCAATATCTGTGAGGCGCAAAAAGACGCACTGTCACGTCCCCAGTTTCTTAGGTACCCCGCGAAGCATTTTCTCATATTTCTGGTAATTATACTACGATGAAGAGGGTTTGCCATCGTTTTAATTGCTTTGACCGCGCTTCGGCGGTTGCGTGGCACCCGGCTTTGGAACTGCTGCCGACCATTTCGATTCGTCTCTCGACCTAGTGCGCTCAGGCTTCGCCTCTTGCGCACGCCTGTACGAGAGAATTCGCCAGCGCATGCCGCCGTCAAGTGAGCCAAGAATGGGCCGGAAAGATGAAAAGGAACCCGAACAAATAATGGCAATCGACCGTGGATAGCTGTCGGTACTGATCCTCAGTAGATCGTTCAAGTCGTTGACTGGCGCTCCAGTAGCTTCTGGCAGCAAAGTATTTACCAACTCCGGCAACTGAGGCATCGCAGTCGACGGTTCCTACTGTTTGGTTAGCGAAGTAAACGTCACAGTGGGAGAATCCGGTAGTCCAATCCCAACATCATACGGCAATTGTAATCACATATCTAATTGTGTTTTGTCGGTGGCGGCAGGGCTAATTGGGCGAACGGCAATTGGCCTCTTCCTTGCCAGTCGTAACACTATACAAAACAACACTATTATAGGCACCTACGACGATACCATTTCGGAGGATGATCAAGCCGGAACTTCTTTCACGGTTACTGGAGATAATACCTTCAGCGGAAGCCAGTGCGTTAGTCCGACGCAATAGAGTCGCTATTGATTAGGGGAATAAGTAGCTTCATCATGCCGGGACTTCGCGGCAAGGTCCCGGCGATGGTTGCTTCGTTTGAAGTTCTGGAAGTCCTCAATGTTCATCCCTTTGAAGGACATAGTGTCCTTATCCGAGGTCTTCACCGTAGAGCGAACGCTTTGCTCAAGTGATCTGGAGAACAGTTGCCTCTGAGCCGCGTTTGCTCGCTCGAAGGCGCAAATCCATCATCCTCGCTAATAAACACGATGTGCAGCGGGACTGCACTTAGCCGGTTGAATCTTGATTCAACAGCGGCCAGCAGAGGCGCGGGGAGGCTTAAAGACCACCGTGGTAATCGGGCCATTCCGAAATGACCTCACCTCGTTGCCTGATCAATATAAGAACCATCACGGTTATCAGTATCAGTGAAACGATGCCGCAATAACGCCTATGATTGAAGACAGTCCCGCGAGAACGCTCGTGTGATCATCGGCAATAAGGATCCGAATCTTATCCCCGGATTGGGTCGAGCTATCTTGATTCATTGCCAACTCCGTCGTCCCGGATGAATTGATCCGGCTTTCAGCTGATCGGCTCATAGTTTTGTACCTTCGGATCAACCGGAAGAATGATCGAAATGGACACGCCTCGACCTTTTTCGCTCTGAATCGCGAGCTTGCCTGCCATGGCTTCCGCATTGGTCAAGGCTTCCTGCCCTATCCGGAGCAGATTGTTCTCCCATTCCTGCGGGAGCAATCGAGGTCTGATCGAAGTGTCGGCAGTCATCTTAGCGAGCAATTCATTGAGCGCGATGCTGAGGCTGTTTTCCTCGAGTGCCTGCGGGCGAAGCGCTCTGACAGACCGCCGTGCCTCCTGAAGGCTTTCGCGAGCCAATTGGCTGGCACGTTCGAGATGACCCGAGGCCTTCGTGGGCCGACTTTGGCCCATCGCTTCCCCAGCCGCTTCAAGCTGGACAATCACTCCGGTAAGACCCTGCGCCAGGGTGTCGTGCACTTCCCGGGCCAGGCGATTTCGTTCGGCCACCACGGCCGAACGTCGACTTCGAGCATCGACAATAGTGCGGAGCTCGATTTCGGACCTCTTGATTTCTATCAGAGCCTTTTCGAGTTCATTGCCGACCTGCTCTTGCTCGATCGTATCGCTGCTCGTCTTCATAAACTGGTCGCCAGCATCCGAATCGCATTTCTCGCCCGAAGCCATCTCCGGTACACCCTCCAAAAGGACTGTTCCGCACCAATCCTTCTGCGCAGCAAAACTCGGACCGTTCGGTCGATAGCGGAGACCTGTAAACAATGTCAGAATCGATTCATGCAAGCTAAAGTTGTCTTGGTCACTGGAGCCCTTACTGCCTCATGAACACAACAATCCCCTATACCGATTTAACCCAACGCCCTCCCCGTAGTCCCCACTCCCGACTCGGTTTTGCCATCCTCCCCCGTATGATCGACAAGGGCCGGGCGACAATGGCCAACAAGAATGGGGAGTACATCTACAACTCCCCCACCGACCGACACCTTGTTCGCTTCCTCGGCTTTGACGCCGCGGCGATGTTGAAAGAGCTGGCTGCCGGCAAGGGTGACGGCGAAATCCTGGCCTGGGTCCTGGAAAACTCCAAGACTCCGCGCGGACCGTGAGAAGTGGAAGCTTGGTCGGCCTACTTCGACAAACGCGGCGCGGACAGCGACGCCGAAACGCTTGCCAGTTTCGCCGAATACGTCGGGCAACACAGCAAGACTCGTGAAGACATCAAGTCATGGTTCGACGCCCTCGAATTGGACGATTACGTTAGCTTTGGCGGATAAGCCTGAAACCATCCCATAAACCTTTCACACGAAACCACCAAGGAACTACAATCATGAGCAGCAAAACTACAGGAAATCTCGCTGGTAAAGTCGCCCTCATTACCGGCGCATCACGCGGTATCGGTGCAGCAATCGCCCGGCGGCTCGCAGCCGACGGTGCCAGTGTCGCCATCACCTACTCCAAGGGCGCGGATGCTGCCGCGTCCGTCGTCAAAGCTATCGAAGGAGCTGGAGGCAAGGCGCTCGCTATCCAAGCCGACGCTGTCGACGCTGCTGCCGTGAAGGCTGCGGTTGAAGAGACCGTCAAGATCTTTGGTCAACTTGACGTGCTCGTGAACAATGCCGGCACGGCCATTCCGAAGCCTTTCGAGGAAGCCACTTTGGAGGAACTGGACCGTGTCATCGACCTCAACCTGCGTGGCGTTTTCGTTGCGACGCAGGCGGCCTTGAAACACATCGGGGAGGGGGGGCGCATCATCACGATCGGCTCGTGCGTGGGCGAACGTAACATGACGCCCGGCTTGGCTGCCTACTCGGCCACGAAAGGAGCCGTCAAGATGTTTACGCAAGGGTTGTCGCGAGAGGTTGGGAACCGGGGCATCACCGTCAACAATGTTCAGCCGGGGCCCATCGATACGGACCTGAATCCCGCTGCGGGCGAATGGGCGGCACCCCAAATCGCCAACACGGCGCTCAAACGCTATGGCCATGTTGATGAAATTGCCGCGATGGTGGCATTTCTCGCCGGGCCGGAAGCCGCCTACATCACGGGCGCGAGCTTGACCGTCGACGGGGGCACCAACGCCTGATCGTCAGGGTCCCAGGCAGACAAACCCTGTGGTCGGGATCCAGCCCTGGCCGGCTAACCCCTCCCCGTTTTTTTGCTCCAGTGCGCGAGATGGGTGACGGACTATAATTAATTTCTATCCGCGCCTACCGTCTCGATGATTTTAAAAGCCTGGACGATCTTCGTTTGCGTGAAGAAGGTATACCAAAGCCCCAGCGCGGAGAGATCTTGATCCGCGTTCGGGCGGTGTCACTGAACTATCCCGATCTCGCCATGCTCCTTGGTCGGTATGTTTCCGACAGCAAGGCTGGCTTGATTCCGACGAGCGATGCTACAGGGGAAATTGTCGCTTTGGGTGAAGGCGTCGATGGTTACACGGTCGGTGACCGGGTTATGGGCGCGTTCCATTCGCGATGGTTTGGCGGCCAAATGCCCAAGACCATCGATGTTGATGGCTACGGAAAAGGGTAAGAAACATCGACGTCGGGACGATTTCTTGGACGTTCGAACTTTCGAACCCCTCTTCCGCCCAACGAATCGGATCGTAAGTTTCTGCCTATTAGCCACTTGCGACCAATTCTGAGAACTGGCCCGAATTCTGATCCTACCGGCTACGCCGACCGAGTTTTTGCCATGACGACAACTATAGCCTCAATGCTTGTTCTCGTTCACCGCCTCCGAGCGATGCCGCAATTGGTGCGACGGCTCATTGGTCTCCAAGTCTTGTTTTCGTGTGCCCTGTTTTCCGGCTGCTCGCATCTGGTTAAGGTCTCTCCCGCGCCGGGAGCGGTCCTTCAAACGGCCTTGTTTCAACCGACTACCAATTGGGAAGGCGAACGCGTGCAGGTCGCTTTGACGCCTTCGCTGAGAGGCGAACCACGCAAATATTTAGCGAATAGTGAGGAGGTATTTCTCGCCAACTCGCTGCGGGAACGCGGCCTTCGGCACGTATACAAAATAAACGGCATTGGCACACCGCTTGTCGTCTACGCAAGGAATCCGGAAGTCACCCCGCAAGAGAAACATTACCCGCAATCAGGTATTGTTCTCGGTCTAACCGCGGTGAAGGAGGACCGACCAGCGCAATTGCCTCTCCTGAAACTCTATGATTCGCTGGATCCTGGCGTCGTCAGATCTATCTATGGCAAGCATCCCGTCGCCGCCAACTACACTGCCACTTTGGCCGTACTCTACGCGCACGCCCGAAAATTGGCCGGTAGCGCTGCCGGATCGTTTCTCCGACCCGATTCCCCAAGGTTTGCGACGGGCATTTATCTGACTCATCCCTACGATCCGAACAAGATTCCGATCCTGTTTATTCATGGTTTGATTTCTTCTCCAGTCTCCTGGCAAAACCTGCAGAACGATCTTTGCGCGGACCCGACAATTCTCGAACATTACCAGCCATGGTTCTTTCTTTATCCGACCGGGCAACCGGTTCTGGAAAGTGCCGAGCAGCTTCGCGAGGATCTGAAATCGACGCAGAAGTTATTTGATCCCAAAGGTACCGATATCGCATCGCACCACGTCGTTGTCGTCGCCCATAGCATGGGAGGCCTGCTGGCCCATACCTTGGTGTCAGAAAGCGGCGATGCACTCTGGAAAGGATTTGCTAATGAACCGCTCAGCGGTTTGGCTCTCTCAGCCGGCGTAAGAGATCTCTTCTCAAGATATTTCTATTTCCACCGCCAGCCTTGTATCGATCGAGTCGTTTTTATAGCAGTGCCTCATCGTGGCAGCTTGTTAGCCTCCGGAATTGTCGGCAGCATCGGCAACCGCTTGATCGGACACTCGAAAGCCACCGCCCAGGCGCTGAAGGAGCTCTCTGGGAAAAACCCGGGAGTCTTAAACCGCTATTTCGCCCGAGTAAGCGCTCGGGGTGGTCCAACCAGTTTGTACTCGCTGGCCCCAAATCCGCTGCTGAATAGCTTGGCCGCCTTGCCGATTGTAGTCCCTTTTCACAGCATCATCGGTGATCGTGGACTCGGCGGCGGACCAAGGAGTTCTGACGGAGTGGTTTCCTATGCCAGCTCGCACCTCGACGGAGCGGAATCCGAAAAGATTGTACCCGCCGGTCATACGGTTTTTTCCAACGAACTCACTGTCCTCGAGATTAAGCGGATTCTAGAGGAGAACCTTCGGATGAAGAACGAGGTTCAACCGCCTTTAAACGTGCTTACAGACAGGCAAGCCCGCCGTTATGAGGAACCTCCTCGCAGACATCGCGATCCATGGGCGGTATCAGTTGGTCAGTACGCCCATCTCTGAAGCGAGCGTCTGGGATGTCCCGCGCTCGTCCGCTCGTCCGCTCGTCCCGCGATGCGTGATACCCCGACCGCGACTAAATCCTTTCATTCAATTCGGAACGTGCTAATCATGGTGATCTTGGTTTGGCTCAAAACGTTTACTTTCTGGACAGTTCGTCGCTAAGCAAACCCCAACAAAGGATCCCCCCAGTGCGCAAACGATTATTCCTGGCAACCGTAATTTCCGCCACAACAGTCCTGGCGTTCTTGTTCCCATCCATCAGTACAGCCCAGAATGCGAAGTCGATCTACTATTGGATTTCGCACGGATCACCAACTGATCCCGTGTGGACGCTATTCCTCCAAGGAGCGGAGCAGTGGGCAAAAGACACCGGCAATGACGTTCGGACCTCGTTCCACAGCGGCGATGTTCCGTCACACCAGGAAGCGTTCCGCGCCGCTATCACCGCTCATGCGAAAGGGATCGTCACCAGCACGCCTGACCCGGGAAGTTTAACGAAGGTCATCGCTGAGGCGCACGCCGCCGCTATCCCTGTGATCATCCTGAACACTGACGATAAGGCCAGCGGTCGCGATGCCTACGTCGGAGGAGACAACGTCGCCGCCGGCCGGCGTTTAGCTCAGTATCTGGTCGATCATGGTTTTATCAAAAAGGGAGACTTTGTCTGGACGCCCGTCGAGGTGCCCGGAGCGACCTATCAGACACTGCAAACTCAGGGCTACGACACTGTGTTCAAGCCGCTTGGGATAACGACCGACATCACGGAAACCAAGTTGGACCAGGCGGAGGTCATTAGTCGAATGTCTGATTACCTGACAGCCAATCGCAGCAAGATCAAGGCGATCTACTGTATCGGCGACTTGGTCAGCGGGAGCATCAAGCGGGTGTTTGATCAGGTTGGTATCAAGCCCGGCGAGATACCGGTGGTTGGTTGGGGCAATTCGCTCGACACCGCTCAGGAAGTGATAGATGGGTACGTGAATGCGGCCATGTGGCAGGATCCGCAGGCCTCGAGCTATATGGCGTTATCGATGGCGTCGATGACGGCAGCTGGAATTCCTCCCGGCTTTGATATCACCGTTGGCACTATGTACGAAAAGGAGAAGGCGCCAATCTACCTAAAGGTCATGCAGGGAGGCGCGGCGAAGTAGACGGCCGATTCGCGAGAAGCGAAGAGACGAGAAAATTCGGAGAGAATGTGGATGTAATCGCCAGACGACCTCTTTCTCAGGCCGGTCGGAGAGCGATCGCAAAACATCGTTGACCAACCTTTCGATCAACGGTCGAATCCAGGCCAAACCATGGCTACATTAGGATTGCTCTCTCCGGAGTTTCCATCCGTCTCGCTCAGTGCAAACCTCGACGCGATCGCGGCGACCGGGGCCGTCAGTGTCCAGTTCGATTTAGCTTCTGCGGTAGGTCACACTTTTCCGACCGAGCTTTCTCAAGATACCGTCGAGGCCATTTATTTGGGCTTCTCTGAGCGACAACTCACGCTGGCCGCCCTTTCCGGCACGTACAATATGATCGACCCAGATCCGCGTGCGCGTGAGGTGGGCGCGGAAGGCTTGAACCGCGTGATTGCCTTGGCCCCCAGCCTCGGCACGGATGTTGTCACGTTATGCACCGGGTCGCGCGACCCCGGCAACATGTGGCGAAAACATCCGGGCAACGACACCCCCGAGGCATGGGCAGACCTGTTCGTACAAATAGAGAAGGCCCTGCGCGTCGCTGAAAAATACGGAGTAACGCTCGGTGTCGAGCCTGAGATCGGAAACACTATAAACTCCGTACACAAAGCTCGACGGCTTCTAGACGAGATCCAGTCGCCGCAGCTGAAGATCGTGATGGATGGAGCCAATATTTTTCAACGCGGCCAGTTGCCAAATATGCGGAAAGTACTCGACGAAGCATTCGAGCTCTTGGGTTCGGAAATTGCCCTGGCACACGCGAAAGATCTTGATAAGGATGGAGAAGCCGGGCATCTGGCGGCTGGACGGGGGCGGCTTGATTATCCGTACTACCTGGAACGACTGCGGACATCCGGTTTCAAAGGCTCGATCATCCTGCATGCGCTGAAACCGGTCGAAGCCAAGGACAGGCTTGCATTCGTGCGCAGCGCCGCACCCGCAGGCTATGTTTGACGCGGCTACTCGAAAAGAGTGCATGTCTGGCGCCTGCTCCCGGCCGCAGGAATAGAGATTGGAAGCCAAAGGATTTTTTCGATGCGTGTGGGTATCGTCGGCTGTGGGAATATTTCCGACGTTTATGTCAGGAACGCGAAACTCTTTAACGATATTGAAATTATCGCCTGCTCCGACATTGTCCCACCGGCGGCTGAGCGGTTAGCTCGCAAGTATTCCCTGCGAGAGATGAAAGTCCAGGCTCTTCTTGAGGCAGACGACGTCGAGATCATCCTCAATCTCACACTTCCTGCAGCCCACGCGGAAGTTTCACGAACTGCGATTGCCGCGGGAAAACATGTCTATAGTGAGAAGCCATTGGCGACCTCCCTGCAGGATGCCGTTGCATTGATTGAGGAGTCCGAGGCGAAAGGCCTGCGTTTAGGTTCTGCGCCGGATACAAGGCTTCTGCTTAAGCCGCTTGAAGAGATCAATTCCGGCGCCTGAACTTTGGCCGGAAAACTCCCTTCCCAACGGGACGTTCTCAGGCCGCTGATGCCGACCACAACGGAAATACCTGCCCCGCTTTAAGGTCGGGATCTCGATGATAAACTAGCTCAAGCCAGCCATAATGAATCCACGCCAGGTCGGGCTTGTTTTCGAAACGAAGTCTTTCAAATGGGCCTGAAAAGGTTTCACCCTTGAGTTGAACGGATACGACGTATTCATTACCCTTCTTATTGACGTTCAGGACTGTGGCGAGGATTGGAATCATTCGGGTGGCTTTCGCCGCAGCACCCTAGCCCCAGTGCATCAAATTCTCCCATACTGTTCTCGACCGGTTCGCCTTGCTCCTTGATATGGCGGAAAGGCCAAGACGCCCGGCTCAATCCTGCGCGCTTGGAACTTGCGAATCGGGGACCAATGGTCATCGCCGGGGGCACTGTTTACCGAGCGGATAGACCTTTCACTGATTCCGATGATCGTCAGCAAATCGCCAGTCTTCGACTGGGGAGGGGCTTGACAGCATTGGGAGAGCCCTCTTTGTGGGGGGTTGGCTGGACCAGATCGCAAGCGGAGCGAAAAACTGGCTAAATGTTGTCGCTCATTTACCAAAAATATGGTAAATATGATGCCAATAAGGAAGGACCAACGCTCGAGATCGTCGCCGTCCCTTGCATATGAGCCCTAAATTAATCAACGGTAAGGTTTGGATACACGTTGGGTCCGTTTTCGGTGGTGGCTATCAAAAACTTCCGGAGAGTGATCCAAAGTATAAGGAAATCTTGCATTGGATCGATAGTCAGAGGTTTGTTGAACTTCTGGATTGGGTCTACAACCAGCGAACCTCGAAGAAAGTAAAATAGCTGCCGGACTGCCTTCTTCTAGGCTTCAACCCTTGCGGTGGAGTGGCCGAGGAATTTCACCGTCTGGTTTAATTGCTCGATCTTGAGCGGTTTTTTCAGAACTGTCACCGGACTGATCTGCAAGATTCTGTCTAAGACCTCGCTGTTAGGGTAGCCGGTAATCACGATGACATTCAGATCGGGATCGATGCGCTTGGCGGTCTTGTAGACCTCATCTCCTGGCGCGTCCGGTAATACCAGATCCAAAAACATCAGATCGAACTTTTGTTTTCCCAAGCTTGAGATTGCGTCCTTGGCCGTTCCGACAACAACTCGACTGAAGCCAATTTTTTTTAGAAACGATTTAAATAACTCTTGAAGGTCAGGATCATCATCGACCACCAACACCGTTGGTTGGCCCTGCTTATCCTGCCGCAGGATGTCCCGATCCAGAGAAGATTTCTTTATTCTCCACCGTCCGCCAATTTGAATCGCGGGTATCTGCCCCCTTTGGGCGAGGTAGTACACTGTGGGGAGAGGTATCCGTAAATACTCGGCAGTTTCCTTTACGGTAAGAAGATTATGATTAGGAGTTTCACTCACGGTTGAATTAAAAAAACAAAAAAGTTAAACGCAATTGGGAGATGGTTAAGAAAATAAAACCAGGGTGTCAAGCACCCTATTTTAAGTAAGGGCTGGGCGCCGCGAAAGACGAAGCTCAAAAGTACTACTTTTTTAAGTTCTCATTGATTGAGCCGAAGTCTTTGTCGATAGAGGCTAGACGCTCTTTACGGAGTTGGTCCTGCTGCTGTCGAGCCTCTAATCCACCATCGTATGTCGTTACCACTATCGGCAATTGCGCCGCACTGGTTGCGGAGTCAACGAGGAAAGGAGCGGTGGGCGCGGCGGCGACTGTCAGGGTGTGGGTAAGATTATTCGCGACGGCTGGAGCTGGAATAATCGGTGTGGCAACGGTGGCCTGAAAACCGCCCCCCATATAATTGACTGAACTGACGTAAAAGGGATTCGTGTATCGTGGAAGCGTCGATCGGAGGTAAACGGTACTCGTGTATCGTCGGGTCGCCGCTTGATGCCGTT
>Ga0302324_100009897_pt1 | contig 19839 bp, 13 predicted proteins | sample Palsa_T0_1_FD_201949 | JGI IMG/M metagenome (GOLD analysis project Ga0302324, IMG submission 201949) | Peat permafrost microbial communities from Stordalen Mire near Abisko, Sweden - Palsa_T0_1 | ecosystem: Environmental > Terrestrial > Soil > Palsa > Peat permafrost | place: Sweden: Abisko...
CTCGTCCGAAAGGACCTGGTAGGCCTCGTTGGCCGCCTTGAACTTCCCCTCGGCTTCGCAGTCGCCCTGGTTACGGTCGGGGTGGTGCTTGAGGGCTTCCCGCTTGTAGGCGCGACGAATCTCTTCGGGTGGGCTCTCGCGTGGCACCCCTAGAACTTCGTAGTAGCAACGCTTTTGACTCATGCGCAGTCAGCCCAACACCGCGAGCCACCGAGTGGCTGCGATGGGCAAGGTAAGTCCACAGCTCGACGTGTCAACGCTCATGGCCCTTCAAATGCCCCACTTTTCACGGAGATACGCTTCAACCTGCATGCGCGACGCTGGGTCGAGAAGCGTAGCGTAGACGAGGGCTTCCGCGATGTCGCCATTGGCGAAATAAGACGCGGGCATCGCGCCCCCAATGTAGAGCGCCTGGTTCGTTGGGAGCGACGGGTCGAGGGCCACACGTTGCTCGACGAGGACGCCGTCTCGAAACGTCGTCGCTGTACCGTCCGCGCCCCATTGTGCCGTCACGAGCTCGACGCCGCTCTGCATCAGGGTGCGGAGCGTCGTCTGTGTCTGCGTCGGGCCCTGCGTCGTGCCGACGTAAAAGTAGTAGTCCGGGTTCGCCTCGTTGGAATTGACGTCGATGGGCAGGATGACGAACGGATAGGCCCCGGTCGTCGACTGAAACCGCAAGGCTGACTCGGCATAGCCACGCGTCACGAGGAACATCGTGAGCTCCGTCCCGCCCGGGCCAGCCCACATCGCGCCGAGGAGCTCGGACGCCGCGGCGGTGAAGTGAACGACCGGCAGCCCGTTGAGCGAATTGGCGACGAGCGCGGGTGGGTTCGTTCCTTGACCGATGGGGATGGCATCGCGACCGTTGCCCGAACGATCATGCCACTTCGCCACCGGCGGGCTTGCAGCGTCGGTCGCAATGACGTCGACGCCCGATGTCGCGTCGAGCCAGAACGCGAGCCCTGCGAAGTTCGAAGGATCGAATGGCAGTGCGCTCCCTTCGTCGGCGGCATTCGCGTCGGCAGCACCAGCCGCATCGGGGCTGGCTTCGTTCGCCGCGTCGACCCCGAGACTGGCGTCGCCGAAGCTCGCGCCGATGAGATCGGCGCACGCACCGAGCGTGAGGCATGGCACGACGAGCAGGACCCCTACGGAGGGCTTCATTCGAAGTGCCCTCCAATCGACATCCCGCCCATCGATACAGCGGCGGCTCGCCGTTTGGACGCGAGCGAAACGATGAACAACGTGGTCCCGAGCGCCAGGAGGACCGCTCCCGTGATGAAGGTGGCGGTGCTCACGGTCGCCCACGTCGCACCATCGTGAGCCGCGTCCACGCCCATGACGTTGCAGACGCTCTGCGCGTTGCAGTTGGCGCTTTGCACGTCGCGGCGGTCGATGGCCATGAGCCCCGCGAGGCTTCCGACCCATACCGCAGCCACGCCGAGGCCGAGGACGCTGACAGAAGCAGGCTTCATCCACCCCGAAGGACGAACCTCGGTCTGCACGATGCTTCCGGGGAGCACGGCTTCGAGCGCGGGGCCCGGCGTCACGTGGAGGGCGCGGATCTCGCCTTCCGTGACGTCGAGGTTGTAGCGTGCGCCGCGATAGCCCACTGCCGTCACGAGCACGATGTGCCCTCCCTTGAGCAGGTGAAGCGGCATCTTGTGAGCGTCGACCGTGTCGCCGTCGAGCGTGATCACAGTGCCTTGGGGCGCGTCCGCGTCGAGCTGAAGCGCGACCTTTGCCGCCCGGCGATCGATGCTCTCCAGGCGCTCGTGCACGCGCGCGAGGCGGTCATCGCCCTCCGTCATTCGCGCCGATGCGGTGTGGTAGTAGCCGTACGCGCGCTCGAGATCCCCGAGGTGCTCGGCGCAATCGCCGAGGTTGACGAGGGTGCCGACGCCGGGGTCGAGCCGGAAGCTCTCCTCGAAGAGCTTGCACGCTTCGCCGAAGTCGCCGTGCTCAGCAGCACGCCGGCCATCCTTGAAGAATCGATCCGCCCGAGAGACAGCCGTGTCGTCCGCATGGGCGACGGACGTCATGAGCACGCACGAGACGAGCACGAGGCTAACCGAGCGGAAGAGCACCGCGCTCACTTGCGCCGGTCCAGCCAATTTCGATGCCCTTGCATCATCGCGGGCTTCTGCGACGTCGAGGTGATCGCGGACGGCAGAGGCGGTGTCGCTGTGTCGGCGGTGGCACTCGAGATCTCCTGCGTTGCGCGAGGCTCGGGAACAGCTTTCGCGTTCGCGTTCACCAGCTCCGACGTCGTCGTCGGGTATGGAAGGGGCTCCTCCACCGAAGGAGTACCATGTGGATTCGACATCAACGTCCGCCCTGCAACCGCGACGAGGAGGAGCACCGTCACACCCACGAGCGCGCCGATCCCTGCGGCCCGGAGGAACTGCGTCGTACGCGGGGCCTGACCTCCGACCTCGACCGGGCCGATCGTCGGGGCGCGTGCTCCGATGCCCCGTTGCGCGAGGGTCGTCGCGTCGTCGAGACCCGAGCGTGGAAGCGTCGACGCCAAAGGACGATAGCCACTCGCGAGCGCGGCCTCGAGCGTCGACACGTCGACCGCCGTGTCGTCATCGGATGCTTGAGGGCGGCCACTGGGCGAGATGCCCGGCTTGGCCTCCGGTCGCCAAGCGATCGCGAGGACTGCCGCGTGGAGCGCTTGCTTCATCGCCACGGCATCACGGAAGCGGTTCTCTTTGGCGTACTCGAGCGCGTGGTCGATGACGGTGACGAGCGGCGCGGGCACATCCGGCGCGATGCGCCCGAGCGACACTGGCGGCAACGTCGCCGCGGCGACGAGCTGCTCGTTCGCGGTCTCGGCCTCGTGGACGACGCGGCCCGACGCGAGCCAGAAGAGCGTCGCGCCGAGGGCCCACACGTCGCTCGTCGCGTCCATCTCGTTGGCGCGGCCGCGGGCCTGCTCGGGCGGCATGAACGCGGGCGTGCCCATCATCGTGCCGGTTCGTGTGTTCGCGCCGCTCACGCCTGCTGCGTCCGCGACGCGGGCGATGCCGAAGTCGAGCACGACGACACGCCCCTCGTGCGTGACGAACACGTTGTCGGGCTTGATGTCCCGGTGAATGACGTGGCTCGCGTGCGCCGCGGCGAGCACGTCCGCGACCGCCTCGCCGATGAACGCGACCTCGTGGACGGGCAGCTTGCCGCCGTGCCGCTCGGCACGCGCCGCCGCGGTCTCCCCTTCGAGGAGCTCCATGACGATGAAGGCGGAGCCGTCGTCGGCCACGGCGTCATCGAGCACGCGGGCGACGCCAGGATGGCCAATCTTATTGGCCACGTACCCTTCACGGGCGAAGCGCTTTCGCACCGCGTCGTTCACCGACAGCGCTGGGTGAAGCATCTTGACGGCTACGCGCGCTCCCGTGCGAGGCGTCGCGGCGTACACCGCGGCCATTCCACCCATGCCGATGAGGGCGTCGAGGTGCCACTTCTTCTTCAGCGTCGTGCCGATGCGAGCGCGCACCTGGTCGATGACGGACTGGTGGAGGTTACTCAGCACCACGACCCATCAGATATTATCAGGCGCTCTCTTTCACGACCAGGGCGCGTTCGAGCTCGCTGATGCGCCAGGCGCGCGCTTCGAGGTCGCTCTTCTGCCGAGCGGCGAGGAGCGCGAGATCGTCGAGCTTCTTCGTGATGGTCGGATCTGCTGCGTGATCGAGCGGCGGGCTCTCGACGCGCGCGACGAGCTCGCGAACGATCTTCTCACGGCGCGCGAGCTCCGCTTCGAGAGATGCGACGAACTCGCCGCGCTCCTTGAGCTTGGTCTCGAGCGCTACGATCTCGGATTCGTCGGCAAAAGCGCGAGGCGCCGGGACCTCGTGCTGACTCGCGAGCGCCGCCTCGACCTCGGCGATGCGTTCGCGCTGGACGATGATGGTCCGCTCGGCCAGCTCGATGCCCTCTTCGAGCGCCGCGGCACGCAGCTGAGCGTGCGCAAGCTGCTCGGCGAGCTGATCCTCGTGGTCGCGCGGAGCGTCCACTTTGATCTTCGCCGATGACAAGACGTCCACGTCGCGTTCGAGCCGTACGACGCGCTCGCGGGAGGCCTCGAGCGCTTCGAGCGCGCGGCGCGCCTCTTCCTCGGCCCTTGTGCGAGCTGCGCGCATCGCCTGAAGCTCCTCGACTTGGGCCTCGAGGTACTCGGCGCGAAGGCGCGCTTGCGCGAGCTCCGCGCTCACTTCGAGAGGGGCTGCGAGCGGCACCGGGCGGGAGGCGAGCTCGATCACGGAGTAGGCGTCGAGGGCGACGTCACCGTGGGATGCGAGCGCGATGAATGCGCTCGGCGGTGGTCTGTCTCCCGCGAGCTGGGTGTCGACGCGCACGGCGGCGTCCACTTCGTCCTGCCCGAGCTCCGCGAGGGTCACGCCGACGAAGGGCATCGCGGCGATCATCCGCACGTGCGCGAACTGCAAAGAGACGAGATCGTAGAGATCGTAGTACCCGAGCGCGTGCTCCGCGTCGGCGTCGTCCGTCAGCGCATCGGCGTTGCGCGCGGCGCAGACGACGGCGCCCTCGATCCCCACCACCCGACGCAACCGCGCGAGCAGCGCCGCGGCATCGGGGACGGCCGAAAGGTCCGGTACGATCGCGAGATCGAACGCGCCATCGCGCACCTCGAAGTCGCCATCGGGCAAGCCACGAAGCACGGTGCCTCGCGCGCTCGGGGGCTCTTGGGCGAGCGCTCGCGCTCCGTCGGGGTCGAAGACGTGCACGACGCGGGCGCCGAGCTCGGAGAGGAGCTCGTGCATCCCGAGCGACGCGTCACCCACGACGAGCACGCGCTTCTCCGAGACGAGCGCCTCGGCGAGCACGACGAGCGCACGCGCGAAGTCGTGGGCCAAGGTCGTCACCAGAGCACTTGCTGCGGTTGCCCCGGGAAGATCATGTTGCCCGCTACCCAGCACGAGAGAGCGCTGATCGTCATCGTGGGGTTATAGCCGCTCGACGTGGGGAAGAGCGCGCCGTCGCTGCAATAGAGGTTCTGGATGTCGTGGAGCTTGCCCGTCCTGTCGCAGACCGACGTCGTCGGATCGTTGCCGAAGCGGAGCGTGCCCATCACGTGAGCGCTCTCGGGGATGGCGTCGCGCGGGGTTATGGCTGACCAGCGTGCGCCTGCGTTCTTGAAGATGGCCCCCTTCCCCGCTGCGTCGGTCGTGCTCACCATCATCGGCCCGCGATAGTTGCTCGCGGCGAGCTCGTAAGGATGGTTCGAGTACGTCACGCGCGGCGCGGGCGTGCCGAAGAAGTCGACGACGACGGGGTCGAGATCGACCTGATTCGTCGCCTGCGGTGCGTCCTCCGCCTGCATGGTCAAGACGATGATGCGATCGCGGAACGGCGACTGGCGCATGAGCTTCTTGAACACGGTGCCGTCGAACTTGCCCAACTGTGTCCCGAGGAGGATCTGGGCGTAATACGCCGCTTCGCTGACGGGACGCTCGCTCCCGCTGATCTCGACGATGCCTCCAAGCGCGGTCGACGGATCGTTCGGGTTGTAGTTGACCGCCTTGCCGCGGAAGTCGGCGAACCCGTGGTCGACAGTACGCCCACGATGGCCATGCAAGCGATCGTTGAAGATGCCGACGCACGACGTCTGCAAGTGAAACATGAGGTTGCGGCCCACCATGTTGCTAGAGTTGCCCACCCCCGGACCGTTGATGTCGGAGAGCAGCAGCAAGCGAGCGTCCTCGATGGGGCTCGCGGCGAGCACGTAACGCGACGCCGTGTATTGGACGACGTCGCCGTTCGGGTCGACGCATTGTACGGCCGTCACCGTGTCTCCCGCGCCGTTCATGATGAGCTTGGTCACGCGCGTCTCGGCGAGAAGGAGGCAGTTGCCGGTCAGCAGCGCCTTGCGCAGGAACGTGACGGCGGCCGACCCTTTCGCGTTGATGGGGCACCCATAGTCGCTGCAGTAGCCGCAGTCGTTGCAGGGCGGGCGCCCGTCGTAGGGCATCGAGTTGACGGCGGTGGGATACGGGAACGCCGTATACCCGCTCGACGCGAGCCCCGCCGCCGCGACCGTAGACAAGTACATCGCCAATCCGGGCGGCATCGGGTAGTCGCTGCTGCGCGGGGCCTCGAAGGGGTTCGCGCCCATCTTGCCCTGGATGCCGAGGGCCTTCTCGGCGTACGCGTAGAACGGCTCGAGGTCCTGGTACGCAATGGGCCAATCGGCGAAGTTGGCGTTCTGCACGCTATTGCCGAGCAAGGTCGCCATCATGAAGTCTTGCTCTTCGAGGCGCGGCATCTTCACGTCGGCGTGGACCATTCCACCACCGACGTGCTTCGGGAGCCCGTTCACGTCGGTGACCTGCAGCCGGTCACCGTCGGAGGGAGCGGTCCGCCAGCTACGCGGGTCCATCCGCGAGTCGATGTCGATGAAGTTCCGGATTTCGAACTTGATCTCGTCGTTGGCGTGCTCCGGCACCGGTTGCTGCGTTGGATCATCGAGGAACGCGAAGTGGTTGGCGCCCGCTTCGAGGACCAACACCTTGAGCCCGTTCGTCGTGCAGAAGTAGGCGACCGGGCCTGCGCCCGCGCCGCTGCCGATGATGCAGACGTCGAACGTCGTGAGCGCTTGGTTTCCGAGGATGCGCGTGGTCATGACTGAAACACCGTACCGCCCAACAGCGTGACGACGTTGTCGAGGAGCGCGATGACGTCGGGCGTGAGCGGCTCGGGATCGGTCACCGTGGGTGTCGTCATCGGCGCATCGGGACGCTCCACGTAGACGCCCGCGTCGTTGCTCCACACGCTGTAGCCGAGCGGTTGCTGATCGCCCTCGAAGTGCGTGAGCCCCCAGCCCGCGAGGTCGAGATTGCCGCCATATTCGGGCGGGCAGAAACAACCCTGCGAAACGAGAGCGATGATGAGCTCTTTGAAGGTGATCTCGAGGGTGTTGAAGTAGGCGATGAGATCGTCTTGGTCCAGTTGCTCGAGTGGCGGCGTTGTGCCGGCGATGGCAGCGGCGAGGCCCGTCTTCATTTGATCGCGCAAGCCGACGACAGGGCCGAGGAGCGCGTCGTTCGGCGCGCCGTTCGGCAGCGCGGACGATCCGAAGAGCTGCACGCGCCAACCGGCTTGCTTGACGATGTCGAGCGGGAGGAACGTCGTGAACGAGTTCGGCGGATAGTTCGTCGACGGCTGCCCCGAGTCGTCGGCGTAGGGCGCGCGGCCGGAAAACGGACCTCCCGCGTAGATGAGTGGCGCGGCGGTGGCGCTGACGTTGTCGAACGCGGTCATCAGGTTCTCGATGTACGTCACGGCCGCGAGCTGACTTCCGCCGGCCGTATCATCGGGAGGGAGGACGGCGTTCGCGAGCACATTGAGGGCCGAGAGCTCCGCGCCCGTGAAGAATCCGGTTTGCGCGGGCGTCGACGTCGTGCAGCCGCCGAGCGGGAACGGCACGGCCGTGGCGACGGCGACGCCACCGATGTAGCGAAGAACATCGCGCCGGGAGCGAGCGCCAAGTGCCCCGGCGACGGGTACCACGGGCAGCCGACGATGACCGTCGCTGCGATGGTTGTTGCTCATCGGCGCACTATGCCAGAGACGCCCCTTTTGTTGCAGCCCGTTTTGACGGTGCGCGCCGCTCGACGCCGTAATCGGTCGTCGGTTTTGCGATCGTGAGGCGCCGGTCTCGCAAGGCGTCGGCGAGCTCCATGACGAGGGCTGTGAGGGCCCGCGATGACGGCCATGCGGGCTCGAAGCGGTACACACGCTCGTCGGGCTTGCGACCCGGTAGGGCTCGTTTCGTCGGGAACGCGGCTGTCATTTTGGCTGCCGCGAACGAATCATCTTGGACGCGGACGAGGACGTCGAACGAGGGCAGGAGCGCCCCGCCCGCGCTCTCCCAAGCCACACCGACCTCGATGCCGCACACGCCGACCATCGCGAGCCGAGGCGACACGAGCAGCCGAAGGTGGGCGCCGGACGCGAGAGGCGCGACGCGAAGCTCTTCGTGGGCGACGAGCGAGCGAGCAATCGGCGCGAGGGCGACACCTTCACGTCGCGCGCTCGGCGGCATCTGTCGTGTCGTGCCGGTGATGAAGACCGGAACGAGCACGAACGCATCGATCGCGATCCAGTAGGAGACGGTCCCCGACATGCGCGCAACCCAGCATGCGAGCGCTACGGTCGTGATGGCCACGCCGAGCGCTGCGGCGCCGACCCCGGTCGTCGCATCGAGGAAGTCAGCGGGCTCTCGGACCTCTGCGAACGCTTCGCTCGTTGGGATGACGAGCCACGTCGCGCGGCCGCGAGCGGGCTCGGGCTCGAGGTGTTTGCGACGCCAGGCGAGCAGCGGCAGCGCAGCCGCGACGAGCGCTGCCCCCAGCATGACGCGCCCTTGGGCTTCCGCGAGCACGCCTCCGCCAAACGCGAGCGCGGCGAGACCCGCGCGGATGGACGCGGGAAAAGGAATCAGCCCAACGACGCCAACACGAAGGATGCGCGCTTTCGTGAGCGCGAGGCCAAACACGAAGAGTGCGGCGAGCGCACCGAGCGTCGCGACGCCTAGCGGCGGACGCGTGGCCGGTGCAGCGGGAACTAGAGGTGCGGATGCCTCTGTGCGTGGCACGGCGATGTGTGAGAGGGCTTTGGGATCGACGCGCAAAAGGACCGCTGCCGCCTCGCCCTTCGGAACGTGCGGCCGCACGAACTCGATCTCATCATGCTCGGCACTTCGCCGAAGCGTCACCAAGTCCGCGGCCATGTCTGCCTCGGTGACGGCCCGTGGCTCGGTCGGCGCGGGCGGGAAGTCGATCACGACGCGCAGCCCGTCGATGCCTTCGTGCATGGGTGGGAGCGCGAAGCGCACACGATCGAACACGCCATCGCGGACGACACGCGGACCGAGCGCGCTCTCGTAGAGCATCTCGAATCGGTAGTCACCGCGCTTCAGACCCTTGGGATCGTCGACGGTGAGGTGGACGACGCCCTTGTCGTCACGGCTGACAGCTGCGCCGAAGACACGGCCATCGGACGACGTCACCTTCGCGGTCGGATTGAACCGCCAGTCGTCCTCGAAGCCGGTGATGGCAATCGATCGCAGCGTTCCCGCGAGGACACGGTAGTCGAGGGCGTGCGTGACGCTGATACGACCGTCGCCTTCGACGACGACGTGCGCGTCGATCCCCGCCACATGAGCCTCGGAGTAGCTCGCCCGCGCGTCGGCTCCGATGAGGATGCCAATCACCACGATGAGCAGGATGCTCCGAAGCATCTCCTACATGTACCTACCCGATGCGTGCCGGCCAAAAAAGCCGCCTGCAAGCGAGCCTCAACGGAAGATACGGGGTCCAACCTGCATCACGTCGGCGAGGGCCGGACGCGGAATGCGGAGGCCAAATGTGAAGGCGCTCTCGCCCGAGCCGCCACTCTCGGCGTACGTGAAAACGAGGGGTGTCGTGTATTGCGACTGCGACGAGATCCCCATCAACGGATCCGTCGAGGCCCGGTAGCGGGGATTGCCGTTGAGCAGCCACGACAGCGGGAGCCCCATTCCGGCACCCCGCGGGGTGACGAAGCCCCCTGCATTCAAGCGCCCAGCCCGCAGCGCATCGAGACCGGCGAGTGTGGCGAGCGTCCCCGTCTGTGCGTTCGCGAGGATCATGCGGGCCCTTGCCGATGCCGTGGCCTCGTCGAGCGCGCTCACGATCCACGTGCGGGTTTGGTCGGGGACGATCAACGTGTGCAGCGTCAAGACAATCGGTGGACGCTTCTTGGACTTTCCAGTCGTGGCGTTCCACTCCACGTCGTCGTGCGACTTCACGTAGGTGACGTGAACGGTCCCTGGCGGAGCATTACGAGCGGCGCCTGCGATCTTCAACGTCGGAAAATTGTCGAGACCCTTCAACGCGGTAACGACGGACGCGCGCGCGAGAATGGATGTCCACTCCTTCACGAGGGCGACGATCTTGTCCGACGTAGCCTCGACGCCGATGATGTCCCAACCTCCCGCTTGCTCGAGACCCGCGCGAATCTTGGCGGCTTCCGACGTCTCCGTGAGGCCTGCCACCGCCGGGAGAGCTTTGCCGATGTCGACGCCGCGCGCGTACACGAAGGGCACGGTGATGAAGTCGAGGGTGTGCCCGAGCGCGTCGGTGATCGACTTGCGGTCGGCGTCCTTCATGTTGCCGTCTGGGATGGCCCCGGCCGCCATGGCGCTATCGATGCCCTTCACGATCTCGTTCTTGGGCGACACGAGCTGATCGGCGTCGAGGCCGTGGCCAAAGAAGGCGATGTCCGAGTCGGCGGGCAACCGCAGAAACGATGCTGGCGCGGGCTCCGCGCGCTCGGGGTGCCCCGTGAGGATGCGCGTGACGAGGCCGCGCGAGCCCTTGGCCGTGACCTTGAGATCGGCCATGCCGAGCTTGGCGTCGATGTTGGCGTCAAGCGTGGCCCTCTCCGAGTCGAGGAAGCCGTCGCACAAGTCCGCGAGCGCGGACTCCCAAACGGCTCGCAGATCGCGCCCGCCGCCCATGAACCGAGAGGCGCTCTGCATGATACTCGACCGCTCCCGCCTTACCATCTCGCGGAAGGGACCCGGCCGCGCTTCCACGTGCAGATCGCTCTTGACGCTTTTGAGGCTCCCGAGGCCGCGCGTCAAATACGGCAGCGCGCGATCGCGTGACGTCGCGTCGTGGCTGCATACGATGCGGCCTCCTGAATCCGACGGGGCGAGCGCGCACACGCGAAAGTCCGAATCTCCCTCGTGCCGATGGCCGCCGGTGCGCGTGATCTCGAAGGCTCCGTTGCCGAGCGGCAAGAGCCCATATTCCCCCTGCAAGAGGGCTTTCGCCGAGTCGAACCCCTTTACCGACAGCGCGATGGCAAAGCGCACCTCGGGCTCTTGCCGGGCCCCGCGGTCTTCCGCGATCATCACCATGTCGCCCGAGGTGTCGAGGTCGACGAGCTTCGCGATGCGCTCGCCGACGAGCTCCGCGAGCGGTGACTCGACGTCGATGGGCTGCCCTGCCCACTCGGCGATCATGTCGCTCGACGCGCTGACGTGGGCGGCATGAATGAGCACCACGACGGCATCCGGCATCGCGACGGGTGAGAGGTCGACGGCGGGTCCAGCGCTCGCGCTCGCGGTCGCGCTCGGAAGCGACGTCACCTCGTGGGTCGTCGGAGGGGAGCCACCGCACGCGAAGAAAGGAACCGCGATGGCGAGGGCAATGAGCGGGAATGCATGGCGCATGGGGCGTCGAGGGTAGACGAATTCTTCCCGCCGTGGTTGATGGACGCTCGCATGGCCATCCTGCTCCGCGGCTCCTCCGCGATGGTCCCGCTCAATCCTGCGCAGAAGCGCGCAGTCGAGCACTTTGCTGGGCCGCTCCTCGTGCTCGCGGGCGCAGGCTCGGGCAAGACGCGCGTCATCACCGAGCGTATCGCGCGCCTCACGGAGCGCGGGATACCCGCACGTAGCATCTTGGCGCTCACGTTCACGAACAAGGCGGCCGGCGAGATGGCGGCGCGCGTCCACGCCATCGGGAAGGCGCGCTCGCTCGCGGTGCGCGAGGCTACGATCTCGACATTCCACTCGTTCGGCCTCGCGGCGCTGTCCCGCGAGCGAACGGCCATTGGAGGGTCGTTCACGATCTTCGATCAGGGTGACTCACTCGGCGTCGTGAAGGACTGCATGCGGCGCGTCGATGCCGGAAGGCGCTTCGACGCCCCTGCCATCCTCGCGCGAATCTCGCTCGCGAAGAACGCGTTCATCGATCCGGAAGCCTTCGCATCCGACGAGTCGGACGACGAGTACGACGTAATCACCCGCGACGTCTATCCGCGGTATCAGGCGGCGCTCCGCGGGTTTCGCGCGTTCGACTTCGATGATCTCGTGTGCGAGCTCGTCCGCCTCCTGCGCTCGCGGGAGGACGTGCTCGCGCGCTTCCACGAGCGCTACCGGTTCATCCTCGTCGACGAGTATCAAGACACGAACGTGGCACAGCTCGAGCTCTTGCGGCTCCTCGGTAGGCGCGACAAGAACGTGTGCGTCGTCGGCGATGACGACCAGGCCATCTACGGTTGGCGCGGCGCGGACGTGCGCAACATCCTCGAGTTCGAAGAGCACTTCCCTGGCGCGGTCGTCGTGAAGCTCGAGCAGAACTATCGCTCGCGCCCCGAGATCCTCGCGGTCGCCAACGCCGTCATCGAGAAACGCACCGATGCGGCGAAGCACCGAAAGACGCTCTTCTCCACGAAGGGTGCGAGCGACAAGCCCATCGTGCTCGCGTGCTCGACGCCGGAAGCCGAAGCCGCGCACGTCGGGCGGGAAATCCGCAGGCTCACGCGCGACGAGCACGTTCGCCCGTCGCAGATCGCGGTGCTCTATCGCTCGAACGGGCAGGCCAGGCCCATCGAGGAAGCGCTTCGGGAGCAGGGGGTCGGGTATCGCATCGTCGGCGGACAGCAGTTCTTCGAACGCAAAGAGGTGAAGGACGTCCTCTCGTACTTGAAGCTCGTGCTGCACGGCAGCGACGAGATTGCGCTTCGACGCGTGGTCAACTACCCGGCGCGCGGCATTGGAGAGCAGAGCCTCGTCCGGCTCGCCTCCGAAGCGACGGCGCGCGGGTGGTCGCTCTGGCAGGCGGTCGAACGTGCGGACGCCATCGACGATTTGCCCAGCGTGGCGCGGAGCGGCTGCGCGGATCTCGAGAGCGTCATCGTCGAGACGCGAAAGAAGCTGTCGACCGAGCGACTCCTCCCGAGCGTCGTCGTGCGATGGCTTTGCGAGCGCGTGAGGCTCCGCGAGGACGTAAACGAGGGGTCAGCAGGCAACGCTTCTGCCGCGCGCCGGTGGGGCAACGTGGACGCCCTCGTCGCGACGCTCGCGAGGCGCGAGGAACGCGAGCGCACCGCGGGCCGCGATCCCTGCAGCGAGAACGGTCTCCGCTCCTTCGTCCAGGCGATGATGCTCGACACGAGCGACGACGGCGACGAGAGCGCCCCCAAAGACCTCGTGCTGCTCTCGACGCTCCACGGATCCAAGGGCCTCGAGTTCGACCACGTCCATCTCATCGGGTGCGAAGAAGGCTACTTGCCGCACGCCCGCACCCAGGTCGACAAGGCGACAGACGCGATGGCGAGCGAGATCGCACGCGACGTCGGAGTGACGAGCGACATCGAGGAGGAGCGAAGGCTCTTCTACGTCGGCATCACGCGGGCGCGCGAGCGTCTCACGCTCTCCTACTGCGAGGCGCGGGCGATGAGGGGCAAAGCCGCTGCGCGAACGCCGAGCCGCTTTCTTTCCGACGTGGCCGAAGCGCTCGTCACGCGCGCGGTGTGCCGCGACGCGCGCCCCATGACCGCCGAGGAGTCGACGACGCAGGCGAATGCGCTGCTCGCCGCCCTCGAAGGCTTGGGGTAACGAGCTTACGCTGGCATACGTTCTACGGGGACTGCACCTGCGGCGTGTGCGGCTTCGCCCATCGCCTTCGCGATCGTCGTCAATACCGACGCTGCATTGGGGTCCTGCTTCAAGCGCTTCACGACGTCTGCGTCGGCTCGCGCGACCAAGCCTGCTTCGCCTGCGGTGAGCAGAAATCCCCAGCGGCCGAGCATCGCGCGACAAGACGCCCACTGGGCTTCGTTCGGTGCGCCCCGCCCGTGCAGCGTCGGGATCCACGTCGCGAGAAACACGGCTGTGTACACCGGCGCACCCTCGCCGCGCGACGTTGGGTTGATGACGATGAGCCCTGGGAGCGTTCCCACCGTGATCATCGAGGCTTGGAAGTATCCGCCTACGGTCAGATCTCCGAGCGGCACCGGCCCTGCCCAGTAGCCGTTGAGCCACCTGACCATCTCGTCGAGGCCCGTGAGGATGCGGTGCCCGAAGGGCTGGCTCGCCTCTGCGAGGATCGCCGCCCAGCGCAGCCTGACGAGACGACGCCACATGAAGACCGCGACCAGCATCCCGACGTTCACGCTGCCGACGGCCCAGAGAGCCAAGACGCCGGGCCAGTCGCTCGTGCGATCGTGTTGCAAAGCGTCGGCGGTGAACGCGACGGCGCCTCCGACCGTCATCGGCAGGAGAGAGCCAACGATGATGTACGGCACGCCACCAGCGAGCGACACGCGCATCAAGCTCGCTGCGCCCTCGCGCTCGGCGCGGTAATGGCGCATCGTGGCTTCGTGCGCCGCGGCCTCTGCCGCACCAAGACCTACTCGCATGAGCGTCGCGGAAGGCATGAGGGACGCTCCGCAGTGGGTGCAGCGCTCGAGCACTTGACCGGGCGCGAGTTGGTTTGGCGCACCGCATTGCGGGCACGTGGCTGTCGCCAACGCGACACCCGCGCCATCCGAGGGCTCGCGACCGCCGTACCACCAGACGAGGTAGATCACGAAGACAATTGCGAAGAAGCCCAAGCCCACGACGGTCATCACCGGCCCTACAAACTCTGGTAACGGCTTTCCCGACGACGACATCCACAGCTGCGCGGCGATCCCCATCACGAGAAAGGGCAGCATCAGCGAGGCCGCGAGGATCGGCGCGGCCCAGGCGGCATACTTCGATCGAGCGCCGCGCCCTCCATAATAGCGTTTCCACTGCTCAACCTGCGACTGCTCCGCCGACGCGCGACTTAGCGCACCGCCCACACCTCGCTGGTAGCTCGCGAGCTCGCGTCGCCGCCCCTCGGAGATGGTCTGCTCGCGTCGACAGAAGGGGCAGACCACCGACGCGGGGATCCCCTGCAGCGGAATTCTCCCGCCGCAAGCGTCACAGAGGATCGTCTGGGCGGTCGGCGCTTGCATCTCGTGTCTACATCAAGGCGTGACGGTGCACGTGACCGGCGCGGCGATGCGACCCGTGAAATCGGCGGGCGTGCGGAAGGTCCAACCAAAGAAGGTCCCCCCATCGCTCCGAAGGGGCTCGCGATAGAGAGCGACGCGCAAGTCTTGGCGTGCGAGGAGATAGCCCGACGTGCACATGCTCCCCGCGCCGGTCACGTGGATGATTCGGTCCTCGAGATCGACGGCGCGTGGTGGCAACTTGTCACCGAGATCGATCGTCGTGTGCACCGTATCGCCGTGCGTCGGCACGGTGAACGACTCGGAGAACGGCATGTGAGGGTCGCACACGGCCCCGATGGATGCGTCGGCCATGACGGGGTCCGGGAGATCTTCGGCTGGTGCGGATCCGACGGGATAGAAGGCGTGGCCTTCCTGTAAGTTCGTCGCGATCCACCCGCGCCCGCCGCCGCGAACCAGCAACACCTGCGCGTTGCTCGCGTTGTTGGCGAGCCACGCACGCTCTTGCCAGCTTGCACCACTGTTGGTCGACCAGGTGAGCTTCGCGAGGGCGTGATCGTCTGAGCCGAAGAGCAGCCAAGTGCCATCGACCCGTTGCGCTCCCTTGAGAGACGCATGCGCCGGGAGGGGGATGCGCTCGACGCTGCCGTTGTCATGGACGAAGAAGGCCGGCGATGCGTCCGTCGGCTGGTAGAGCACACCGCCGCTCACGAGCCCGACGTCACCCGTAAAGCCGTACCGTGCGACGCGAAACGATGGGACCTTGGGCAAGGTTACGTGCTGGACGCGGCCGGTCTCGAGCGCGAAGATCCCGAGCTCCACGTCGACAGGCTGACCCTCGCGGAACGTGTAGCGCCCCGCCACGACACCATCATCGAGAGCGCGTACGCCCATGAAACGCTCGACGTCTTTCGACGGGGCGCCTGTCGCCTCGAGCAGCGTCTCGTGCCGAACGCCACTGCGACCGCCGATTGCGATCGTCTTCTTGCCGGCACTCTCGTCCTCCACGTACCAGTAGACGTCGCGTCGCTCGGTAACGGCGAGGATGGGTTGCGAGACAACACGCGTCTCCGCGCCCGAGACCTTGCAGGCGATCGACATGCGAGGGGGCGCGGGGGTAAGCAGACGGGACTCGTGGTCATCGCCCGCTTCTAAATCAGCGATCTTGATTCGGGAAGGATCACGCCGCGCGCGCAAACGTGCGTTCCTTTCTTGATGGGCGCCAATGGTATGCGGCGAGGAACGCGACGACGTTGTCGAGTAGCTTGCGTAGCGAGGGACAGCGATGATTGCGCGTGACGTTGGCGTGCAGGTCGAGCCACACACGCTCGATGCGATTGTGGTCCGGGCAGTACGGTGGCAAGAAGTGGAGCACCACGCGATCGCCGAGCGACGCGAGCACGCGCTCGGTCGCGTGACTCTTGTGAATGCCGTAGTTGTCGAGGATGAGATGCACGCGGCGCGCTCGACGAAATCGCGTCGCGAGATGAAAGAGTAGTTGGCCAAAGAGGCGACTCGACTTCGAGTAGTCACCGACGATGTGAAGCCGACCGCTTCGCACGTCGAGTGCGCCCGCGAGGTAGTACTTTTTGTTCTTGCCGGGCGTGACGACGCGTCGCTGCTGGCCGCGGAGCATCCAGTCGCGACCGATCTTCGGATTGAGATGAATGTCGACCTCGTCAACGTAGAGCACCGGCTCGTCGGCGCTCGCGTTTTGTTCGAGGCGCTTGATCTCCCGCAAAACACGCTGTCTTCGCTCGCGCGTCCACGGGCAGAGCACGATCGGTTTCGGCGTGCCGAGTCGTGCGCCGAGTTGATGAAGCGCGCGCCCCATCGTGCACACGGCGACGTGCGCGAAGCCGCGATGCGCCATCTCCAAGCAAAGAAGCTCGCGCGTCCACGTCGGCCGCATCCATCCGCTGTCGGGCGGGCTACGCGAGAGCACTTCCTCGAGCGCGAACAGAAATTCGACCGTGACCTTGCGGTTGCCGTTGTTGCACCTTCGATCGTAGAGACCCTCGACGCCAGCGCGAAGAAACCGTGCTTGCGTCCGTGATACGTGCGCGATGGCGACGCCAAGCAACCGCGCGACTTCGACGACCCGACGCTCTCCACCAAGCATCGCGACGATGAGAAACCGCTCACACGTCGCGGCGTCGCCGCTCTTTCGTCCTTCACGAAGCAATCGCCGTCGCTCGCTGCGCGGCATTCGGGGTATCTTCGCACTCACGGGGCCTCCTTGGCGTTGAGTCTCGACAACCCAACTCTCCATGGTCAGCCCCGTACTCCTCAAGCCCTTTCGTGATCCCGAATCACGAGCGGTGATTTAGCGTCGGCACATCGGATGTGGCGCTGACCCTCGGTGCATCGCTCGCGACGGGCAGATCCCAACCGATGCGCTGTGCGTCTCCGGCCAAGCAGCCGGTCTCCGCGCACTCGGGCGTCAAGGCACCGTTCGCCGCGACGCGGACCCACGTCAAGCCTCCGTCGGCCGTCTCCCAACCGAACGCCTTGCCGTTCATGATGACGCCACGCGCGCCGGCGAACGCCATCGATCGCAGCGCCGAGTCCGTCGCGATTTGGGACGTCGGCAGATAGAGCGACGGCACCTCCTTGCCCGCGGCGTCGCGACGCGCGATCACGACCGCCGCTTTCGTCGCGTCGTATTGAAAGACGTGCAGCGTGCCGTCGGCCGTCACCGTCATCTGCGCGCGGTCGGCCGATGCAACATGAACGGGCACCGCGATGGGTGTGAACTTGTTCTGCCCGACGAGGCTCGACTCGTAGACGCCTGCTTTGCCGTTGTATTCGCCGAGCGCGTAGACCTTGTCGTGGGCTTCATCGAACGCGAAGCGAAGCGGCCGGAGCTCCTCGGTGAAGAGGAGATCATCGAATGTCGTGCTCGCCGCCGATCGCACCTTCGCCGGGCTGCAGTTGCGCGCGTGTTGCTCGCCGAACACGCCGCAGAGGCTCGGGACGAACGTCCACCCCTTCGGACCCACGACGACGCGCTCGCGGTCGAGCGGCGAGTCTCCCTCGAGGGTGACGGCGACCTTCCACGTCGCGCCCCCGTCGCCGCTGGTGAGCACCGTCGACGTCGGCGTGTTCTCGTCCGTGTCGCTGTCGGTGCGCACGGCCGCCATGGTTGAGCCCCACGCGGCGACACGCCCGATGAACGTCGAGCGGGTCTCGAGCTCGGGGACCGCGTTGAAGTGGCCTGGCTCGCCACCGAGTGGCGTCGAGCGAACGCGCACGGTGTTCTTGTCTCGCGCTCGCTCGACCTCGACGAGATGGCCCCCCGCGAGCATGCTCACCACCTCGACGTTGCGCTTCGAGCGCGGCGTGCCCGGTAGGGCGAGCGTCGCCAAGTCGCGGGGCACTTCGTCGGTCGGCACGAGGGCGTCACCGACGAGCTTCGTGTAGTGGTGGTCGTAGCCGAGGACGAGGAAGCCGCCGCGGGCGTCATCCATGCAGTGCCACGCGCCAATCGAAGGTGACGGAATCGGCTTCCACGTCGCGCCGTCATCATGGGTGACATAGAGGCGCTGCGGGACGCGAATGAGCACGCCGTTGCCGTCGCGGTCGATGTCCAAGCTCGCGACGTGCCCGAAGAGCTTCGCGCCCGCATATTCGAGGAGCTTCCAGCTGGCGCCCGAATCCGCCGTGCGAAGAGCGCGACCGTCCGATAGCCGGACGAATGCCGTGTTGCGGCCCGTCGACACACCCCATATCTCGGCGGAGTCCCCGAAGGCGTGCTTGTGCGTCTCGAAGGGCCCGAGCGGCTCGCGTGCGACGTACGCGTCGGCCTCGTCGGAGATGAAGACGTAGTGCTGCTGGTCGTCGCGGATGATGCCGAGGATGCGATCCGGGATGAGCGACTCTGCATCGACTGCCTTGCCGTCGCGGATGATCTCGCGCCGACCCTGATCGCCGACGAGGAGCATCGAGCCGTCGCCGAGATCGAGCTTGTCGTTGACGCCGCTCGCGGGCGTTGGGAAAAACCAATGCGCCGCCGTGTGTGGCGGCGGATGAGGGGACTTCTGCGCGACGGGCTGCGGCGGCGTCGAGACGACTCTGTTCTCTCCTCCGCACGCCGCACAAACGAATAGCCCGCACCAAAACCATGCCCCGCGTCGCGCCATGTTTCCTTCTTACACCGCCACCAATGTCGTGGTCGTGGTTTGATGGGGCGGCGACATGATCGACTTCGCGCAGCTCCAGCCAGGATTCGTCTTTGCGGGTCGCTACCGCATCGAGTCGCTCCTCAGCACCGGAGGCATGGGTGCGGTGTACGTCGTGCGCCACCTGGAGACAGACGCAAAGCTCGCCCTCAAGGTGATGCGTCCGGAGATCGTGGAGAACGCCGATGCGCGACGCCGCTTCGCGCAGGAAGCTCGCGTCGCCTCCATGATCGAGAGCACGCACGTCGTCGCAGTCACCGACGCAGGCGTCGACGATCAGCTCGGGGTCCCGTTCCTCGTGATGGAGCTCCTTCAGGGCCGTGAGCTCGGTGACGAGCTCGCTGCGCGTGGTCGCATCCCGCCCGCGGAGGTCGTCGCTTGGCTCGCGCAAGTCGCTCGCGCGCTCGACAAGGCCCACGCGAAGGGGATCGTTCACCGCGATCTCAAGCCTGAGAACTTGTTCATGGTTCGGACGGACGAGGAGCCCGACAAGATCAAGATCCTCGACTTCGGCATCGCGAAGTTCCTCCAAGGCTCCGGGTCACACACGACGGCCGCGAGCGGCACGCCGCTCTACATGGCTCCGGAGCAGACGGCGCAGGGCAATCTGATCGGGCCCGCGACCGATACTTGGGCGCTCGGTCTCATCGCCTACACGCTGCTCGTCGGGCAGCCGTATTGGCAAGCGGAGACGATCTACCAGCTCTTTGGCGAGGTCCTCTCTCTCAACCGCGAAGCGCCGAGCGCACGTGCCGTGAAGCACGGAGCCGCGCTTCCCGCGGCGTTCGACGCCTGGCTTCTCAAGGCGATCGCCCCTGACCCGCAGCACAGGTGGCAACGCGCGAGCGAAGCGATCACC
>Ga0302324_100009898_pt1 | contig 19838 bp, 14 predicted proteins | sample Palsa_T0_1_FD_201949 | JGI IMG/M metagenome (GOLD analysis project Ga0302324, IMG submission 201949) | Peat permafrost microbial communities from Stordalen Mire near Abisko, Sweden - Palsa_T0_1 | ecosystem: Environmental > Terrestrial > Soil > Palsa > Peat permafrost | place: Sweden: Abisko...
CGCCTCAGCGCCCCGTGATAGACGCTCAGCCTGATCCGGATGGATTGCCCCGCTGTCGACGTCAGGTCGTCGCTGGCTTCCGCCAGCGCCCCTGGCTGCAACGGCGCGAGTAGAGCGGTCACCGCCAGCCGAGCGATAGACGCGACGATCAGGACGAAAACCGTTGTCCCGAAGTACCAGACGATCCGCGCCATCGCATCTGGCGATCGCAGCGTCCAGGTCAGCCAACTCGCAACCAGCAGGAGCAGCGCGAGCCAATGCCAGACCCGCGCCAACCGGTTGCGAATCTGGGCCACAACGCCAGTGGCCTCGGGCGGAGCACTGAGCCATCGCCGCACCTGGCGCCGCCGCTGCACAACGATGATCGCGAGGCACACGGTCAATGCCAGCCCCACCGCCTTCTGCAGCGCCCCATGCGCCAGCGGGGACAGGCCGAGCAACAGCCCGACTTCGCCGATCGTATAGCCAGGCACGGCGATCAGGATCAGCCGCCGCCCCCATCGCATCAGATACGCCCCGGCCGAGGGGCGCATCGAAAGCAGTTTGAGCCCCGGCGGATCGGGCATGAACAACAAGGTCAGCACCGCCAGCAGCGCCTGGCACCCGGCGATCGCGTCCAGTACCGCCAGGATGATCAGGCGAGTACCGGGCTGGCCTCCCAGACTTGACCCAGCCATCGCGTGCCCGGCGAGAAGCAGACCCAGTACAGGCACTATCTGCAGTGCGAATCGTGCCAACCCCAGGCCTAACCGCCTCCCGGCGCCCTTGAGGCCGGGGTACCGCACCGGCGCCTCGATCGCGCCGAGTTCGGCACGAGACTCGTGATCTTCGTCCTCCTCGGCGGCTGATACTGTTTGGCGATCACCCAAATTGAGTACACGGGCCATCGGCCGGCGGAGGAGATAGCGCAAAGTCAGCGCGAAGACCCCCGCGACGATCAGGGTCGCCGCCAGCCGCCATGCCGCGTCGGCCAGCAATTCCTGGCCCAGAGGGTTGGTGACCATCACGACCATCCAGGCCCAAAGCAGCGGTACGCTTTGCACCGTCTTGAGTGCTCGCGGCAGATCCCTGGCGATGGTGTTCAGAAACGCCGACACCGACAGCAGGACCTGGGCGCCAAGGCTGTTGGGCTCGAGCTGGATGGCGATGCCCTGGGTTGGCGGCGTCGCGCTTGTGTCGGCGGCCGCGGCAGGCTGGGCAGGTGCGGCCGGGGGCGCCGCCTCAGGCTGGGTCCTGACCAGCGCGTCGAGCGTCGCGGCGAAGGCGGCGCGCTTCTTGGGGTCATTCAGGGTGTCCAGGGCGGCGCGGGCCTGCTCAGGCGTGAGAGTGCCAAGGGCGGGCGCTGCCTGCGGGGGAGCGGCTGGCGAGGCGGAGCCTGTGGCCGGCGGGGCGGGCTTTTGCTGAGAATGCACTGCTTCCGGCGAAAGAATTGCCAGGGCAACGATCAGCATCAGCCAGAATCGGTGACGAAGCATGGGGCGGCAGCGACCACGAACCGGCCGCGCCGGTCAATCATGGTGCTCTGACGACGGGAACGCCGCCCCAGGTGCGTTGGTTAATCGGGGGATGAACCGGCTCGCGGTTCGGTGTATCGTCGGTTCATGCACACATTCGCATCCATCGCTATTGGCCTGCTGATGCTAGCCACCGTGGGCGTGCTGTTCGCCGGAATGATCGGAATGGTGCGTGGAAACAGCGGCGCAACGTCAAACAAACTGATGCGCTACCGGGTCCTGCTGCAGGGCGCTACGCTGCTCCTGCTGATGATTTTCATGAGTCTGCTGCGCTCCTGACCGGCCCTGCCTTGACCGAAATTGCCGCGCCGCTCTAGTTGCGCGGGATGAACACCGTGTCACCTTCCGAGATCTCCGCCGCCACCGAGCGGGCCCGTGTCCTGGCGCAGGCACTGCCCTACCTGCGGCGCTACGCCGGCGCCACCGTGGTGGTGAAATACGGTGGACACGCGATGGGCGAGGAACACCTCGCCATTGAGTTCGGCCGCGACATCGCGCTGCTGAAGCAAGTCGGCATCAACCCGGTCGTGGTGCATGGCGGCGGACCGCAGATCAACGCGATGCTGAAGCGGCTCGCGATCCAGTCCACCTTCATCGACGGGCTGCGAGTAACCGATGCGGCCATGGTCGAGGTCGTGGAGATGGTGCTGGCCGGCACCGTGAACAAATACGTCGCCGGGCTGATCACCCAGGCAGGGGCGATGGCGGTGGGCGTCAGCGGCAAGGACGGCGGCATGATCCGCGCCCGCAAGCTGACCCGAACCAAAGTGGACCCCGATAGCCACATCGAGCGGGCGCTGGACCTTGGCTTCGTGGGTGAGCCAGCCGCGGTCGACGTCCGGGTGATTCATGCTTTGACCGGCGGCGGACTGGTGCCGGTGATCGCTCCGGTTGGCGTGGATGCCGACGGTCAGACCTATAATATCAACGCCGACACGGTGGCCTCCGCGGTAGCCGGCGCGCTGCACGCCGAGCGGTTGCTGATGCTGACCGACGTAACCGGGGTGTTGGACAAGCAGAAGAACCTCATCCACACGCTGACCTTGACCGAGGTAGAGGATCGAATTGCTGACGGAACGATCACCGACGGCATGATTCCGAAGGTGGAGTGTTGTGTCGACGCGGTCCGGCAGGGGGTGAAGGGCGCGGTCATCCTCGACGGCCGCGTGCCGCATGCCTGTTTGCTCGAATTGTTTACCGAGGCGGGGCCGGGGACGCTGGTGCGGCGGTAACCAGTCCGACCGGATATCCAGGACGGAGGCGATTGGTCTCTACCCCCGTGCTTCGTGGATGATATTCTCCGCCTCCGCCGCCTCCATCTCCAACACCCGCAAGGCCACGTCGCGTGGGAATCCGGCCCGCGCCAGCACGCCCAGTTCACGGTTACGGTCGGACTCGGCGCGACGGAACGGACCGATCCGCCGCTTGCGAGCCAGGATCAGCGCGGACGCCAGTTCGCCACCCTGGTGCTCCGGCACCACCTCCCGCGCCTGATCCGGAGCGATCCCTTTCGCCATCAGCTTCGCCGCGATCATCCGGCGCGAGCGGCCACTGAGTGCCATGCCACGGGCGCGGGCCTCGGCGAACGCGGCATCGTTGATCAGACCTAGTTCGACCATGCGGGCGACGATGGCGGGGATGATGGCTTTGGCGGCGGCGACATGCTCGCCGGCGTCGTCGCGGCCGACGGCCTGGTGCGCCCAACGGTCGATCCGCCGCTCCAGCACACGCCGCAGTGCGACCTCGGTGGTCGCGTACCGCGCGAGGTAGTTGAGCGCCGCCTCACGCAAGGAAGCTTCATCCGGCGGTGGCCGCTGGGTTTCCGAGGACATGCGCGAACGATGCCACGCCCGCCTGCTCCAGCCCAGTCATCGCACCACCTGATGTTGAACCGTCATGCAGCGTGCGCCCTGCAAGGTTTGACATTGTGCTGATTGCTGGCGAAAGATGCCCGCTTCCATGGAGCCCGCCCCGAATGGTCGCGGGTGGGTGATCCATTGGAAGCGACGCAACCTGGTTAAAATCTCATGATCCCGGCTCTGTTACCGAACTACGCTCGTGCCGACCTCGCCTTCGAGCGGGGCGAAGGCGCTTGGCTGTGGACGGTCGACGGACGACGACTTTTGGATTTCGGGTCGGGCATCGCCACGGCCTCGTTGGGCCACGCTCATCCGCATCTCGTGAAGGCGATCGCCGAGCAGGCCGCCAAGGTGATGCACACCTCCAACCTGTATCGCATTCCGCAGGCGGAACGTCTGGCCCAACGGCTGGTCGCCGCGACGTTCGCGGACAGTGTGTTCTTCTGCAACTCGGGCGCCGAGGCGAACGAGGGCATGATCAAGATGATGCGCCGCGCCATGTATGACGCCGGCAAACCGGAACGCTTCCGGTTCATTTGTTTCGAGGGCGCGTTTCACGGCCGAACATTGGCCACGCTCGCCGCCACCGGCAACGAGCACTACCTGCAAGGCTTTGGTCCGGTCGTTGAGGGGTTCGATCACGTCCCGTTCGGCAACATGAACGCGGTGCGCGACAAGATCGGGCCCGGCACGTGCGGCATCATCGTCGAGCCGATTCAGGGCGAGGGTGGCGTGCGTGCTGCCGATCCCCAGTTCCTGCGCGATCTCCGGGCCGTGTGCGATGAGTACGACATCATCCTCGGCATGGATGAGGTGCAGTCCGGCATGGGCCGCACCGGGAAGCTGTTCGCGCACGAATGGTCCGGTATCACGCCGGATGTCATGTCGTCAGCGAAAGGGATTGGCGGCGGCTTCCCGCTCGGCGCTGTTCTGGCCAAGGAACGATTCGCCAAAGCGCTGGTTCCCGGCACGCATGGCACGACTTATGGTGGCAACCCGCTCGCCTGCGCGGCGGGCAATGCGGTGCTCGACGTGATGCTGGCACCAGGTTTCCTGGACGACGTCGTGCGCAAGGGCAACAAACTTGGCGCCGAACTTGAGAAGATCGCCGCTGAGTTCCCAACCGTGTTCGTCGATGCCCGCGGCATGGGGCTGTTGCGCGGACTGAAATGCGCCATGCCGCAAGCCGACGTGCAGCGCGCCTGCGTCGCCGAGGGCCTGATGGCGATCACCGCCGGAGAAAATGTGCTGCGTCTCGCCCCGCCGCTGGTCGTCACCGACGACGATCTCGGCCAGGCCGTGGCCATGCTGCGCCGCGCGGCAGGAAAATGCGCCGCCGGCGCCGCCAAGGCCGCCACTCAATGAGCGCCTCACTGCGGCGCTCGGGAGACGATCTGGGCCGGTCCATGTCCGAGGGACCCGGTCCCAGACATTTCCTGGACTTGCGCGACTTCGATCCTGCGACGTTACGGCAAATGCTGGATGTCGCGGCCCACTACAAAAAGGCGCGCGGCGTGGCATCGCGCCCGCTGACCGGCAAAACCCTGGCGTTGATCTTCGAAAAGCCCTCCACCCGCACCCGCGTCTCCTTCGAGGTCGGCATGCGTCAACTGGGCGGCGACGTCATCGTGCTGAGTGCTGCCGACATGCAATCCAGCCGAGGCGAAACCGCCGCCGACACCGCGCGCGTTCTGTCACGCTATGTCGATGCCATCATGTTGCGCACCGACAAATGGTCGAGGCTGCACGAACTGGCGGAATACGCGACTGTACCGGTGATCAACGGCCTCACCGACACCTCGCACCCCTGCCAGCTGATGGCCGATGTCCTGACTTTTGAAGAGCACCGCGGTCCGATCGCCGGTCAGGTCGTCGCCTGGTGCGGCGACGGCAATAACGTCGCCCGCAGCTGGATCGAAGCGGCGGTGCGGTTCGGTTTCACTCTCCGCCTCGCCACCCCCGACGGGCTGCGCCCGCCTCAGGACCTGATCGACTGGGCTCGTTCCCAGGGCGGAAAGATCGAACTGACGGACGACCCGGTCGCGGCGGTCAAGGATGCGCGCTGTGTGGTGACCGACACGTGGGTGTCGATGTCGGACGATCCGAACTCGAACCGGCATAACATGCTCGCGCCGTATCGGGTCACCAGCGAACTGATGGCGAAGGCACCGGGGGACGCGATCTTCATGCACTGTCTGCCGGCGCACCGCGGCGAGGAGGTGACCCAGGAGGTCATCGACGGACCTCAGTCGGTCGTGTTCGACGAGGCGGAAAACCGGCTGCACGCGCAAAAGGGCGTGCTGGCGTGGGTGCTGGGGGTGGCGCGGTGACCGGGGCGCTTCCAAAAAGCGTCGGTCCCTCTGGGCAGGAGTTGGGAATCGGCGCCCCAAGGATTCATTTTAGAGGACCAGAGAGCCTGAGGCCCAGAGACAAAAGCTCGGGCCTTCAGGCACAAAATATTATCGACGCCTGTTCGGGATCTGACGATGGTTCCCGATCCAACCGGATTGGCGAAAATTGTTAATTGACGCCCGACCGAAGCACCGAAGAAAGCCAAATGGCAAAACTCTGGCTCTCTGGCCCTCTGGAATGAATCCTTAACGACGCTCGTACGAAGTCCGGCATTTGACCTGAAGCGACCCTGCTTACAGGATCACCCAAGTGTCCCTCCGGTATTCTCTGATCCAAAAGTGAGTATAATTCCCTTTTGACAGGGCCCCGGGTCGGAGCATGGTCCGAAACCCTTTGCGTTCATCTCTGCTGATCCCTTTCTTATCCGCGGTAAATTTCTTCTGATTCAAACGGCAGAGATTTGTCCGCGGTAAGAATTTTACCGCGGATAAGAAAGGGATGGACCTGATGGGGCGGTGCGGTCGAACCGCTCCGGATTCGGTCGAGCCCCTTATTGTCGTGGCATTTGTTTCCGGACGGAGAGTAAGGTCTTCCGTTAAGCTGGCCGCGTCCCCAACGTGATCATCACCTGACCCGCCAGCACCGACACCAGCATAATCGCCGCCACCGGATATACCGCACCCGGATGCCACACCTCGACCGCCACGGTGCACAACATACCATACCCCATCTGAAAGAATCCGTACAACCCGGATGCCGCACCGATCGTGCGCGGATTGACGCTGACTGATCCGGCGAGCGCGAATGGGCTGGCCATGCCGGCCCCGACCATGAACAGCGTCACCGCTCCGGTCACCGTCGGTCCTGACAGAACATCGAACACATCGAACAGCACGAACAGCACCGCACCCGCGATCGTAACAAAATTCGCGATCCTCAATCCCTCCCGCAAACCAACGATCCGCGACAGCCGGTTGGCCAAAAAACTCCCCGCGCCGACCCCGCCCATCAGGAAAATGTAGTAAAGCCCAACCTCCTGTGTCGGCCGGTGCAGCAGATTTTCGTAGATGAACGGCGATGCCGACATGAACGCATAAAATGACGTCGTGGAGCACGCTCCGCCCGCCGCGTAACCCAGAAATGCCCGCGACCGCCCGAGGATCGCATAACCGGTCAGTAACGACCCCGGCGACGACCCGCCGATCCGCTCCCGATTGGTCTCCGGCAAAATCAGCAACGTGACGAGCAGCGTAAGCCCGCCCATCACGGCCAGCAGCACGTAGCTCGCCCGCCAATCGATGTAAGCTGTGAGGTAACCGCCAACCGCCGGCGCCAGAGCGGGCACCACCGACATCACCAGCGTCAGCAGTGCGAGTTGACCCGCCGCTTTATCCGGCGTGGCGCTGTCCCGCACCGCCGCTCGGCCAAGTACCAACCCTGCGCAACCGCCGATCGACTGCAGAATACGCGAGCCGATCAGCACCCCCGCGTTGGGCGCGCACGCCGTGACGACGCTGGCGGCTGTGAACAGCGTCAGGCCAGCCAGCAGGACCGGCCGCCTCCCGAACCGATCCGACACCGGCCCGTAGAACAACTGCCCGACAGCGAGCCCGACCAAATACAGCGTGATCGTCAACTGCGTGGTGCTGATCGACATATTCAGCGCCCGAGCCGTCGCCGGTAGCGCCGGAATGATCACATGCATGCCCATCGTGCCGCAGGCCGTCAGCGCGACGAGCAGCAGAAAAGGCGCACGGGCGCGCTCGCCGACGGGAGGGGTTATCAGGAAGCGCATCAGCCGCCTCGGTCAGCGGCGTCCCGGAAATCGACCGCGACGCCTGGGGTGATTGAACGCTCCCTTGCGACGGACCAGGACGAACCCTTGACGGTCCGGCAACTCGTCGCATCTCTGCTGTAACAGCGGAACCAGCCGCGCGCCAACCATTCGGCCCCTTCACCCGCGATCGGGTTCGGCGCACATTCGGGGCACGCGCGAAAGAGGATGACGATGGACACAACGCGCCCAGGGATTCGCGATGTGCGCAGTCCATACTGCGAACCCGGAAGGTGTTGACGGAGAAAGCCGATGTCTGAACTTCTGATGCCGCCGCCGCCCGCGCTGTTCATGCCTCCGAAGCAGCCGGCGAAACCGCTGACAAGGCGCTTCAAATCGGTCTCCGACTATCAACCCGCCGGCGATCAGCCCACCGCGATCACCGAACTCGTGCGCGGCATCTCCGCCCAGGACCGCGATCAGGTGCTTCTCGGCGTCACCGGCTCGGGTAAGACCTTCACCATGGCCAAGGTGATCGAGGCGGTGCAGAAACCGACCCTGATCCTGGCGCCAAACAAGACGCTGGCCGCGCAGCTCTATGGCGAGATGAAAAGCTTCTTCCCCGACAACGCGGTGGAATATTTCGTCAGCTACTACGACTACTATCAGCCCGAGGCCTACGTCCCGCGCACCGACACCTATATCGAGAAAGACGCCCAGATCAACGAACAGATCGACCGCATGCGCCACGCCGCCACTCAGGCGCTGTTGGAGCGGAACGATGTTGTGATCGTCGCGTCGGTGTCATGCATTTACGGTATCGGGTCGGTCGAGACCTACTCGCGCATGGTGGTGAAGCTGGAAACCGGCGGCACGATCGACCGCGACACGTTGGCTCGCGCGCTGGTGGACCTGCAATACCGGCGCAACGATACTTCGTTCCAACGCGGCAACTTCAGGCTGCGCGGCGAAGTCATCGATATATTCCCGGCCCACTACGAAGACCGCGCCTGGCGCATCTCGCTGTTCGGCGACGAGATCGAGTCGATCCACGAATTCGATCCGTTGACCGGAGAGAAAGCCGCCGAACTGAACGAGATCACGGTCTACGCCAACAGCCACTACGTCACGCCGCGCCCGACCCTGGCGCAAGCGATCCGCGACATCAAAATCGAACTGAAAGACCGCATCGAGGAACTGACCGGCGAAGGCAAATTGCTCGAAATCGAACGGCTGACCCAGCGGACCACGTTCGATATCGAAATGATGGAGACGACAGGCTCCTGCAAAGGGATCGAGAACTATTCCCGCTACCTTACCGGCCGTGAGCCGGGCGATCCGCCGCCGACGCTGTTCGAGTATCTCCCCGAAAACGCCCTCCTCATCGTCGACGAATCCCACGTCACCGTCCCTCAACTGGGCGGCATGTACCGGGGAGATTTCGCGCGCAAAAGCATCCTGTCGGAGTTCGGCTTCCGCCTGCCGTCCTGCATCGACAATCGTCCGCTGAAGTTCGAGGAATGGGAACGCTTTCGTCCCATGTCGATCTTCGTCTCCGCCACGCCCGGACCGTGGGAAATGGAACGCACCGCCGGCGTGTTCGCCGAGCAGGTCATCCGTCCCACCGGCCTGATCGACCCGATCACGGAAGTGCGTCCGGTGGAACATCAGGTCGACGATCTGCTCGCCGAATGTCGCGCGGTCACCTCCGCCGGAGGCCGCGTTCTGGTAACCACCCTTACCAAGCGCATGGCCGAGGACCTGACCGACTACCTGACCGAGCACGGCGTCAAGGTCCGCTATCTCCATTCCGATATCGACACGCTGGAGCGCATCGAGATCATCCGCGACCTGCGGCTCGGCGTGTTCGACGTGTTGGTCGGGATCAACCTCTTGCGAGAAGGTCTGGACATTCCGGAATGTTCTCTGGTGGCGATTCTGGACGCTGACAAGGAAGGTTTTCTCCGTTCGCAAACCTCGTTGATCCAGACCATCGGCCGCGCCGCCCGCAACATTGACGGCCGGGTGATCCTGTATGCCGACACCATGACCCGCTCGTTGCGTGCCGCGATCGAGGAAACCGAACGCCGCCGCAACAAACAACGCACCTGGAACGAGGACCACGGCATCACGCCTCAATCGGTGCGCAACAAGATCGGCAAGGTGTTGGAGAGCGTATTCGAGCAGGACTACGTCACTGTCGCTCCGGTCAAGGACGCTGGCATTGCCGAATTCGTCGGCAAAGACCTCAAATCCGCCATCGCCGATCTGGAAAAGCGCATGCGTGCCGCCGCCGCCGACCTGGAATTCGAGGACGCCGCCCGGCTGCGCGACGAAATCAAGCGCCTGGAGGCCCTGGACCTCGGCCTCGAGCCGCCGCCCAGGGCGAGCGCGAGCCTGCGGCCGAAACGCGATCGAACGCCGGAACCGATGGGACCGGGAGGTGGCGGCTACGACCCGAGCAAACGGGGCGGACGGCCCGGGGGACGTTCTGGGATGCGCCGCCGGGGACCATGAAGTTTTCGATTCCTGACACCATTCCTCGCGCCGCGCTGATTACTGGCGGGCCCAGGCAAAGCGCCATGGCTCGTGCACTCGCGGAGGCCGGCTTCTCGATCGCCTTGCAATGCCATCCGGAAATCGACGAGGACTTTCCCGCCGGCGCGATCATCCTGCCTGCCGATTTGTCTGACGAAGACCAGACCGCGGCGTTGCTTGGTCGAGCCAGCGAGGCAATCGGCCCGATCGGCGTATTGATCAACGCCGCGAGCACGATCGAACGGGATTCGTGGGACGACGCGAGCCGTGCGACCTGGGACATGCATATCCAAACAAATCTGCGCGCGCCCTTCGTTCTGATCCAACAATTCGCCAGAGCACTGTCGCCGCCGCATGAGGGGGTCGTGATCAATCTCCTCGATCAGCGCCTCTGCCCGCATCTGGTCTCCTACACGCTGTCGAAAGCAGCGCTTTGGACACTGACCCAGACCATGGCACTGGCGCTCGCCCCGCGGATCCGCGTCAACGGCGTCGCGCCAGGACCGGCCTCCCGGGACGCCGCCCCCGAGGAAGCGGCCCGCGCTTCCATCGCCATCCTTGCGCTGACGTCGATGACCGGCCAGATGATCGTTCCGGACGGGGGCCTCGATGGCGCCGCCATGGCGTAAACCCCAGGAGACCTCATGGATACGCAACGCATCGCCGATGCCACCCGCGGCCTCCGCCACGTGTTTCTCCGCGACATGGTGCTGCAGGCCAGCATCGGGGTGCATCCACCCGAGCACGAGGCCACCCAACGGATACGGATCAACGTCGATTTGGGCGTGGAGGATGACGGAGCGCGCCCGATATCCCGCACCGGCGTTGGCCGTGACGAGCTCACCAGGGTCGTGGACTACGAGCAGGTGGCCAATGCGGTGCGCCGGATTGTCGCCACCGGGCACGTCCGATTGGTTGAAACGCTGGCTGAACGGATCGCCGAAGCGTGCCTTAGTGATCCGAGGGTGCACCTGGCTCGTGTCCGGGTGGAGAAGCTGGATGTTTTCCCTGACTCGACCTCGGCGGGTGTCGAAATCGAGCGGCGCCAAGGAAACTGATCACAGCCCTTGGCCGAACGGCGATTCCTCGTGATTTCGGCCTTATTGGCTTCGATCAGAAGCCAGCATCGTGGAAAAATGGGCGTTGAATCAATAACTTATTTAACGCCTAAATTTTTGGCAATTCTTAGGAAACCCAGGCAAACCGCCGCCTTCATGCGGTTGTCAAAAACCTTTTCGACAGGGTTATCCACAGTTTCAGTGGATGATCCGGTAACCCATTGACACAGACCGCATCGCTCGCGATTTGAGAAATGACAAGGGGGGTTTCGGACGGCACCTGTCTCGGCACGAGCGCTCTCGATCCGTTCTGACAACCAAGGCTGGTATGTAATTGGCCCCCGCCTCCCCCTCCCCTCGGCACCACGAGAAGCGGTAAACTGCTCGCATGATCCCCACGGAGCCGGAACCGCCCACGGACCCAGCACCGCCCCCAAAAGGCGTCGCCGTGATCGAGGCCGCGATGGCCACCATGCCCGCCAATCCTGGCGTGTATCGGATGCTCGACCACAAAGGCGACGCGCTTTACGTCGGCAAGGCTCGCAGCCTGAAGCGCCGGGTGTTGTCCTACACCCAGATCGGCCGCCTGTCGGAGCGATTGCGGCGCATGGTCTCCGAGACCGCCGCCATGGAAGTCATCACCACCCATACCGAGGCCGAGGCGCTGCTGCTCGAGGCGAACCTCATCAAGCGCCTCAAGCCGCGGTTCAACATCGTGCTGCGGGACGACAAGTCCTATCCGTGGCTGATGCTGACGGAAGATCATCCTTATCCGCAGATCGCCAAGCACCGCGGCGCCCGTTTGCGTAAAGGCTCCTACTATGGACCGTTCGCCTCCGCCTGGGCGGTCAATCAAACCGTAACCGCCATGCAACGGGTATTTTTGTTGCGGTCCTGCGCCGACACCGTGTTCGCCAATCGCACCCGGCCGTGCTTGCTGTATCAGATCAAACGTTGTTCCGGCCCCTGTGTCGGACGCATCGAAGAAGCCGAGTACGGAAAGCTGGTCAGTCAGGCCAAAACGTTTCTGGCCGGCAAATCCGGCATGGTGCAACAGGAACTCGCCGGCGAAATGGAACACGCCGCTGAAGCATTGGAGTTCGAGCGCGCCGCGGCTGTCCGTGACCGCATTCGCGCGCTGACATTCGTGCAGGGCAACGACGTGGTGAACCCCGCGAGTCTCGAAGATGCCGACGTCATCGCCGCATTCCAGATCGCCGGTCAAACCTGCGTGCAGGTGTTCTTCGTCCGCGGCGGCCGCAACAACGGCAACCGCGCATTCTTCCCGTCCCACACGCGCGCCGAGGAAGCGCCTGAAGTCCTCAGCGCGTTTATCGCCCAGTTTTACGATGACAAACCGCCGCCGCCATGTGTGCTGATCAATCACGAGCTTCCGGAACAGGATCTCGTCGCGGAAGCACTGACGCTCAAAGCCGGACGCAAGGTCGAAATCGTCGTGCCGCGGCGAGGTGAAAAACATGCCGTCATCCAGCACGCCGAAATCAACGCGCGCGAAGCGCTGGAACGCAAACTGGCCGAGTCCGCCGGCCAGGCGAGGCTACTGGAAGGTGTCGCCCGGCTGTTCGGTATGGATGCGCCACCGGAACGGATCGAGGTCTACGACAACTCCCACATCATGGGCACCAATCCGTACGGCGTGATGATCGTGTCGGGGCCTGAAGGCTTCGTCAAAGCGGCCTATCGCAAATTCGCCATTCGCGGTCCGATCGCTCCGGGCGATGACTTCGCCATGATGAAGGAGATGCTGACACGCCGCTTCTCCCGAGGATTGAAGGAGCAAGCGGACGGTGCTCCCGCGTCGGACTGGCCCGACATCGTACTGATCGATGGTGGAGCAGGCCAATTGTCAGCGGCGCGAAGTGTGCTGGACGAACTTGGTGTTTCCGACGTGAAATTGGTGGCGATCGCGAAAGGACCGGACCGGGACGCCGGACGCGAATGGCTGCACACCGACGGCATGGAGCCGTTTCAATTACCGCTGCGCGATCCGGTGTTGTACTTCCTGCAGCGCATTCGCGACGAGGCGCATCGTTTCGCAATTACAACACATCGCGCCGGCCGTTCGAAGGCGATCCGGCAAAGCGAACTGGACGAGGTTCAGGGGATAGGCTCGGCCCGTAAGCGCGCGTTGCTCAACCATTTCGGATCCGCCCGCGGCGTGAAGATGGCGGGTCTGGGCGACCTGGAGGCCGCTCCTGGAATCAACAAGGAGATCGCTCGCCGCGTTTACGCGCATTTCCATCCGGGCGTGCGGCTGGAGGGAATCGGTTAAGCCGCGTTTATCACACCGCGTGATCGAATCTCTGGATCATGGCCTTCCGCCGCAGGTCGCGCATCAATTGTCGTGACGCCATATCGACTCGTTCGGTAACCAGCCGCCGACGCACATCTTCTTTCGTTTGGATCGCGGTGTTCTTCTGTTCCCTCGAGCATACCACGACCACCGCGATGCCGTCGGAGGCGACCAGCGGTTGGCTCGCCTCCCCTATTGGAAGACGGGTCAGCAGGTCCCGGAACGCCGGCGGGTTCACCGTCTCAATCCGCACGTCGCCCGGATCGACCGGACGGACCGACGGATTGGTTTTCGCGACCTGTTCCATTTGCGCGCAGCCTTTGGTGCCGGCGGATATCGCACGCGTCTTTTCCAACGCCTGGCGCTGCTGATCGGTTGGATGTTGTGGATCAAGCGTTTCCGTGAACGGCAGAAAGACCTGGCGCAATGTGACGAACGTGCCCATGTCGCGGCCGACTTCGCGCTTGCCCTGCAACGTGACGATGTCGAACCCGCCGGGCACCTTCACCGGATTGCTGATGGCTCCCACCGGCATCTCCACGATCAGGCGCGCCACCTGCGGGTCAAGCTGATCGGGTTGCATCCAGCCAAGCTCGCCCCCTTCCAGTGCGGTCTGGGTCTGGCTGAACTGCGCGGCGACTGCTGAGAACGCCGCGCCGGACCGCAGCTCCCCGATTACTGTTTCGGCGAACCTCTGGGCGTCGGAGATGTTCGCTGGATCGTCGACCGGAATGAAAATCTCGCCGACCCTATATTCTGGCTTGCCCAATTGCCGCTCGTGCAATTGCATCTGATCGTCGATCTCGGCGTCGGTAATGTTAATCCGATCGGCCAATTGTTCGCGCAACACCTGGGTCCAGGCCAGCTGCGCGCGAATTTGGTCGATCAGCGTGCGAACGCTAACGCCCAGGGTCGCCAGTTTGTCGCGCAGAACGCCTTCGGCCATGTTGTTGCGCTGCTCGATGTCATGAATGGCACCGGCGATTTGCTTGTCGGGCACGACGACTTTGCGCCGCTGAGCCTCCTGCAGACGCAGCCTTTCATCGACGAGCTGGTTGGCGATCTGAGTCTTCAACCGATCGAGCACGTCGTTCGTAGTTGGTAGTCCGGTGGACAGAGCGAATAAGCGTGCGCGATTTTCGACGTCCCCGCTCGTGATCACGTCTCCGTTGACGACTGCCACGATCCGCATTCCTGGTAGCGGGATTCCGGCCGGCGGCGTTTCAGCGGAGGTAGCTCCGGCTGGCGGCGGGTTGCCGGCGGTTGTCCCCCTCGGCCGCGGTTGCGCAAGGGATGGCGCGACGGCCGTCAGCACAAGGCATGCGGCAATGGCGATCCGTATCGCCAGTGGCGGCAAAGACCTTGGCACCAGAGGGCAATGCGCCCGAACAAACGTCCCGTTGATGGTTGTCATAGACGTCACCCCGTATCAGATCGCGCGATAGCCGAAACTGCCGATCGTCTTAAACGTAAAGAAAAATAGCAGCGCCGTCGAACCGGTGTCGCCCAACAGCGACGTGTACCGCCGGGTCAGGCGAACGTCCAGGATAAAACACTCGTCTTCATAAGCGGCGGTAGCGCCGACGTAGATCATCTCGTTGTTCGCGAGGTTACGCCGGGCGGTAATTGTGAAGCGGTAATGATCCCACTTGCTGGATACCGCCAAGGTGACCTCGTTGCGCGGGAAATAAACCCCCGAACTTGGCGGTGTCGTCTCCGGTGGCGGCAGCGGGGCATCGTAAAAATAATATGGATCAAACGTGGTATAAAGATAACCGCCGGTCAGGCGGAATTTGTCGGTGCCCGTTGCCGCCGTGGCATCGATCATGCGGGTCGTGAGAGTGTCCTTGTCCAGCCGGGTACGATAGGTAAGGTCAAGCCATTTCGAGGGAGTAAACGACACTCGAGCGACGATGTCAGAGACCGGATCGTGCAATCCCGACAGCGCCGGGAACAGGTTGTCCGTCGCTGTTTGGTACGACTGACCGATAAAAGCATCGAGCAACGTCCCTCCCAGATACCATGCGCTATGCAGCGCGGCGTTGAGCCGTGTGCCGCCCTCCAGCCGATCTATTCCCGTGAAGCGGTTGAAGCCAAACAGGTTGGCATCGGAAAACTCGAACTCCAGACTGTCTTCGTTCGGAATCTTCGCGATCTGACTGTCCCCTGTTCTGGGCTGCACGACAAGCTGCAGCCTCGGCTCAATCAGTTGCGTTCCCCAGTCCCCACTATCGCGCATCCATGGCCAACTAAAATCCACCGCCACGCCTGCCTGCCCCTGAGCGGTGTCAATGTTATGACGAAGGCCGTAATTTGGTGACTCATTGAACTGTGAGGCATTGTACGCGGCTGAATCGCCATGGAACGTGATCTTCCAAAGATCACCCACCGATCCTTCGAACGGCCGCTCCCAGGTCGCGCTCAGGTTGGCACGCTGTGTGTTCGTGCCTACGTCCCGGATCACGTTGAACGCGCCAGCATCCACCGACGTTGTTCCGCCGAGACTGTCCGGCTCGCCGACGAAGCTGTACTCGTAGCGAGGCAATACCAACGGCAAACGAGCAGTCGCGACCTGGGAAATAAGCCCCTGGTAGGCTTTGACGTCGACCCGTGAATAGGATCCTTCGCCGAACCCCTCCAAATAAATAGTACTGGGCAGGATGTTCGAGTCGCCCGCCAGTCCGAGGATAATGTGTTGATCGAGCACATAATTGCTCGAAGACGCGCGGTTGATATCGAAGCCCCAACGCCAGGTATCGTCGATCGCGAATTGCCCGCGGGTGCCAAGACTGCCTTGGAAGGAGCTGTTCTCGTACCCTCCCGAGAGATTCACGAATAAGGTCCCGTCGTTGAACCGGCGACGGTATTGGGTATCGATCACCGGCCCTCCCCGTGTCGACATGAACGGAATGAACGTCGCGTCGGATTGGCCGTCGATCACCCAGTAGTAAGGTTGTCCGTAAAATGCGCCGATACTGGATGTGGTACCGAATACCGGCGGCAGAATGCCAGACTGCCGCGGCACCGAGGGGTCGGGATGCATCAGAAATGGCGTATAAGCGACCGGAATCCCATCCATCAGCATCGTGGCGTCGTGGTATTCGATCGTTTTATGCTCGGTGTCCTGCACCGCCGACGCTGCCTGGATCTCCCACAGCGGCGGCCGGGTCGGATCGTCCTTGCAAAGATCGCAAGCGGAATAAACCACCCGCGATAGTTCGTTCAACGCCCCGCCGGTACGGCGCATGCCATTCGCCGCCAACTTCCCATTGTGATCCAACACGCCGCGGACCGTCTTCAGGATGCCCTGACTCATGTCGCGGGTCAGCTCAGCGTACTCGGCGAACATCACCTGACCGTCGGCTTCCACCAGCACAACATTGCCGGTCGCCACCACGACGCCGGTTTCACGATTGAACGTCATTTGATCGGCCCGAACGACCCGGCCGGCCTGCCACGCCTCGACGTGGCCTCGTGCGATAACCAGTGAGTGGTCGCGGTCATATTCGACCTCGTCGGCGGTGAAGGTCACCGGCTCGTTCCGAACCGCCGGAACCGACGACCCTGAGGCCGCTGGTTTGCCGGGCTGCGCCGATGCGGCAGGTTGGCCCGCCTGCGCCCACGCACGACCGGGCCCCAGCGCAACGGTGACCAGTAAAATCGCGAGCAGACGTGCCCATTGGTCCATCCGTGTCATTTACCCAACCGCCTCGGTGCAACCAGGTCACGCCGCGAGGACGCGAGCGTTTCCGTCACAAGGGCTGGAACCCGCATGCTCAGCCGTCTTCCGTATGCAACAGAACGGCCACCGCGAACATGAGACCGGCCGCCGCCGGAGCCCAGGCCGCGAGGATCACCGGAAGCGCGCCGGATTGGCCAAATTCCTCGGCGACCTTTGAGATCACGAATAGTGCGAAGCCAACCGACACGCCGCCGCCGATCATCTTCGCCACGCCGCCACGGCGGGTCGTACGCATGGAAAAGCCTGCCGCGACGAGAGCCATCGTCGCGCACAGCAGGGGCAGCGCCAGCAACGATTGGAAATGCAACCGGTGGCGGACCGATGAAAATCCCGATCGTTCCAACAAGGAGATGAAATCCGGAAGCTCCCACACTGAAAGCGTATCGGGTGATGCAAAGCTGTCCTGTACCCGGGTCACCGTCAAATCCGTCGGCAGCCGCATTTCCCTGGGCGGATCGGGCAACTGGTCCGGCCGGAGGGTGCGGGCATTGTCGAACTCCCAATGCCGCGCGGCCAGCACGCCATTGGTGGCCTCGACGCGCGCCAGCAGATGGTCGCTGTCATCCAGCCGGAACACACTGACCTGCCCGGTGGTCAACCGCTCATCGCGCAGCGCGACGCTGTTGGCGTGAATGATAGCGACCCCCTTCGGGAAGAGTTCGTGATCGGACTGCCGCAACCACAGCTGGCCGCCGTTCAACGCCAATGGTCCGCCGCCGGTTTGGATGTAGGCTGTCTCCAGCGCCTCGGCCCGTGACAGCATCGCCGACGACAGCGGGCTCAGGGCGACCGTCGTCGTCGCGCCGATCAGCAGAGCGCACAGAGTCGGCACGGTCAGAAATTCCCAGGCCGAAACTCCGGCCGCGCGGGCGACGATCAGTTCGGATGTTCGCGTCAGACGCCAGAAGCATAGCAGCCCAGCCAGAAGGACGGCGAACGGCAGAATCTGAATCATGATGAACGGAATGCGCAAAGCCGCGATCTCGCTGACGATCCCGAAGGTCGCATCCGGCTTGCTGGCGGACCGGCGCAGCAACTCGATGAAATCGAACATCGCCACAAGCGCAGACAGCGCCATCCACGCCGCGACGATGGTGCTGACGAACTGCCGGGCGATATAGCGCGACAGGGTGATGGTGAGCGTCACTCGGCGGCCGCCTCGGCGGTTGGTTCAGAGGGGCGCGCCGAAATGCGAAACCGCCAGCGCACAGGCACGAACAACACGATGGCACAGACGATTCCCGGCAGCACCGTGCGCCCCCAGATCAGCGGAATCAGGGCATTGTCGCGCGCCGCGAGGCCGTCGATGGTCAGCCCAAAAGCGACCAGCAGCACAACGGCAAGGACAGAAACGAACGGGCGGATAAACCCGCCATGCCGCTGGAACGAACCTGTCAACACGGAAACCAGTGCGACAAGCGCGTAAGAGATCGAGGCCAATGGCCCCGCGAGCCGTTTGTGCCCCTCGGCGATCCATTTCGGTATGTCCCGCTCGAACACCGGGTGCGGGTGCAGTAGCGCCGCGGTGCTGACTTCGGACATATCCGGCGGGCGGGCGGCCTCCGGGCCGGAAGCATCGCCGAGGTCGATCTCGTTCTCCGTGAAAGTCAGCATATTGAGCCGGCCGGTCTGACGGTCGATTTCCTGCCGGCTGCCGTTGATCAGGAGAACGCGCGGGCCATTGGCGCCCTCCAGCAACTGGCCGGACTCGGCCAGGATCGTGGCATGAACAGCGGGGTCACGCGCGTCGTCGACCAGAATGCCGCGCAACGACCCGTCGGGCTTCCGGCTGCGGATGTAGACCACGAGCTTATCGGAAATCGCGGTAAACACACCTTCTTGGAGCAGGAACGCCGCGACCTTGTTACGAATTTCCCATTGGAACTCCCGAAACGACGCGAGGGTGGAGGGCACGACGTAAAGATTGAGCCAATAGCCAGCGATTGTCGCGAGCAGCGCCACCGCGAGGGCCGGGCGCGCCAGTGAGAAGGGTGACAAGCCGGCCGCGCGCATAACGGTTATCTCGCGGTCGCCGGACAACCGGTTATACATGAACTGGATCACCACATAGGTGGTGATGGGCAGGATGACCGCGATGAAGCTGGGGATCAGCAGCCCGGTCAATTGCATGAACACCAGCATGGAGAGGCCGCGATTCACCACCAGCTCGATAAACCGGAGCGATTGCGTCAGCCAGATCAGCGCCGTCAGCCCAGTGGTGACCGCGATCAGTCCCCAGAAGAGCTGACGGAAAATGTATCGGTCGAGCCTCGTGGGCACGTTGTGAAAACGCATGGCGCGTTTCTGCGGCACCCAACGTGCCGATGCAACCCGGGCGAGATTACGTTACATCATGGTCTCTGACACCTCCCGATTCCCGCCGTTGCGGGAGGTCATCGCCGCACACGGGCTGGATGCGCGGCATTCTCTGGGCCAGCATTTCCTGCTCGATGGCAACCTGACCGCGCGAATCGTCCGTGCCGCCGGCGAGCTGGATAATCGCCACGTGATTGAGGTCGGCCCCGGGCCTGGCGGACTGACACGGGCTTTGCTGGCGAGTCGCGCGGCGAAGATCGTAGCGATTGAGCTGGATCGCCGCGCGGTGGCCGCGATGAACGATTTGGCCTCGACGACTGACGGTAGGCTGACCGTCATCGAGGCGGACGCGCTGGCCGTCGATCTGCCGG
>Ga0302324_100009899_pt1 | contig 19836 bp, 16 predicted proteins | sample Palsa_T0_1_FD_201949 | JGI IMG/M metagenome (GOLD analysis project Ga0302324, IMG submission 201949) | Peat permafrost microbial communities from Stordalen Mire near Abisko, Sweden - Palsa_T0_1 | ecosystem: Environmental > Terrestrial > Soil > Palsa > Peat permafrost | place: Sweden: Abisko...
AGTTCTTCATCCGGATAGTAGGGACGGTAGACTTTGCCCATAAAACATTATGAGCCGATTCCGTTTCGGAGCGCCAGAGAAAACTAGAGGGAAAGGCTATTTTTCGGACAGACTCCTAGGCAGAAGCAAGAAGTCAGGAGACAGAAGTCAGGAGACAGAAGTCAGAAGGCCGCGCTCCCCGCAAAGGGGGCGCGGCTTTTTTTTTGGGCTGCTGTCTTACATAGAGAACTTGTGGGGCGGCGTCATGGGTGGCCGCGCGCGATCCACCTCGATTCACGACTCTTTGAGCCGCCTTCGACGGCCAGTTGGGCGTTTCGATACCGAACTGCCGGGCGTACTCCGCGTTCAATCGCTGCCAGCCGCCGAACTTCATCGCCTCGCCTCGGGGCCGACGATGCGGCCGATGGGAATTCCGCAGAGCAGGCGATCCAGAATATCGAAACAAATGTGCCGCCCGGCAGCACCCGCGTGCCGCCACCGAAAGCTTCGAGTTCCCACCGGATATCGTGGTCACCCCAGTTGTACTCAAGCACTTTTGGAGCGCACCGGGGGCGCTGACGTACACCGCCATTCAAGCCGCGGGCCGCCGGCGCCCACCGGGCTGCCATCCTACTGAACGGCCGCCCTTACCAGCGTGCCAGTTGGGTGAGCTGAATGAGGTTGCCGCAGGTGTCGTTCAGCATCGCAATGGTCGAGCCGGTCACGCCGGTGGGCGGCATCGTGAACTCGGCGCCGCGGGCCTTGATCCGCTCGTAGTCGCCCTTGACGTCGTCGGTGAAAAACATGATCGCGGGCTGGCCCTGTTGAAAGATCGCCTGCTGATACGCCCTGGCCGCGGGGTTGTCGTTGAGCGCCAACTGCAGCTCGGTGCCGTCCGGCTCCTCGGGCGAGGCCACGGTCAGCCAGCGAAATGGGCCCTGACTGAAATCGGTCTTCTTGGCAAAGCCTAATACCTCCGTATAGAAGCGCAGGGCCTTGTCCTGCTCGTCAACGTATATGCTGGTCACTTTGATTTTCATTTCGTTTCTCCTTTGTCACGTTCGCGGTCTGGGCCGCGTCATTCCTGGAACCCTCGGAGCGCCGCGCCAAGTCCGGTGTGGACGGCGGCTTGAAAACCGTCTCCCCCTGACCTGCCGCTCCATCTAAGAACGCTCGTTTTTCTTCCAACCATGGCTGAAAACCAGGTAGCGCCCAGGTCTTTCGACCCGAATCGACCAGGGTGGGCCGAGCATTCATTCATGCCGTGCGTGCGAAACCGAGCCATCGGTTATCGACTGTGTGTCAACCTGTACCATACCGGAGCAAAATCGACGAGGACCAGCGCGCCGAGAACCGCCAGCCCTTTAAGTACGCGGAAGGCGCCGATCGACCCGGGCGCAATGGGCCTCGCAAACAACCGTCCATATGCGATGAACGCGGCGACCCCTCCCAGCACCACATTGATGAGCAAAAAGTTGTACTCGCCCCGCGCGATGTGAAAGACAGCCGCGAGGATCATGACCAGCGTCAGGCCGATGGCGGCAAACGGCGTGAGCTTCGGTTTGACTCCGGTGATCGCCGGCAGGATCAGGCCCACGCCTCCCAGAAACTCACAGACCCCGATGAAGATACACAGGTCCTGCGGCACCGCGGAAAGCCAGGGCACTTCATGGAGCGCCTGGTTCCACAGGGCCGCCTTGTACCATAAGATCTTGCCGAAACCGGTGATGCTGAAGAAGACTCCCCACAACACTTGCGCGGTCCAAAGCGCGGTCTTCATGGTTGCCTCCGTGAGCGTGGTTGGTGCATTGTCTTGCGATCCCCCTTGATTCACGAATTCCGATCCAACTGAGGCGGCCAGTTGGGCGTTTCAATATCGAACTGCCGGGCGTACTCCGGGTTGAGCCGAGCCCAACCGAACTTCATCGCTTCGCCGGCAACGATGCGGCCGATCGGAGTTCCGCTGAGAAGGCGATCCGGAACATCGAAACAAATGTGCCACCCGGCATCACCCATTGAGATGAAGCGGCGATCGAGGCTGTGCAACGGCGTCACCCTTGTCTGCTCAACTTGCGGCGCGGGCGCTCCCACCGTGGTGAGCTTCACCGTGCCAACCGTACCCAGGCTCCCATCGGCGTCGAAGGGCGCCCACTCGCGCAGATGCGCCGGGCCGGTGAGCGCCTGCCAGACTTTTTCCGGCGGGTGGCGCAGTTCTCTGACGAGAATGAGCGTCCAGTTCTCTTCGTCCTTGCGCACCTCCCCGCCGCTGGCCGGACCCGGTGTGTACTGCTCGCGATCGATCACCTTCTTCTCCTTGTCTTCCTTTTCTTGTGTGTTGATCGATCCATGCGGTCGAGGTGGCGTTCGAGAGCATCTACGTGCGCCAACCAGAACCGGCGGAACGGAGCCAGCCAGGCATCCACCTCCTGAAGTGGTTCAGGTTTCAGCCGATAGAGACGGCGCTGTGCGTCCACCGTGGATTCAACGAAACCGGCATCGCGCAGCACTCGCAGGTGCTTGGACACGGCCGGCTGCGGCATACGAAGTTGACGCTCGATCTCTCCAACCGACTGTTGCGACGAGACCAGCAGGCTCAATATCGCGCGGCGGTTTGGCTCCGCATGACTTCGAAAACAGCTTCCACTCTCTTGGTATACTCCACAGAGCATATGCTTGTCAAGGTATATAAAGGCAGGGGGTCCAGGCACCGGTTTCAGCCGGCGTGCGTCAAAACGTGAACTTCACGCCCGCCTGAACCAGCCGCGGAGCCGCCGCGCTGACCACCCGCCCGAACGTTGCGCTGCTGATATTGCCATCCACCGCTTGCGGTCCAAAGAACTGCGCGTGGTTGAAAACATTGAAAGCTTCCAGCCGGAACTGCACGGATTTCGACTCGGTGAGGGGCAGGTTCTTCAGCAGCGCCATATCGAAGTTCTGCATTCCAGGGCCATGGAAGTAACGGCGTGAAGCGTTGCCCGGCATACCCAAGGCATTCTCGCTGAACAGCCCGGTATTAAAATAAGGCCGCACGTTCCGGGTATTGCGATTCAGATCGAGGGAACCGGCCGCCACATCCGGCTCATCGACGCCATAATTGTTGATCCCGTTTGGCTCCGCGCCCAGCAGGGAGTTGTCGCCGTAGTTGATCAGCGTCACGGGGAGACCGGTGTTGAAGCGCGTGATCCCGGAGAATTCCCATCCCCGCGCCCAGCGGTTTGTGGCATGCAGAAAACGGTCGAATGGGATCTGGTAGTTGTAGCTCACCACAAAGTTCTGGGTGATATCGAAGGCGGACAAGGCCTTGCTGAGCGAGGGATTCAGCGGGTTGACCTCTTCGCCCAGATTGGAAGATTGATCCAGGGACTTGCTGTACGTATACGCGGCCAGCAACTGCAGCGGCCCGCTGGTGTGGCGCACGGTGACTTGCAGAGAGTTGTAGTTGGAGTTGCCAATGGTGGTCTCGTTGGTGTCGCTTCCGAAGTTCGGACCCAGCGGCCCTCTCGTCCCATCGATCGTCTGCCCCGATGCGGTAGTGAAAACATTGCCTTCGCTGAATGGACCGCAGGGAGTTTGGCTTGGCGCCAGGTTGGCCGGGTTGCTGAGCTGCAGGCAGAGCGCGGGATTGCCGGGATTGGCCTCCTCGAGCACCAGAAGGCGGTGCGCTTGGGTGCCCACGTAACTTGCGCTGAGCACGGTGTTGCTGCCAAAGCCGTGCTCGATCGAGAGCATGTATTCCCCGGTGTTGGGAATCCTGTTATTGGCCGGATAGGCCGGCACTCCGCTGATGGGTTCAAACTGCGACCAGTCGAGACTCGCGTCCGGGTGACTCGCCGTCGTGTTCAACGGCGCAAGCTGAACCGGAAAATACTGGCCCACATTTTGACCATTGGCCGCCGTAATGAATGGGGTGCCGAACAGCGGCGGAGCGGGGCTGGTATACGTGGTCCCGTAGGGCGCATTCGCGCTCATGATTCCAATGGTCAGCGCTTCGATTGCGGTGTAAAACATGCCATAACTTCCCCGCACGCTGGTCTTGCCGGGACCGCCCAGGATCTTGCGAAGCAGGCTGTCCTGGCCGGCACTTGGCGAGTAGGCCAAACCGATCCGCGGTGCAAAATCCAGATTCCCGGCGGGAGCCAGCGTGCGCGGAACGCCGGGATCGGTTGGAAACAAGATGCCAGCCGGCGCGCCCGGAAAAACCACCGACTGCCGGCCGGGCGCGAACGTGGCGATTTGATTGTATTTCTCATACCAGGGCTCGATGCGGTCCCAGCGCAGACCGTAGTTCAACGTCAGGTTCTTCCTGATGCGCCATCCATCCTGCGCGTAAAGCCCCACATATTTGTTGCGGCCGTAGAAAGCCTGTAGCTGGCTTTGGTTGTACTGGCTCGGAATTCCCAACAGGAAGTCCGCGAAGTCAAAGCCGGTCTCGCTTCCGTAGAATATGAAGTTGCCATTCAACTGGGCGATGGGATTGACATTCACTTGATCGTAGTGGAACTCTCCACCTACCGTGACCGTGTGCGTTCCGGTAACCTTTGAAAAGTTGTCGCTGGATTGAAAAATGTTGTTGACCTGCCTCAGCTCGTTCGTGTTCGTCCCAATGGAGAAGTTATTGAAATCGACGCTTTCCACTCCCTCGGTCTTGGGCGACAACGGGACGATACCGGGCGTATTCTGGCCTACCACGAAACCCTGGGATGCCAGGCTAACGCCGACTCCGCCAATCGGCCGACCAAGATTCGTGGCGTCCCGCATGAAGCCGAAGTGAAATTCGTTGACCGCAGTCGAGCCCATCGTTTTGGTGTCGCCCAAGGCCAGCAGTTGCGCCCGGCCGAGGTTCAGGGCGTTGAAACCGGGCACATTCGCGCCGCCTTGCGCGACCGGGTATGGACTGTTCTGCGACCAGCCATCCAGAAAATAGTAGGCGGAGAGCATTCCCCAGCGCGTCGCGCCGTCGAGCCGGTAAGCGCCTTTGTCGTCCCCCAAGGTCTGGTTGTAGGCCGAGGTGGCAAAAGTGCCATTAGGATTGTTGGGCGCCGGAATGTATCGCAAAAGATTAGCGGCGGGAGCCGACCAGGCGCTTTTGGGGATGGCGGCGTTCGGCAGAACGCACTGGGCCGAACTTGTGCATCCGGGAAGGTAATATGGCTCGCCTGCCGTCACGCCGTAGCCGAGCTTTTGCGAAAGCTGGCTGGCCCAATAAGCGCCGCTTACCGTCGTTGGGACCAGGTTTCCATTTTGGTTGACGGTCGTAAACGCGATCGCGGCATCGGACAGATTTCCGGTGCGGTCCTGGAGCGAAGGAACCGGAATATCGCCCGTATCGATTCCCTGTGTCAATCGGGTCCCTTGATAATCCGCGAAGAAAAAGACCTTGTTCCTGCGGATAGGGCCGCCCAGCGTGCCGCCAAACTGGTTTTGGTCGAACGCGCCGCGCGTGGGCGAAAAGTAGTTGCGAGCATCCAGGTCCGTGTTGCGCAGGAATTCGAAGGCATCGCCGTGGAATGCATTGGTCCCGGACTTGGTGACCACGCTGATTTGTCCGCCGCTGAACTCGCCGTATTCGGCGTCGAAATTACTGGTCAGAATCCGGAATTCGGCGATGGAATCCAAGTTCGGAACGATGGCCGCGCCCATGTTGACGTCTTCTTCGACGTCGCTTCCATTCAGCACGAAACTGTTGGCGAATTCCCGCTGGCCGTTGATCGAGATCGTGCCGGGGTTCAAATCGCCGGAGGGAGAGAATGCGCTGACCCCCACATCCTGCATCGTGTCGGATGTCAGAGACGTGACTGGCACGACACCGGATTGCATGGCCAGGAGGTCCGTGTAGCTGCGGCCATTTAGCGGCACAGCCGTCATCTGATCGCCGGTGATGACCTCGCCCATCTGGGTATCTGCGGTCTCGACATGCGCGGCCGATTCGGAGACGGTCACCATCTCGTTTCTCTCCCCGATCGTCAGCGATGCGTCGACTACAACCTTGCTATCGACATCGATCGTCACACCCGTGCGCCGGAGAGGCTTGAAACCGGAGGCGTTCACCTCAACGTCGTAGCGTCCAACCTGCAGGCTCTGGAATGCATAGAAGCCCCGGCCATCGGTTGTGATGGTTTGCTTCACGGCCGTGGCTGTCGCCGTGGCGGTGACTGTCGCGCCCGGGACCGCTTTGCCGCTGGGGTCCGTAACGGTTCCTAAGAGGCTTCCGCCATCGCCGGCCCACAGAGGCAACCCCAGCAGGGCCAGCAGGCCAATTTGTAATCGTTGTGTATTGCAACTCATTTGCATCAAGAAAACAGAATACCCGATTGATATAAGGCACGTAAAGATCTTGCAGCAACTCAGTTGCAATTACGATTGAACGGAAGAATCCGCGGGATGAACGGGCATGGGGAGCCCACAGGTTGCCGCCGCCGTGAGCCGTGTGCTACCGTTTCGTTCGCATGAAATCCTGGCAAGTTCACGCATTCTGCGAGCCGGAGCAGATGACGCTCGACGACATTCCGGCGCCGGAGCCGGGTCCGGCCGAAGTCCGTATCCGCAACCGCGCGGCGGCTCTTAACTTTTTCGACATCCTGCAGATTCAAGGCAAATACCAGATCCGGCCACCTTTCCCGTTTACTCCCGGCGCGGAAGTTTCCGGCATTGTGGATGCGGTGGGCGCCGAAGTGAAGCACGTATTCCCAGGCGATCCGGTGACGGCCATGACCCACAATGGCGCATTCGCCGAATACTCGCTAGCGGCGGCCAGCCGCACGTTTCACCTGATCGCGGGCATGGATTTCCCGGAGGCGGCCGCCATGCCGGTGGTGTATCACACATCGTATTTCGCGCTGCATCGCCGCGCGGGCCTGGCGCACCGCGAGTGGCTGCTGGTGCACGCGGGCGCCAGCGGCGTGGGCATGTCCGCGATTCAAATCGGCAAAGCCTACGGGGCGCAGGTTATCGCTACCGCGGGTAGCCAGGCCAAGCTGGACTTCTGCCTGGCGCAGGGCGCCGATCACGCCTTGCCGTACACCGACCCGGGCTGGGTCGAGCGGGTCAAGGAAATCACCGGCGGGCGCGGCGTGGACGTGGTCTACGATCCGGTGGGCGGCGACGTGTTCGACCTTTCGACGCGCTGCATTGCCGGCGAGGGACGCATGCTGGTGATCGGCTTCGCCAGCGGGCGCATTCCCAGCGTGCCGGCGAACCGCATCCTGCTGAAGGATATCTCTATCGTGGGCGTGCATTGGGGGCAGTATGTGCAGCAGCATCCGGAGTTCCTGGCGCACACCCACGAGGTGCTGACCGCCATGTATCTGGGCGGGCAGATCCATCCGGTGGTGGGCAAGACTTTCCGGCTGGAAGAAGTGCCGGCCGGGTTGCGCGAACTGGCCGAGCGCAAGATTCCGGGGAAGGCCGTGGTGGTGATGGACTGAACCGTCCGGGCGCTTGGCTGTGTCACCGCGGCGGCGGAATCGCGATGTGGTAGCGGGCGTGACGGCGCTCCCCAACACGAATGAGAGCGCCTTGGGCAACCATATCCGTGAGATCGCGCGTGGCGGTCGCGGGCGATGCGCCGGTGATGCCGGCATAATTGCCCGCGCTGAGACCTCCCGTAAACCCTTCCGGTCCCTCTCGCAGCATCCGGAGCAGCGCCTTTTCCTGGCGATCGTTAAGCTGGCCGCGCAGCCGATCGAGCAGCCGCGTCTTGTCGATCAGAAATTCGACGCGCGCGATGGTGCGCCGCTGGGCTTCTATCGCAACTGCGGCAAACCAGCGAAGCCACGCCGTAATCTCGTTGCTTTTGCTCGCGGCTTCGAGCGCGGCGTAATAAGCTTTGCGCCTGGCGAGGATGGTCGCCGCCAGCGCGATGAACGTCGGCTGACTGCGGCCTTGCGCCAGCGCCTTTTCGGCAATCGCCCGGCCAAGGCGGCCATTCCCGTCCTCGAACGGATGAATCGAGACGAAGTACAGATGCGCAATCCCCGCCCTGGTGAGGTTGGGCAGAGGCTCGCGCCTTGTCCCAAGGCCGGGAGCCGTGCGATTGAACCATTTCACGAATTTCTTCATTTCTCGCGGCATCGCCCATGAAGGCGGCGCCTCAAAATGCACCCGCGGCGCATGGATGGCGCCCGACACAACCTGCATCGGCTCTGCATCGGTGCGATAACGGCCGGCCTCTTTGAGATCCCGCCGGCCGCGAACCACCATACGGTGCCACTTGAATAGCTTCTCCTCCGATAGCGGTTCGGAAAATGTACGATGCAAGTCGACCATCACCTCGGCGATGCCCTCCTCTGCCGGCCGCGGCCGCCGTTTGTCCGTGGCTAAGCCAAGCTGCTTGCGGATGGAGGATTGCACGCTTGCCCGGTCCAGAATCTCGCCCTCGATTTCCGATGTCGTGAGAGCTTCCGTGCTCATGGACTCCACCATGAGTTGTTCGCGATCTTCCTGCCCCAGGTGTTTGACCGTGCCCACGATTACGCCGGATTCCAGCAGGAACTGCTCCTCGGCCTTCGTTAAGACACTCTTGTCCCAGGAGAAATCAGGCCAGCCGGGCTTTTGCCAGTTCCAGGGCATGAGCGATAGAATTGTTCTCTATCAATCATAATATACGTAATTGATGAGCGATAGGAAGGCCCTCTATCGCTCACGGCGATCGCGCCCCTGAAATGCCCATTTCGTGTACAATTAAATTAATCTTATGATCACCCGATCCGTATCCGAAGCGCGCCGCGAGCTCGGCAAGTTGATCGATCTGGCCCGCCAGGGCCAGGATGTCGTCATTATCAAGGATTCCCGGCCGGTGGCGGCCTTGCGGCCGATCGACGATACCGATCTGGATCTGGCGCTGGAATTAACCGACGCGCAGGTAGAGCGCCTCCGGAAATGGTCGGAGGCGCAGCCCTCATTGACGTTCAATTCGCCGGAGGCGGCCGTGAAGTATCTCAAGAAAGAGTTCGCAAAACCCAATGAAGATCGTTTTAGAGGAGCCATTCCTTCGCCGCTGCCGCAGCGCAAGCGCGGAGGAAAGCTCAGCCGTCCTTGACATCCTCGCGAACTTGAGAACGGCGCTATCCAACCCGCGGCAGCATACCGGCTTGGGCATCAGAAAACTGCATCCGTCCGATCTCTGGGAAGTGCGCATCGGCCTAAAGCTGCGCGCACTTTTCTTTCGCAACAAAGATTCGGCCTTCTTTGTTTTCTTGGGCACTCACGATGAAGTACAGGCCTTCCTTCGCCATTACAAACGTCCGGCGCCGCAATAGCGCGACTGTTCCGCTACGGCACGCACGCTCCGATAAACTTCGCCAGGTCCGCCTTCAACTTCTCCAGCGCGGGCTTGTAAATGTACATCATGTGGCCGGCCTCGAAGAAATCCATGCTCACGTGATTGCGCAGCGTGGGGTCGAGTCCCAGGTGGTCGAACGTGTATTCGGTGGCGAAAAATGGCGTGGCCAGATCGTAATGCCCGTTGGCCACGAACACCTTCAGGTCGCGGTTCTGGGTCATGGCCGCGCGCAGGCTCTCCGAGACGTTGACGTAGCGATTATCGTAGTCCCCCCAGCTCCACGGATGCACGCGCCCCGTGAGGATTTCGTATGGCAGGTCGCTCTCCCACTTCAACTCCGCGCGCACGTATTGGTTCCAGGCGGCGGTGAAGGGCGCGTACACGCTGGCATAACTTGGATCATAGTCCGGGGAGGCGCTGGTCGCATCCAGGTCGATGCCCTCCAGGCGGCTGTCGTAACGGCCCACGGTGCGGCGCTCGTCGTGCAGCAACTCCTTGGTGAAGCGGAAGATCGGCACGCGCAGATTGCTTTCGTCGACGAACTTGGCGGAGAGACCCGTCAGGCGCGCCAGCTTCCGCGCGGTTTCGGCGCGTTCTTCCGTGGAAATCGCATCGCCCTTCAGCAGCGCCAGAGCGTATTCATGCGAGGCGAACTGCCGGCTCTCCTCCAGCGCCTTGCTTTGGCTGGCCATCAAGTCCGGCGGCAGTTTCTTGTGGTACCAGGCCGTGGCCGTATAAGTCGGCAGGAACAGAACGTACGGCAGGTCGTTGCCCCGGTCGAAATTGATGGTTTCGAAGTTCAGCACCGCGGAGATCAACACAACGCCATTCAGCGCGTAGCCCATGCGTTGCTGCAAATAGCCGGAAAGATTCGCCGCGCGCGTGGTGCCGTAGCTTTCGCCGGCCAGGAATTTGGGCGATGTCCAGCGGTTGCTGCGCGTGGTGTACAGCCGGATGAAGTCGGCAACTGAATCCAGGTCGCCGTTGATCCCGTGGAAATTCTTGGCATCCCCTTCCGGAATCGCGCGGCTGAATCCGGTGCTCACCGGATCGATGAAGACCAAGTCGGTGAGGTCCAGGATGGAATACTCGTTGTCCACCAGTTTGTAGGGCGGCGGCATGGCGTTCCCTTCGGGGTCCATCGCGACGCGTTTGGGTCCCAGCGCGCCCATCTGCAGCCACACCGATGACGAGCCGGGCCCGCCATTGAAGGCGAAAGTCAAAGGACGCCGCGTAGTGTCCGGCACGTCGTCCTTGATGTAAGCGATGTAGAAGATGCTGGCGGTGGCCGTGCCGTCTTCCTTCTTCAACAGCATGGTGCCGGCGGTGGCCGTGTATTTGACGTCTTTGCCGCCGATCTGAGTCGTATGCCTGGTCTGAGAGACCTTTTCCTCGGGCGGCTTCTTGTCTTCCTTGGCTGGCGCCGCCGGAGCGGGCGGCTTAGCGCCCTCTTGGGGAGGTTGCGCGAGAGCCGCCGCCGCGCACACCAAAACCATAGTTAGTCGGAACATAAGCCACCACATTACTACATGTGATAAAGCATCAGGTAAACCACCACGCCGGTTACGCTGACATACAACCAGATGGGCAGCGTCCAGCGGGCAATTTTGCGGTGCTTGTCGAAGCGGCCGGTGAGACCGCGGCGCAGGGTGATAATCGCCAGGACGGGGACCGTCGCGGCCAGTATCGTGTGACTGGTAAGGAGGGTGAAGTAGGCCGTCCGGATCGCTCCGGTCTTGGCGAAGTGCATGGAGCGTGCGCCGACCTGCACGTGATAGGCGATGTAGCAGACCAGAAAGATCGACGAGGTGATAAAGGCCGCGATCATCACCTTGCGATGCGTCTGAATGCGCTTGCGACGGATCAGCGTGTAGCCCCAGACCAGCAGCACGGCCGCGATGGCGTTTAATGCGGCGTTGACGGATGGCAGATCGTGTATAGTCATGTGGGGCGGGCCTCCAGGCCTGCAGCCGGCGTCCACGCCGGCATATTTGGGATCGGCAAGGGCGGGTCTGGAGACCCGCCGCAGGCGTGGACGCCCGCCCCACAGCAGGTCACGACTTCTCCCCTTCCAGCGTGCGTATATCGTGCAGCAGGCGCGGCAGCGCGCCATCTTCCGAGGTGCTATAGAAGCCGCGCACGCGGCTCTGGCGGTCGAGCAGCACGAAGCGCGTGCTGTGTACCAGGCTGCCATCCACGTCGCCCAGTTTGAAGCCGTTTCGGCAAATGGTTTCGAGCGCCGCCTGATCGCCAGTGAGGAAAAACCAGCGGCCCGGTTCGGCCCGGTAGCGGGTGGCATAGGCCGCCAGGACGGTGGGCGTATCGTTCTTGGGGTCCACCGTGAACGAAACCAGCTTGACGTCCGGCATGCTCGCCACAGCGCTCTGCACGCCGCGCATTTGAGAGCTCATGCGCGGACAGGGGCCGGGGCAAGTCGTGAAGATGAAATCGGCCACCCAGATATTGCCCTGCAGCGACTTGCTGTCGAATGGCTGGCCCGATTGCGCCGTCAATTGGAATGCCGGGATCTGCCAGTAGACCGGCAGCGGCGGCTCTTTGCGGCAGCCCGCGAGAGCGATCCACAGCGCGAGTGGGAGCAGCGTTTTCATGCGTTGCTTACGAGGCTTTTTCGGTTGGCCACCACGCCCGAAGCCAGCAGCAGCGCTAAACCGAAACATGCGGTAACCAGCAGGCTGACGCCAATACCGGGCGCGCCGGAACCGAGCTTTAGGAGGCCGTTCAACAAGGAGATGGAATAAGTCAGCGGGTTCACCCACATGACCACCTTGATCCAGCCGTGCGCGGTAGCCAAAGGAAACAGCGAGCCGGAAACCATCCACATGGGCACCAGCAACAGGTTCATGATGGCGTGGAAACCGGATGTGGAATCCATGCGCCAGGCGATCACAAATCCCAGGCCGGTGAGCGTGAAGGAAACCAGGAACACCGCGCCGATCAGCGCCAGCACGTCCTCGATGCCGATCGAGACGCCCGCCAGCGGCGCGAAGGCCAGAAAGATGAGGCCCTGAATCCAGGCCAGCGTGGCAGCCCCCAGAATCTTGCCCAGCACCAGGCTGGTGCGGGACGCGGGCGAGACCAGCATGGAGAGCAGGAAGCCTTCGCGGCGGTCTTCGATAATCGAAATCGTGGAGAAGATGGCCGAGAACAATATGGTCAGCACCAGCGCGCCGGCGAAGAAACGGCCCAGGTCGCCCGAGCCGGATCCGATCAACAGCCAAAATACCAGCGGCGATGCGACCACGCCCAGCACGCGGCTCTTCTGTCTCCAGAAGCGTATCAGCTCGCGCTGCCACAAAGTCACAACCGGCAACCAAAAGTTACTCAATCGAAGCTCCCGTCTCGCGGATGAACACGTCTTCCAATGTCGGCTTATGCAACCCGACCGAATCGATCGCGCCGGGAAAAGCTTCCACCACCTCGGTGATGAAGCGGTGGCCATTGGCGATCTCCACGCGGAGCGCGCCGTCCACGACCACGGGCTTCAAACCGAAGCGGGTTTCGATCCGCAGGGCCAGCGCGGCCGCCTCCGCCACCTCTGCCGCCTGCAGCACCACCACATCTCCCCCGATACCCGAGCGCAGGCGCGCGGGCGTGCCCTCGGCCACCACGCGTCCTTGGTGCAATAACGCCAGCCGGTCGCAGCGGTCGGCCTCATCCAGAATATGGGTCGTCAGCAATATGGTAACGCCCTCGCGGCTGCGCAGTTCTTCGACATACTGCCACAGCTCACGGCGCGCGCCGGGGTCCAGGCCGGTGGAGGCCTCATCCATCAACAGGACGACTGGACGATGCAGCAATCCCTTGGCGATCTCGACGCGGCGCTTCAAGCCGCCGGAGAGCGTCTCGACGATGTCGTTACGCCGGTCCGCGAGGCCCAGGCGCTCCATCACCTGCTGCATGCGGTCGCGGAGCTGGGCGCCGGAAAGGCCATACAGGCGGCCCTGCGCGCGGAGGTTCTCCGCCACGGTCAGGGCTTTGTCGAGGCTCTGCGTTTGAAACACCACGCCGATGCTGCGGCGCACCGCGGCGGGATCGCGCGCCACATCGTGGCCGGCCACTTCGGCGCGGCCGCCGGTGGGCGCCATCATGGTGGAGAGGATGCGGAAGAGCGTGGATTTCCCGCCTCCGTTCGGCCCCAACAAGCCGAAGATCTCACCCGCCTTGACTTCGAAGTTGACATTCGAAAGCGCCTGGCGGGATCCGTACTGGTGACTCAGGTTTTCGGCGAGAATCACAATCCAGGTCTATCCAACAGCATCAGCCCGTAGATCAGCGGCAGGTAGAAAACGGAAACCATCAGCACGTTGCGGGCGCGCAGTATAGTGCGATCCAGCGCCACGCGCACGCCGGAATACAGGAAATACAGACCGAGCAGCAGGGCGCCCACCAGGTAGATGCGCCCGGACATGCCCAGCATGCTGGGCGCCAGGCTGACGGGTATGAGGGCCAGCCCGTAGAGGACGATCTGGCGCGCCGTGGAACGGCCATCCGGCTCGACCACTGGGAGCATCCGGATGCCCGCGCGCGCGTAATCCTCGCGGTACATCCAGGCGATCGAGTAGAAGTGCGGGAACTGCCAGAGGAACAGAATCGCGAACAGCACCCAGGCTTCGTTGGTGATGGAGCCGTGCGCGGCGGCGAAGCCGATCATGGGTGGCATGGCTCCGGGGAATGCGCCGATGGTAGTGGATAGCCACGAGCGGCTCTTCAGCGGGGTGTATAGGAAGAGATAGCTGAGCAGCGTGAATAGGCCCAGCAGCGCGGCCAACAGGTTCGCGCCCAGCCAGAGATCCACGAAACCGGCGAGCGAAAGGGCCGAGCCGAAAGCCAGCGCGCGCGGGGGCGTGATGCGGCCCGCTGGAATAGGACGGTCCGAGGTGCGGCGCATGCGGCAATCGGCCTCGCGTTCGGACCACTGGTTGAGAGCGGCCGTGCCGGAGGCGATCAGACCGGTGCCGAGGATCGTATGCAGCAGCCCCAGCCACGGGATGGCTGCGGCAAAAGCCCACCAGCCGCCGGCTTTGGGCAGGCCGAAATAGTAGCCGATGCCGGTGCTCATCAGGATGAGCCAGGTGATGCGCGGCTTGGTGAGCTCGATGTAGTCCTTCATTAGTTTGTGGCGCACGCTCTCAGCGTGCCGCGTCGACACTCGTGTCGACGCCTGCCTAGCTGCCCATCGTGAAATCGGCGGTCTTGCTCTCCTTGGGCGCCACCGTAATCTGCATGTCCTTCGTGCCGTATTTCTCATGCACGGCTTCGAGCGTATACGTCCCCGGAGGCAATCCCTTTATTGTAAACGTCCCGTCCTCGCCTGTCACGGCAAAAAACGGATGCGAAACGACGCCGATGTAGGCGCGCATCCAGGGATGCACGTTGCACTTCACCGGAATCATGACTTCTTCGCGCGCGAAGCTCTTGATCTTGGGGTCGCCCTTGGGCGGCTGGGACTCGTTCCACTCCTGGTTGATCTTGGGCAGCGGGTGGATATTGTGGTTGGTGGCATCGTCGTTCTTGATTTCGATACCCTGGCCCGCCATCACCCCGATCACGTGCGGTTTGTACATGCAGCCGTCCTGTGCGAGCGCCACCGGCGTGGTGGGAATGGGCCACTGCTTGTCCGGCAGGCCGGACTTGATCCACACGAACGTGTTGCGCAGCGTGCCATTGTCGTTCACGATGGCTTCTTCCGACTTCTGCGCCGTGGGGTGAGCGCGCATGCAAACCGGATTGGCCGACATATCGATAGTCCGCAAGGTGGGCTTGTCGCCGGTGAAATTCACCTTCCCGGTGACCGTGGCGGCATTGGCGTCGTCCACGGCGGCGGCCGGAGCGGCAGCAGGCGCGGAGGTGTCTTCCTTCTTGGCCTCCTCCTTGCTTCCGCCGCAGCTTACTAGAAGCAGAGCGGCAGCCGCTCCGCAGGTAATCAACAAACTCTTCATTGAATAGCTCCTTTTCAAAAATTCGGTGATAGGTGATGGGTGATTGGCAAACCCTTCAACCGTCTGCGATGAGTTGGCCACAACCCACCACCCATAACCCATCACCCTTCTTCAATTGCCGGCGCTGGCCCGCAGGCGGGTCAGCTCTTCCGGCGTGAACTGAAACATGTAGCGTACCAGTAATTCGGCTTCGTCCTTGGTATACCCGTTGAAGCTGGCTGGCGTGGGACCGGCGAACACCTCGCGGTCACCCTCCGCGCGGAACAAACCGGAAGGCATGGCGGTACCCGGACTCATCATGGCCGGGTCCAGCATCCAGCGCCGCGCCCAGCCGGGCTTCAGACGCTCCTTCGCCAGCAGGAAATTCGGCGCGGTGGCGTGCGCGTCATGCTTCGGATCTCCGGTGGCATGGCACTTCAGGCAGGGCGCGCCTTCGCTCGAGAACAACTGCCGCGCCATGGTCCGCTCCTGATCGCTCAGCGGCTCCAGGCGGTCCGCGATGTACGGCGCCGCCTGCGACGACATGGCCGCGAAGAACCGCACCAGCTTTTGAATCTCACCATCCGAGAAGAAGAACGTAGGCATGCGCGCGTGCAGATATCGCCGCACGCCGTCGCGATCCATCTCATCCGGCTTTTCGGTCAGCGACGGATTGTTCAGAAAACCCATCAGCCACTGCGGATTGACGCGCGCGCCCTCGCCGATCAAAGTAGGCGGCCGCTGATCCTTCCAGTCGGGGTCCTGGTAGCGTGGCAGCGTCATGAACACGGTAGTCTGCCCTACGTGTACCTGATGGCATCCCATGCAGTTGTATTTGCGGACCACCCACCACCCCTCGATGATGTCGCGGCGCTGGTCGCCCGGCGCGTAGAAATAGCGCGGCGGGATGCTGGCATCCACGGAGCCGAGCAGGAAAGTGGTGAGCTGATCGATCTCCGGCTTGGACAAGTTGAAGTTCGGCATCTTCAGCCGGTCGAGCGGCGCTTTCTCCTTGCCTTTGTCGTAAATCGCCGGATTCTCCAGCTTGTGTTCGAAGAAGCCTTTGTGCGTGTACCAGCCATCGCGCTCGGCGTCGTGGCCCAGCAGAGCAAAATCCAGGCGCTCGATGGGTTTGGAACCCTCCTTGGTCAGCTCCGTGCCGATACGCTGCTCTTCCTCCAGCCCGGCGATCTCGTGGCAACCGGCGCAACCGTAGAAGCGCACCAGGAACTGGCCCCTCGCCTTCAGGCCGGGATTATCTAGGTAATCGGCGTTGGCGTAGGTCGCGCCCGCGTGCTTGCGGGTCTCCAAATAGCTGGCGATGTCGCGCGCCTCGGCTTCGGTGAGGCGCAGGCTGGGCATGGGGGTCATCTGCATCACCAGCAATTCGTGGCCGTCGTTGGGGCACTTGCTGTGCTCGGTGTCGAAGACGAACGGCAGGCCGGCGCGCTTGTAGTCTTCCGCGGTGATGTCTTTCTTCTCGAACGGGCAATAGGGCAGCGTGCGCTGGCGGGGATTGTGGACCCAGCGCACCAGGTAATCGTAATTGTCCTTTTCGCCGACACGGCTCAGGTTCGCGGCGAACGTGCCGCCTTGCTTTTCGCCGCCTTCGCCCATCGAATGGCAGGCCATGCAGCCGCGCGTTTCAAAGGCTTCCTTGCCCTTTTCCGGGTCGCCGGCCGGCTGTTGCGCCAGATCGCCGGTCACTCCGGATTGCCAGATGAACGCGGCGATGGCCTTCACATCGTCGTCACCCAGGCGGAAAGTGGGCATCTTGGTGCCGGGCCGCCACATGTGCGGATCTTTGATCCACACCGGCAGCCACTCCTTGTGGATCTTCATGCGCACTTCCTTGAGGCTGGGCCCCACCTTCTTGATCTCGCGCACCAGGCTCCGTGAGCGGTCGTCGAGCTGTTCGATCTTGGCGTCGATGAGGCTAACGCGTACTTTCAGGTCGTTGGCGTGCTGGTAGAGCTTCTGGGCTTCGTCGTTATTGCGCGTGCGGTCGCCCTTGTCGACACTGAAACCGGCTTCGCGCATCAACTCGGCTTTCTGCTGGGTGTCCTGACGGATCTCCTGGCTGACGGTGGAAAGCTCGTCCGGATCGCGGTCGAAGCCGTCATAACGGTGGCAGGCCATGCAGCCGCGCAGGCGGAAGATCTCGCGGCCGGCGTCCAGCGTGGGGGCCATCTCGGTGACGATCTCCTGGGAGTGGCACTGCTGGCAGCCGGCCTCCAGATTATCCTTCGCGTGCAACGGCCACATCCAGTGTTCGTTCAAGCCATGCGCCTTCTCGACGCTGGTCAAGGCCACGCCATTGCCGCCATGGCAGGGCGTACAGCCGAACTTCTCCGGATCGTGGACCTTCAGCAAATCGCGGTCCGGATGGCTGATAAAGACCTCTTCGCCGCCCATGGCTGCCGCCGTCAGCGTCACCGGCTCGCGGATGCCCATGTGGCAGGACTCGCAACGGTCCACCAGGTCCACATCTTTGACGTGGATCTGGCGGATGCCAACTTCGAAGACCGCCATTTTGTTCTTTAACCCGTTCAGCGTGTCGGCGCTGACGTCGGAGATGCGATCCGTAAGGTACTTGTCGCGCTTGGCGCGCAGGTCGGTGGCGGGCTTCAAAAGATCGACTCGCTTCTGCAGTAGCCCGGCTTTTTCGGTCTTCCAATCCTGCAGATTTTTGTCCATGGTGGCAAAGTCCATCGGCAGCTTCTCGGTGGAACCGTCGGCCTTGGGCAACTTCACCGTATGGACTTCCTTTTTCAACTCTTCGATCTCCTTCCGCATCGACTCCTTGCTGCTTTCGCTCTTGGAGATCTCGATCTGATACGTGAGCGCGCCCACGTGGCCGCGGACTTCCTGGAATGGCTCGTTCAACGCGAGAGAGCGGGGCACCAGCTCCTGGTTCACTCTGCGATCGATCTCGGCGACCTGCGGCATGACGGCCTTTTCGGCGGCCTGCATCTGCCGATCCAGATCCTTGTATTCCGGGGACGCTTTGATCTTCTGCTCGGAGCCGGCTTCCTGCGGCAGCGTTTCCTTCAGGAACCGGGAATAAACCTTCTCGAACCGCGCTTCGTAACCCTTATACGGCCGCGTGCCATAAACTTCGTCGTATAACGCCCAGCCGAGCGAAAGCAGCAGCAGCGCCGAGGAAATGAACAGCGGCTTGCTGAGGGATGAATGGACGACTGGGTCCTTTTCTTGATTGGTCATATGTTGAACCAGGGAGTAATCCAGACGTATTTGATGCGGAACACCAGACGCAACAACATCTTCACCGGCAGCAAAAGCATCAGGATCAGAAACACCTGCATGACGGAGTACTGCAGCAGGCTCATGCGCGAGTAGATTTTTCTGTTGAAGGGCGTGCGCGTGATCAGCTTGTGCATGCCGATCCACGCGCCCACGAAATAGATTCCCATTACGATGGCGCCGAAGATCAGCTTGCCGATGCGGCCTTTGATGCCGAAAAGGTCGGGCAGGTCGCGGTTCACCTCGAAGATCAGGCGGTTGTGGTCCCAAGTGACGCCGGGCCAGAACCACATCCAGCCGGGGCCGCGAATGATGGTGCCGATGACGATCATGCTGACCCACAGCACGATGAAGCCGAAGATGAACGTGAGGATCGAGAATTTGCGCTGCTTGAACGTGTAATAGCCGTTGCCCAGGGGATTGGTGTCGATATAGGGAATCACCATCAAGCCTATGATGATCAGGCTTGGGAACACCACGCCCGCCATCCAGGGATCGAAGTAGACGAGCATCTCCTGCAGGCCCAGAAAATACCACGGCGCCTTGGCCGGATTCATGGTCAGCGTAGGATTGGCAGGTTCTTCGAGGGGGGCGTTCAGGGTGATCGACCATACCATCAGAATGACCGTCACGATGATGGCGGCCAGGAACTCGATGCGCAGCAGGTAGGGCCAGACGTGCACTTCCTTGGTCCAGCCGGGCTTCCATGCCTGGGTCTTGCGGTGACTGGTCTTGGCCAGCGCGGGGTCGGCCTCAAGCTGGCCGATCAGCCGGTCGTTGGCAAACGCCTGGCGGAATGCATACCAGGTGTAGAACGGCACTACGAAGAGCAGCAGCACGATGGGGACGTTGTCCGGCGTGCTGAATATCGTCCAAAGCTGATGAAAATCCATATCAACCCCGTGGCTGGTGGTTGGTGGCTGGTGGCTGGTGGTTTAGGCCAGCACCCAGGACCCAGCACCCTTTTAGAGTTTCCTCGGTTCCTTAATCTCCGACTCCAGCATCACTGGCGCAGGGCCCGAAATGCCACCGTCTTTTCTCACGCGCCAGAAGTGCACGACCATAAACGTGGAGGCGATGATGGGGATCGCCACGCAATGCCAGATGTAGGCGCGCAACAGGGCATTCGCATCCACGATCGAGCCGCCCAGTAGCCCGAAGCGCACATCGTTGAACGGAGTCATTCCCAACAGATGGCCGAATGGACCGTCGTTGCCGAGCAGCGGTGTAGCGCGCGCCATGTTGGTTCCCACCGTGACCGCCCAAAAACCGAGCTGATCGTCGGGCAGCAGATAACCGGTGAAGCTGAGCAGCAGCGTCAGCACCAGCAGCAGCACGCCCACCACCCAGTTGAACTGCCGCGGCGGTTTATAC
>Ga0302324_100009901_pt1 | contig 19833 bp, 16 predicted proteins | sample Palsa_T0_1_FD_201949 | JGI IMG/M metagenome (GOLD analysis project Ga0302324, IMG submission 201949) | Peat permafrost microbial communities from Stordalen Mire near Abisko, Sweden - Palsa_T0_1 | ecosystem: Environmental > Terrestrial > Soil > Palsa > Peat permafrost | place: Sweden: Abisko...
CTCTCCACTGTCGTGAGGCAACTTGTGGATTTGTATCGGCCAGCTATGGACGAACGCCACCACGAGTTAATAATTGACATCGAGGACCACATCGCCGCTGACGCTGACCGGAGTTTGCTGAATCGCATTCTCAGTAATTTGGTCGAGAACGAAATCGCTCACTTGCCTGTGGGTTGCCGCATAGTATTTCGGTTGAGGTCGCAGAAAGGATCAGCAAACCTAGTGATCGAGGACAACGGTCCAGGGTTTCCACCGGATATAGCCAGCCGGGCGTTCGAACGATTCGTCAGGGGGAAACAGTCGCAGGGGCATGGGCTCGGACTTGCATTCGTGGATGCGGTTGTACGCGCACACGGCGGCACTGCCAAAATCTCCGGCAGTCCATCGGGGGGCGCTGTCGTAACCCTCTCGCTGCCTGCAATTGTTTTCCCTACTGAATAACTTGGCTAGTCCGACACGCGGGACGATTGGTTCCCCGGCACTTGGCTTCTCCGCATCTCAGGCGCCGACTTTCTGGCATTATTTTCGCCAGATTCGTATGTGTGGAATGCAGCTTTAGCAAGGAACTGCCGACACTTGTGAGAACGTTTACGCTCACAGTGGTCAAATGTTCTCTTCTTCAAAACTTGGAGAATGACTTTAGGTAGTGAGCGGTACTCACCATAGAAATGTTGGAGCGAAATTAGAATTCCTTTGGCTCCCAGCCCGGGATAAAGACGGTCAGACAAGGTCAAAAACAGCATCAGAGCTTTGTCGATAACGTGATCCGGAGCGTTGTGTCCGGGACACGCTCGCGCCTCCCCACCCTCGGCGATGTTGACACTGCACCGTTGGAACGGACTTGTTCCATCGTGAGCTAGACACTCGTCGTTTCGACCCAGAGAATCATTATCATAACGTCCGTTGGACGCAAGGACGTACTGCGGAAGCTTTGGCAAAGGCCGCGTCCGTCCGAAATGTAATTCCGCTTCCCATTCACGGCTATCGATGATTCGCAATTATCACCGTCGGGAAAAGCCATGGTGGATATCTGGCCAAAACTCTTTTACCAGATTCGCCAATCCATCGACTCCAATTTGTGTTCCCCACGCCTTGGCCGTCCTTCCAAGAGTACGCTCCTGTGCCGGGTAGTAGAGATTGGAAACGCTCGCATCCATAAGGTTGCCGGCAATCTCGGAAAGATTGAAAGTGTCGCCGCCGGAATCTGTCCGCGTGATGAACAGACGGCTCACCGCATAACCGGTGCGGTGTACGAAACCTCCATGACCAAGAGTGTAGTAACGGGGGTCTTCGTGGGTGGCCGCTGGAATAACCGCTTCCGTGAAGTAATTCCCGACCGCCTGGTCCACGAACGAATGCCAGTAATATCGACCATAACCTGAGGCTTCCTGACGAAACTCGGGCGATGAATTTAAAGCTTGATTGTAACCGGCCAGTAGCCCGGCGAGTATGAACGATGAATAGTCAAAGCTGTCCTGTGTTGCCAGCACGAATTTGGTTCTGGTAGATAGAGGGGGAAGTTTTGTGCTGGCGCTGACAGCACGATAATTGGGAATAATCCAGAGTATGCGTTTAGTTTGAGCTCGTTCTGAATCGTCCCTTTGTTGATCGGGCTTAGCTGAGGTTTCCCGAGTTGACGGATGAGCTTGGGAGTAGGCCGGTCGTGGCGCATCCGGCAACAGTGGTGTTTCTTGTGCCATTGCACCCACATGTCCAACAAGGAAACCAAAGCCGATCAGCAGATCGGAGACGGCCGCAACGAAGCGCAAGACTAGGCTACACATCATCGATCTGATGCTCAGTCAGCTGCTGTTGTAATTAAAATGAACAAATCGTCATCTCCAGGAGGCCGCAAAGTCATTCTCGACTGATAGTGTTCCATCGAAGCTTGCTTGAGGGGCCTGATCGGTTAACGAGATATCAACATGGTGAGGCAGTGGCATCGGACGAGAACAAGGTGCCGGGCATCGTTTGGATTTCCTTGACTATAGACTTGTGTCCCCGTCGAACCAAACCGCAGTGGGAGATCAATTTCGGCGTGGGCGTGGGTCTTACCGGTGCGACCGACCACCTCATTGCCAAAATGATCCTTGGGTATCGATTTAATTTTTGAGCTTGGAGCAGGAACAACCAATGGTAAAGGGATTCGCGATCGGTGTTTTCCTGGCCACAGTGATTTTGGCGAGCGGGATTGCAACTCCGTTGACTCCGGCAGCGACTGGTAAATCGACCAGGGAATAACCAATCATGAGACGAGGAACAGGGGGATCGTGAGAATCTTACTTTACAGTCCCGACAACGGGGTCACGCGAAATTTCATGCCACATCTCTGGATGTTTCTTCTCCAGGCGCTGACCCCGTCTGGCCATGAGGTCTTGCTGATTGACGGCAACGCGCAACCGATGGATGAAGCGGGGGTGGCGCGTTTCGTGCGCGAACAAGACATTGAACTGGTCGGAATCGGGGCGATGACCCGGATGATCGCCAAGGCTTATCGCGTCGCGGATGCGGTCCGCGCCACCGGTGTGCCGGTTGTGATGGGCGGGCCTCACGTTACAGAACTGGCTGACGAAGCGCTGGGTCTGGGGGGAGGGCCGCGCCATGCCAATGCGGTGGCTCTCGGTGAAGCGGATGAAACCTGGCCAAGGATTGTTGAGGATGCCGCGCGCGGTGAGCTAAAGGATATCTATGCTCCGCTGGATAAGCTTGGCCAGGAACGGAAACCCAGTCTCGAATCGTATCCGGCGATTCCGTGGGACAGAATAAACCTGGAGCAGTTTAATCTGGTTCCCAGAATAGCAACACGTTTTCTCCGGCACTTGGGCGGCGGGTGGGGCACTTTTCGGATGATTCCGATGGAGTCGGGACGCGGCTGCCCCTATGGGTGCGAATTCTGCACGGTAACCGGCTTTTTCGGGGACTCGATCCGGTTTCGCACGAACAGGAGTGTGGTGGATGAGCTGCTGCTACTAAAAGCTCGCGCGAAAGCGGAAGGTGGCCAGATCGCCGTCTTCTTCATCGACGATAATTTCGCCATCAACGTCAAAAGGACGAAATCGCTGTTACGCGACATCATCGCCGCTGGCGCGCAGGTGCACTGGGTTGCGCAGATAAGCGCCAATCTGTTGCGTGACGAAGAGCTCGTGGACCTGATTGCCGCTTCCGGGGGCAAATGGGTCTTCATTGGCATGGAATCAATCGACCCCGCCAACCTGGCCGACGTGAAAAAGGGATTCAACAAGCCCGGCGAATATGCCGCCGTCCTTGAGAGGCTGGCGCAGCGCAACGTCTATGCGATCACTTCCTTCATTTTCGGGATGGATAACGACACACCCGGGGTTGCGGACCGGACGCTTCAGGAGATTCGCACCTGGCCGCCAGGGTTACCCATATTTGGTTTACTCACGCCCCTGCCGGCCACGCCGCTCTACAAGAGACTGGAGGCCACGGGGCGGTTGACGCGGCCGAAGCACTGGCAGGAGTTCATACCCTTTGCGATGGCTCATACGCCGCTGAAGATGACGATCGCGGAAGCTCATGCCGAGGTGAAGTACGGGTGGGCCAATTCGTACAGCCCGGAGGCGATTGCAAAGGCGGTCGATTCGCTCGATCACCAGCCATGGGGCTATCGCGCCAACATCTTTATCGCACGAATGTGTTTTCGCGGAATCTACTTCCCTCAAATGGGGCGCTTGGCATGGGTGAAGGTCGTTATCCAGAATCGGCGGACAATTCTCAAGTTAGGGAAAGTAGCGTTTGATGCCTGGTACCGCCTGCGGCTGAGGAGTGGTGAAAACCTTGACGCCGACACTGAAGTCATCCACCCAAACTGAACGCACCTGTGCAGAACAAGAGGAGCACGTCAAATGAATCCGAAAGCCGCGAAGTTTGTCCTTGGGGCGGTGTCTTTTTTCCTACTCTCAGTTTCATTGCGGGCGCAGATCGTTAGCGCCACGCTGTCTGGCACCATCACGGACCCATCAGGGGCGATCGTGTCCACCGCCAAAATCTCCATTAAGAATGTCGCCACTGGCCAATCGGTGGAAACCCAGACCAATTCGGTCGGCCTCTACAATGTTCCAAACCTCATAGCGGGGGACTACGAGGTTTCTGTGTCCGCTGAAGGGTTCATCACCAACGTGGCCAAAGTGACGGTCGCCACAGGAGCCCAGCAAACGATGAATATGACTTTGGGTGCCTCGCTCTCGATCGGGGATCTCGGCTTCTCTGCGGGTCAGGCCCAAGGAAACGCGCAGGACCAAGCGAGGCTCGACAAGCGATCACACATGCTGAAGATCCATCAGCGGCTTGGTTTGATAGACACGCTTCCTCTGATTGCCACCGTCTTCGCTGGGACAGCAGCTGGCGGCAAGAGCACCAGTTCAGCCGACCGCTATGCGCATCTTGCACTTGGCTCGTTAACCGGCGACTTGTATTTCATGAGCGCCTACTATGCGATCCGTGCACCCAGAATACCGGGGACGGAAACACGGGGGCCGATCCGCCTGCACAAGGCCCTGGCCTTCATCCATGGCCCTGGGATGATTCTGACGCCCATTTTGGGTGCGATGGCTTTCGATGAAAAAAGTCGCGGGGAAAAAGTCCACGGCATAGCGAGCGCTCACGGAGCGGTTGCCATTATAACGGCGGCAGCGTACGGAGCCGCTATTTTGTCCGTATCCATTAAGTTCTGAGGAGGGGTCGTGAATAAAAAGATGAAGACACTGCTAGCCTTCTTACTTCTTGGGTTTCCCACCCTTGCGCAAACCGACAGCCAGTGGGCGCTCAAGAAATCTACGCTCACTTATCATGTGACTCATCCCTTGCATCAACTCGATGGGGTAAGCCACGCGGCGAGGGGCAAGGGCGTTTGCCACGCTGGACAGTGCGATTTCTTGATAGCCGTGCCCGTCAAATCGTTCGATTCCGGCGACAGCAATCGCGATCTTCATATGCTTCAAGTGGCACGCGGAGGGCAATTCCCCATGGTCACTGTACGCACGTATCTACCCGAAGACGCATCTGAATCTGCGACAATCCACGCCGATCTTGAAGTGCAGTTTGCCGGCCAGACTGCCAAGTATCAGCAGGTTCTTTTTGAGCACGCGAACCAGGGAGACGAGACGCGGATATCAGGAACAATTCCAGCGACGCTCTCTGATTTCAAGATTGACCCACCTTCCCTATTGGCGATGCCCATAAAGAACGAAATACCAGTGCGCGTGGAAATGACCTGGCAGAGGGAGAAGTGATGGCACTTATACGCCCCCGAGGAATCCCCGGCGCCGGGGCCTGTTTGCTCCTGTTTGTTGAGCTCGGGGACCCGACCGGCGCCGCGCAGTCGAGGTCGCCAGAGCCAACCTATGAGGTTGTAAACGTCGAATCAGGTGGCTCGATTTCTGGCACCGTGAAATGGAGCGGGCCAATTCCGACAATTCCGCGCCTGCCCATCACCAAGGATCCAAAGACCTGCGACCCGAGCGGGGAAAAAAACCGTGATTTGCAGCGGCTCGTGATCGACCGCGACCGGGGCGTCGCGAATACCGCGGTCTACCTGAAGGATGTGACCCGCGGCAAAGCGTGGGATCTGCCAGCTAGCGAGCGAACCCTCGATCAGCACGCATGCACCTACGTCCCGCACATTTTACTCGTGCCCGTAGGCGAAGCGATGCAGATCAAGAGTAGCGACCCGGTTCTGCATACGGTGCATATGATGGGTGCGGCAACTTACAACCTACCCTTTCCTTTCCAGGATCAATTTATTAGCCGCACCATGCATATTTCCGGCCGCGTCGATATTAAGTGCAACGCGGGACACGTGTGGATGAATGCGGAGGCGCTAGTAGTGCCGCATCCGTACTATGCCATCACCGACACGCACGGAGATTTCACACTGACCGACGTACCGCCGGGGAGCTACGACGTCGAGGCGTGGCATGAGGGCTGGAAGATCGTTGCTGACGAAACGATGCTGGACGTGGGTGCGCAAGTGACAGTGAAGAGACCGATCTACAGCCAGCCCCGGACATGGCAAAAGCAGGCCACGGTGCATCCACTAAACAACAGCACGGTAAATTTTGAACTGTCGCAGTAGGCAAGCACCGGGCGGAGTGCAAGTTGGTCAGTCGTTGCGTCCCAAGCCCCGATTCGCATCGATGAAACCTTTAGAGGAGCTTTATGATATGAAGAAGTTAAAGTTTGAGTCTTTCCCGCACTATGACGATCGGGATGACTACTCCCCCACACGGGCAAGTGCGCCGATGAGCCCGACACCGGGAAGTCCAAGGGATATATCCCCAAGGGCCCCGAGAACGGCAAGCCGGGAGTTGGCGAACAACTCCCTGGATGGCAGCATTACCCTCAAGAAACACGATACGAAGGAACCTCGATGAGAGCCGTAATCTATGCGCGCCTTTCCACCGCAACCAGCGGACAAAACGCCGAGATGCAATTGCGCGAGGTTCGCGAGTACTGCATACGTCGCGGATGGAAAGTTGTAGGCGAATACGTCGACGCCGGAGTTTCGGGTACGAAGGATTCGCGGCCTGAACTTAACCGCCTCAGCGCCGATGCCGAGCGAAGGCACTTTGACGCAGTAGTGGTCTGGAAATTCGATCGATTCGCCCGATCGGCTTCCCACCTCCTTCGCGCCTTACAGGAATTCCAGGCTTTGGACATCGAATTCGTCTCCATGTCCGAACAGGTTGATACCAGTACCCTGATAGGTAAGATGGTTATTACCATTCTCAGGGCGGTTGCCGAGCTAGAACGTACCCTGATAACGGAGCGTATTGGGGCCGGGCTTAGAAACGCCCGGGCCAAGGGCATTAAATTGGGGAGACCGAGCAAAGTTCTAGACCGCAATCAAATCGCGCGACTACGGCGCAAGGGAGCCACCTGGAAAACGATAGGTCGAAAATTGGGTGTTTCGTCGTCAACCGCGTATTACGCCGGTCGGGGCCGCATTATAAAACCTGTCCGCTAGACTGTAGAGGGTTTCTCTTCGGGTGTTACATCCCACGAGTGAGGAGTGCAGTCCCAGCCGCGATAACCGAAAACGCTTGGCATCGTTCCATCAATCTTCCTCCTACGCGCCCATGTGATCCCGCTTGATTCCGAGCCGATCGTGCGCCGCTCGGGAGCAATTCAAGTGCCGCTCTCGAACTGAACCGAGATCCATATACCTGCTGGCTCAACTTGAGATCCGGGTAACCTAGGACCTCTGGTAAGTGGCAGTGGTCACTGCACCATCAAGTTCACCACGTCGGGAGCACGCACATTGACTGCGAGCTACCCTGGGAACGCGAACAACCAGGCCAGCACATCGGCTAAGTTTACGCAGACGGTGAACTAGCAACGGATCAGTACAGAACTGCAATACGGCACTCGCACGGGCCGAAGCACGTGCGACCTGGGGCTTTGGTCGAATAACCTCAGGTTTACCACTCACCCAGGAGTGGTGTTGAAGGCGTCGCTCCTTGCAAGTGGAGCCGCGGTTTGGAATCTTGCTGCCATGACAGCCTCTTTTTTTGCCAACAGGGAATTTCGATTCCCTGTTCATTCCCTGATAATTCCCTGTTCCGATTGGACCCGAAGACCTGCTTTTCTACGCTAAATTGCTCTGCCGCGCGGAGTTATCTCCGAGTAGGCACCGCCAAGAGGTTGAATTCCCTGTATTTTTCCCTGTTAACAGGGAAATTTGACCCCGGAGAACAGTTCGCGCAAGCCTGCGTCCACCGCCAGCCAGTCTTGGACATTCTCTCTTAAACCAGCCATCGCCAAAAAACATCGAGTTTGCGGGCCGAAAGGCAGCAAATGTCGTGGGCATAGGGACCCCAGCACCTCTCTGGATTGCGAGGACGACGTGTAGCGTGCGGTTTTTCTCCAGAGGCAGCATGGGCAGTTCCCTTTCACTACAGTCGGGAAGCGCGGAACTTCCTTCGCCAGAGCAAAAAGGGAACCGTGATTTCGATTGACTGCGGTGCGCCAGCCAGTCTTAGAGCGGGACGAACGAGTCGAGTGCCCTTGCAAGGTCTTGGCCTCGTCGAACGGGAACGTGCTTGTATCCTAGATTTGGTGAAACGATCTCGAATAGCGAGGCTCCGGGATGGGCTGATTTCCGGCTTGTATAGTCCACTTCGCCCCAGACCTCAGACTAGTCTGAGTAATGTCCCCTTCTGACCGTCTTGCCGCTCATTTTCTCCGAGGAATCCAGAATTTGCTCAGGGTCTTGAAACATCGGAATTCGATACATGAAGCCCCTCTGGAGCACGAAACATGAGCCGTCAGGGTGACACAGACGCGTCACGATACCCTCCTTGTAATTCTCCGTGTCGGCGGTAAAGCCCGGCGGTACATCAAGGGTCCCCAAGTCGCGACCACCATAGCGCCAGACAAACTTTTCAGTTTGCGGAGGCTGCTTCGGCTCGGGCACCGGCGAGAATGCGTTGGGGGAGACGACTAGGACCGCGCATAGGATCGAAAAAAGGCGGAGCACAGTGATTTAGACACCGACTCTCGCTGCACAGTTCCTCTCCAACCGCCATTGCCAAAAAATCCCACTTTGCGGCCCGAAAGCCGGTAAATGTGGGCATCGGGACCCCAGTGCCTCTCTGGATTGCGGGGACCGCGTGTAGCGTGCAACCAATCGCAAGTGCTACCGGCCCTTGTAGCGGGAGACACCATTCGGGCCGTTGCCCGTATGACAGGCGTGGCTAATGATAACGTTACGAAGCTGTTAGTGTCTGTGGGTCGCGCATGTGCGGAGTACCATGATCGAAACGTCGACGAACCGATCTGACTGATCACAGACCGGTCATTTTCTGCAGGTGCTCCGGATACCGATCACCCTCCACGGTGATTTTCGAGGCCGCAGTGTCGATTTCGCGAAGGTCATCGGATGTGAGTTTGATTTCGAGCGAACCAATGTTCTCGTCGAGGCGAGACAACTTCGTCGTGCCCGGGATCGGAACAATCCACGGCTTTTGAGCGAGAAGCCAAGCGAGCGCGATCTGAGCAGGTGTGGCGTCCTTCTGCTTAGCGATTCTGCCGAGCAGATCGACAACGGCCTGATTCGCCTTTCGCGCCTCCGGGGTAAAGCGAGGAACGATGTTGCGGAAGTCGGAACTATCGAATGTAGTTTTGTCGTCGATCTTCCCTGTGAGAAAGCCCTTACCCAAAGGGCTGTAAGGAACCAGCCCAATTCCAAGTTCCTCGAGTGCCGGCAACACTTCCGCTTCAGGCTTCCTCCACCACAACGAGTATTCGCTTTGAAGTGCCGTGACCGGCTGAACGGCGTGCGCGCGGCGGATGGTTTGAACTCCAGCTTCCGAAAGTCCGAAGTGCTTTACCTTGCCTTGCTGGATCAGATCCTTCACCGCGCCCGCCACGTCTTCAATCGGCACGTTCGGATCGACACGGTGCTGGTAGAACAGTTCGATCACGTCGGTCTTGAGCCGTCTCAGTGAAGCCTCCGCAACCTCCTTGATGTGCTCTGGCCGGCTATCCAGCCCGGCCTGTTTGCCGGTGGCCGGATCCAGTTTGAACCCGAACTTGGTGGCAATAACCACTCGCTTACGAAAGGGAGGGAGGGCTTCACCCAAGAGCTCTTCGTTCGTGAATGGGCCGTAGACTTCGGCCGTGTCGAAAAATGTGATGCCACGGTCCACGGCGTCGCCGAGAAGCGAGATCATCTCCTTCTTGTCTTTGGGCGGGCCATACGAAAAACTCATGCCCATGCAGCCGAGGCCAAGAGCCGAGACTTCCAGATTTCTTTTCCCAAGTTTGCGCTTTTGCATTGTTTCTCCTTCTGAACCGTTACTCTCAACCCGAGATTAGGACCAAAGGCCGCAGCAGCGATAGCCCAATCCTTCCGATATATTGCCTATTCCCGCCGAAATGTGAATATTTATTGCTGGATCTGGAGCCGAGCGGCCATCTTAGGCAAGGACAACGGAAACCTTTACCGCGATCGACCCTAGCAAAGGCGACCCTCCGCTACCAAATCGAGGGGGCGAATTGCGCTCCGAGCTGGCTCGCAAAATTGCCTCGTTCATGGGCTCCGAACGGAATCGGGCAACGGACATTCCCGGGGTGACGCCGATACCGTGTTCATTTCGGGGACAAAGCACTATCTGGCCGGGAACGGCCGGATCGGAGAGATACATCACCCCAATCCAGCCCCCGGCGCAAACCAACCGTGCACTTCCGTTAGGGTAGAATTTGAATCGCCGTTACTGTTCCGGTGCTCGTATTCAAAAACACCCGATCGTGCCGGAGATGCGTGAAGTCAAACATTGGCGACGCGTCACTCGCGATAGTATCGAACGATCCGCTGCCAATGCGTCCCAGCCCCCAGTTGTCCTCGATGAATCGAGTAATTGAGGTCTGATCCAGTACCCCGCCATCCACGAAATTTTGCTTCGCGTAGGGAGATACCAGCACCAGCGGCAAACGCGGACCGTATCCGCAGCGTCCCTGAATGCCGGCCAATGAATTCGCGCCCGTACCGCAGGCGCCCGCGCCGGTCAAAGCGTCGGCCGCGGTAGCTGACTGATTCATAACCGGTCCAATGGCATGATCGTACCAGCCATCGGAATCGTCCCACGCAATGAACACCGCCGTCTCGTCCCAATCCGGCAGTAACTGCAGTTTGTTGACGGTCTCGGTTAGCCATACCTGTTCATCGAGCGGAGACGAGTTAGAGGGATGGCCATCCTGGGCACGGGCCGCCTTCAAAAAGGTGACGGCAGGCAGATTTCCGGAGATTGCCGCTGGCCAGAAATAGCTCAAATCATAAATGTGATTCGCCGGGCCGTTGTGCCCAACTTCTAGTACGCTGGAGGGAGGAATGTGGTGTTGATTGTTGGTGCTGGCGTAGAACTGAAAAGGGTTGTGATAGCCGGCGTAAGCCACTTCCGCTGTGCCATCCAAGCGGTTAGTCGTGGTGGTGCAAGTTGCCGGTGCGGCCGCGGTGCTGCCCGCCGCCGGGACATACGGGGTGGAAGCGGTGAATCCTCCCTGGAACCATCCCCAGGTAATATTTTTCGCGTTCAAGAGATCACCGATGTTTTTGCCGCTGAGGCCCACCTGGTCGTAGCTGACGCAGTCTTCGTACCACGGGTCAGGATCTCCGACCATCGTGGTGCCCACTACGTCGCTGGCAAGATCGTGGTAGGAGTCATCTTTGGTCAAGCTGACGCCTCCGGTCATGCCCGAGGCCAGGTTGATCGCGCCCACCGCCGAAGGCCCAAACGTCGAGCCATGGAAATTGTCGCTGATCGCGAAGTGCTGCGCGTAGTTCCAAAGCGCGGTGATCGTATTACCGTCGTAGTAGCCCATCACCACTCCGGTTCCGTACGATGAGAGCGACGGATAGAGGCTGCTGGAGCAGGCCACTCCGGTGAACTGCGGAAACATGTCCATCAGCCCGGAATCATATGCTTGCTGTTCGGGCGTGTAGTAGTGGGTCTGGTCGCAGGTGTAGTTCTGGCTGGGATCAAGCCGGAAAGGCGAAGCGGTTGGCGCGTTGGGATTCTTCGTTACTAATCCGGTGTTCAAACCGTTTACCGCGGGTGTGCCCGGCAGTGCGGAAAAGGGAGTTTCGCCCGGGGGATTTGCCGCATTCGGGTAAGTTCCGAAATAATGATCGAAGGACTCGTTTTCCTGGTAAATGATTATGATGTGTTTGATCGGCGTGGCCGTGCGGAAATGCGCAGCAGGGTCACTCAGTCCCTGAGCGGAAACCGTCATCGCCGGCCCGGCGACCGCTAGAGTCGTGGCAAGCGCCACGACAGTCATCCATCTAAGATGTTTTTGAATCATGCACTACCCCCTTTGGGAATGTGTTGAGAACTTGGGAGGCCTCCTGATCGACCGCTCCACCGCGGAACGTGACGAGAGGGTTGCGCGCCTCGATGTGGACGAATTTACACATTACGTTCACATAACTGAAACACAAAATTCATCAAATATTCACATTCAACGTATGGGTCGTGTGGAGCGTACTGATAGTACCGAACCTAGAATTACTGATCGTTCGCAGCAGCTTCGATCCAGCGGGGGTATTGTGGAAATATTTCGAACTCCTGATCACGCAATCATCGAGGATGGAGGGGCGTATCGCCGAGAGGATGTCAATCGCTGGGACGCTTTCATGGGGTCAGTGCGAATACATCATGACGCCAACTGGAGCGTCCCCGACCCGGAACTCACTTTGGTGATCAACAATCGCGGATCGATTGTGGGCTACCCGTAGACAAGCGCGCCTAATCCAAAGTAATCGCTAGCTTGGTAACGGATGCCGGCGGAAACGTGTAGGCAAAAACTTTGGAATTCGCTTCCACGTTTTTGGTGACGGGGACGATCGCATCACGCTGCTCGAAAGTGTTATGTGCGTGAATGTCAGAGCTGGTCAGCGTGGTTGCAGTTCCGGAACCAAAGCGGGTGCCGCGCACGGCGATTTCCGTCGCACGTGCTTCGCTCACGTGAGGATTCACCACGGTAAGCACCAGATCCTTCCCGTGCATCGAAGCGGAACCCTTCAACCCCCAGAACGTAGCCGGCTTGCCATCGCGGGTATAGGAAACGTTGGGCGCGGAGAAACTCGCTCGCACCGCCTGCCCGCCTTGATGCGCGGCGTACATTCCGAATACGTGACCCACCGGAGTGACGCAGAAGCGGTCCTCATGTGCTAGGTACAAGCTATTCAGACAATTGATGAGCTGCGCGCACGCCGCCATCGCCACTTTTTCCGGGTGGCGGTTGAACGTGTCCAGCGTCGCCCCGCTGAATACCGCGTCCCGCAGGGTGATCATCTGCTCGAGTTGATTGTGAGGCGTCAGTCCGCTGCCCGGCTTGTACCACGGACCCCATTCATCCACGATCAACTTCACTTGATGTTCCGGATCGTTCTCGCCCATGATTTGCCAGTGACCCTCGATCAGCGATTCCATCACGTCGCCTTGGCGCATTAGTTCGTACCAGTCCACCGCATCGAATTTCAACGCGTCGCCCTTGCCTTCTATCCAGTTGGTGGTGCGGCCCCGGCTTAGGTTCCACGCATAGTAATGAAGCGCCCAACCGTATACCGAACGGATCTCTTGTTTCCCTTTCTTGACCAGCTCTTCGAAGAATCCGCGCGTCCAATTCCAGGAATCGTCGTTGGGTCCGGATCCGATGAACGAGAGCCTCTGGCCGTAGCGCGGGGCCCACGTGGTATATCTTCGAAACTCCGCCGCGTATTCTTCCGGCGTGAAATTCCCGCCGCATCCCCATGATTCGTTGCCCACTCCCCAGTACCTCACGTTGAAGGGTTCGGCGGATCCCCCGGCCGCGCGCATATCTGCAAGGGTGGTGCTGCCGGAGGGCGAATTGCAATATTCGATCCAGCGATAAAAATCTTCCGCGGGCAGGCTGCGCAGATTAGCCGCGAGATACGGTTCGCTGCCGGTAAGCTTGCAGAATTGGGCGAATTCATTGGTGCCGAATCGATTTGTATCGTACTTGTGGCTGGCCTCGCCGTCGGCATCCTCGGTGTTCGCCCAGAAATTGGTGCGTCGCGGACGGTTGTTGGCCGCCCCTACACCGTCCTTCCAGTCATAGCTGTCAGCGAAACACCCACCCGGGTAGCGCACCACCGGCGCGTGAATCTTGCGCATCTCGTCGACCAGCGCGCTGCGGATTCCGTGGACGTTCGGAATCTTGGACTCCTCGCCCACCCAGATTCCGTCATAAATCACTCCACCCAGATTCTCCGCGAAGTGTCCGTAGATATTTGGCGAGATCGTTCCCAGCACCTCCTCTGGGAGAATTTCGATGCGGGTATCGGTAGCATCGGCGGCGCGTGCGGCCAGGCTGGAGTATTTCGTAACCAACACCGCGGTAGCTCCCGCCAATCCTTCGCGAATGAATTCCCTGCGTCGCAACATAGGTGAATCCTCCCGTGCAAATTTGGCTGCGGTACCTGAGTATAACTTCGTTGCTATTTGTTTGCGGTGTCGCCCTGCAACGCGACCAGCGGCCATTCGTTCTTCCAGCCAATCGTTGAAATCTGCAGAGCGGGCTTGCCAGTCTGCGCGTCATAGGCATGGAAGACCATGATGGTTTGATCTTTTCCTACGTACAGCGATTCACCTCCGGGACCTAGCCAGCGCTGGTTTGGTGTCAGCACCTGAGTTCCGCCGCCTGCGGCCATGGATTTGCCGGTGGCGTCCAAGTAAGGGCCGGTGATTTCTTTGGCGCGTCCGACCATGGTGCGGTAGTTGCTCTTGGTACCCCGGCAGCACAGATCCCACGACACGAACAAATAGTAGTAGTGGCCGTGGTGAATGATGAACGGAGCTTCCACCGCTTCCCAGTCCGGAGGCAGGCCGGGAGGCGCCGGCGCGGCATTCTCCGGGCGTTCGCGGGTGGCTAGCGAGTACAGCTTCGAATCTGCGGTGGATAGCGTTCCGGTGGCGGGATCGATACGGCGCATCTTGATGCCGCTCCAGAAACTCCCGAATGCAAGCCAGGCTCTGCCGTGAGTATCGAAGGAAAGGTTGGGGTCGATGGCGTTGAAGTCATCCTCGGCCAGCGATTTCAGCACCAGGCCCTGATCCATCCATTTGTAGTCCGGGCTCGCGGGATCGAGTGTCTTGTTGGTAGCCAGTGCGATACCGGAAGTATTTTTGCCGAAGAGTGAGTAGGCGTAGTAGAGATGGAAAGCGCCGTCGAAATAGGAAATGTCCGGGGCCCACAATTCTTTGGTGCCGGGACTTTCCTTGCGAATCCACTCCGGGATTTCGGTGAAGACCTGGCCGCAGTGTTTCCACTCCTGGAGATCTTTTGAACAACGAATGGCCATGTGACCGTGCGGAGCGAGACCGGTGGCGAAGACGTACCAGGTGTCGCCGGCCTTGATCACCGACGGATCGTGGGTTCCTTCGAAATCGCCGGAAAGCGTGAAGGTATGGGGATCGGAGGTAACCGGCTGCGCGCCGATGGCGCTAGCTCCGAGAATAGTCAGGAAAATTGCGCCGGCGATAAGGAATGAAGCTGTCTTGCTCAAGCGATGAATCATGTTCTTTCCTTTTTGACGAAACAAAAACGAGGTGAGCCGGTCGTTCGCGCGCGCATCGCAATGGAATACGTTTACTGAACACCCCCAAAGATCAAACTGGGTATTCCGCTGGACCGAGTGACCTTCGCCTTATTCTTGGCTCGCGGCGCACATTATCGATCAACGCAGGGGATTGTTCAATAGATTGATTGGTGTGCTCTCTCCTGCTGGTGACCCGAATGCCCCCTTTAGGAAAACATTTTCTCAAGAATGATTTTTGGGCGGAAAGGATGGAGGAGTATGCTCAGCCCGGCGAGGCTGGCCGGTGGCAATACGCGGTTGGGAATTGGAGAGGGGCGATCCAAATGTCACGAGTGCGATTGGCGGGTTGGTTGGTGCTGGTTGCGGCAATGATGTTACTTCCGGCGCGAGCGCAGAAACAGGAAGACGTTGGGGCGACCACGGCGACGGCGATCAGCGCGACGATTGACGCGAGCAAGGTGGGCGAGCCGATATCGAAGTATGACTACGGAATGTTCATCGAGCATCTCGCGAACCTGGTGAATCACCTGTTGTGGTCGGAAATGGTCGACGACCGCAAGTTTTATTTTCCGGTGCTCGCGGTGGATCCGCCGGGACCGGCCGGACGCGAATTGGGCGGGAAGCTGAAAAAGTGGCGCCCGTTGGGATCGCAAGAATCCGTGACCATGGACAAGGACCATCCGTACACCGGCGATCAGACTCCGCGAATCGCGCTCGACGCTGCCGCCCCGCATGGAGTTCAGCAATCGGGCTTGGCGCTGATCAAGGCTAAAGCATATACCGGCCGCGTGGTGCTCGCGGGAACGCCGGGCGCGCGAGTGAAAGTCAGCTTGGTTTGGGGCTCGAACCCAGGTGACCGGCAGACGGTTGCGATTCCCGCGCTACACTCCGCGTACGGAAAGTTTCCGTTGAAGTTCACGGCGCAGGCGGACACGCCGGAAGGGCGGCTGGAAATCGTGGGAACGGGTTCGGGTGCTTTTCATATCGGCGCGGTGTCACTGATGCCGGCGGACAACGTACACGGTTTTCGGCCGGACACGACGGCGCTGCTGCGCGAGCTAAATTCGGGATTCTATCGTTTGCCCGGCGGCAACTTTCTTTCGGACCACGATTGGCACGATGCGATCGGCGAGCCGGATAAACGGCCGCCGACCTGGGATTACGCGTGGAACGCGATGCAGCCGAACGATGTGGGCATGGATGAGTTCATGGAGATGTGCAAGCTGCTGAACGTGGAGCCTTACGTGACCGTGAACGCCGGACTGGGAGACGATCATTCGGCGGCGGAACTAGTGGAGTACGCCAACGGATCGGTGCACACGCGGTTGGGAGCGCTGCGCGCGGCCAATGGACATCCGGAGCCGTATCACGTTCGCTACTGGAACGTGGGCAACGAGCCTTACGGCTACTGGCAAATCGGGCATACCGCGCTGCGTTACTACGAAATGAAGCACAACGCATTTGCCAAGGCCATGCGGCGCGTGGATCCGTCGATCGTGATTCTGGCATCGGGCGCGATGCCGGACGAGATGACGGTGACTGCCAATGCGCGCCTGGTCACCGGAAAAGTGCAGGCGGAATACGGCACGGAGGCGGACTGGACGGGCGGACTGCTGGACAAGTCGTTGGACGATTTCGACGGCCTGACCGAACACTGGTATGCGCGCGTTGGAAAGCGATTTGATCTTGAGGCGCATAAGGACGATCCCTTCTTTCGCGGGAACGACGCGGGATATGTGCCGGTGCAAGAGCCGCTGGTGGATTGGGCGCGGCGGCCTTCGAACCGAGTGCGCGAGAAGGCGGAGTCCTGGGAGGAATATAAGAAGCGATTTCCAGCGATGGTGGATAAGAAGATATTCCTGGCGATTGATGAGTGGGCGTATTCCGGCGAGCGGCCGGACCTTCGGTTGGCGCTGAGTTACGCCGAGGTTTTTGATGAGATGTTCCGGCACACCGACTTCATCAAGATGGCGGCGTTCACGTTTGGCACTGCATGCCTGGATATCGATAGCACTCACGCGCAGTTCAACACCAATGGTTTGCTGTTCAACCTTTACCGCGAACACTTTGGGACTTTGCCGGTGGACGTTAGCGGGAACTCTCCCATACCGGCGCCGAACTGGCCGGTGGGTGGCGATCAGCCCAAAGTGAACGCGGGAAGCCCGACATATCCGCTGGATGTGGCGGCCGCGCTCACGGCGGATCGAAAGTTTCTCACCGTCGCGATGGTGAATCCTACGGAGTCAGCGCAGGAACTCACGCTGAATGTTAGCGGCGTGGAAGTGGGCGGGAAATCGAGAATGTGGCTGATGACCGGGCCGAAGGTGGATTCCGCGGACGTCCTGGGGAAGCCGCCGGAGGTGGCGACGGTGGAAACGCCGATAGCTGAAGTCCCCCAGAAGGTGTCGATTGCGCCGATCAGTATCAATATTTATGAATTCCCGGTGCGCTAAACGAGGCCCACATCCCGAAGTGCTTCCGGATCGTCCGGCGTATCCGAGCTGCCGCCATAAGTGATTCGCGCTATTTCGGCTTGCTGGCTAAAGACTGAGAGAACAGCCAGGGAAATAGTTTGGGATCGTCGTAGGCTTTTTCCCACGAGGCATGCTTCACACCGGGATATTCGGTGTACCGGGCTTCGCCACCGAGCGCTTTCATCGCTGCATACATCTGTTGAGATTCAGTGACCGGGACAACGTTGTCATCGGCGCCGTGGAAGATCCACACCGGAGTCTTGCCGACTTTCGCTGCTGCATCGGAATAGCTCTTGGGATCGTCGGATGGCGTGAATTTCGCCAGCTCGGGATGCGCCTTGAGTGCGGCTTCGGGTGGGTGGATGCCGCCGCAAATCACCACCAGGGCGGCGAATCGGCCGGGATATTTTTCGGCCAGGTGCCACGCGCCGTAACCTCCCATGGAGAGTCCCGTCAAATATGTGCGCCGGGTGTCACCGTGGAATTCCTTCGTCGCCGCTTCCAGGGTGGCGATGGCCAGATCGTCCATAGGCGGCTGAACCCACCAAATATTTTTCCGGCACTGCGGCATCACCACGATCGCGGGAATCACGCTGGGGTTGCTACGGATGGCTGTGCCGATGCCCACATCAGTCTGTTGTATGCCGTCGTCGCCGCGTTCGCCGGCGCCGTGGAGGAAAAGTACGATCGGCCATTTTTGATGCGGCGTCCAATTCGCGGGAACGTAGACTTGATATTTATAAGTGACGCCTTGCAGGGTGATGGTGCGGTCGAGGAAGCCGGTGTCGTGATGTTTTGCGTGAGCCGGGATTGCGATCGTCATCCACATAATTAGAAACGCGAACAGTTGTCGCGGCGAGATAGGCACTAATTCCTCCCAACCATTCACTTTAGCATTAGATCGGCGATCCTCCCCCACGGTGGCTCGATTTCAACTCGATAAATTCCAAAGACCACCTTTCCGGTCTGTTCGCACGGGGCAAAAAAAAAGAACCTCAAATGTCAAAACGCCCAGGCTTCCCCAAAAACGAGGAAGAGCGGGGCACCCGAAAAAGACAAAAGCGTAGAACCATAGAATTCACGCGGTCCGCTAAGTCACTAAGAATGATGTAGATAGCATGGTAGCAGATAGTCAGCGATGATCAGAAACCGTTGGCCCCCACGAGGAGTCAAACGGGGTAAGACCATGGGACGCCGTCTCGAGCTCGATGCGCTGCGCGGACTGATGCTGGTGTGGATCGCGCTGACCCATCTTCCCACCGCCGCCAGTGCCTACGTCAACCAACCATTTGGCTCCGTCTCCGCGGCCGAAGGCTTCATTTTCCTCTCCGCGCTGTTCACCGGACGCATTTACTTCCGCCTGGCGGAGCACGACGGCTACCGCGCCATGACTCGAAAGCTGTGGTCGCGCACCCTGCGTTTGTATGGCTACCACGTCCTCCTGCTGGCCTTTGCGTTTTTGGTCGCGGTGCCGATTGCCTCCCGGGGCAATCGGCCTGGGCTTCACAATCTTCTCGATTTCTACTTCATGGCCGGCGCCAAGCAATCCATCATCGAAGCGGCTCTGCTCATCTATCGCCCGCCGCTGCTCGATATTTTGCCGATGTACATCATCTTTCTGATGATTACCTCGGTGGCGCTTCTGCTGGCGCGCCGCATCGGATGGAAACCGATTTTGGGCGTGTCTTTGGCATTCTGGGGCCTTGCGCAATTGGGATTCCGCGGCGCAGAACACACCTTCATGATGCGCTTCATCCCCACCCGCATTCCGCTGAACGAAATGGGCTCCTTCGATCTGTGGGCGTGGCAATTTCTGTGGATCGCGGGCGCCTGGCTCGGCGTGCGTTGGGCCCAAAACAATCTGCCGATCGAGAATTGGGCGAAGCGAGCAGTGATTCCCGCGGCGGTAATTGCTTTGGCGTTTTTTGTATTACGGCGTGCGATCGCGCATGGGTTTCAGCTCGGCGCGAGCGAATTCCTTTTTGACAAGTGGCATCTGGGACCGCTCCGCCTGGTCGATTTCGCGGCGGTGGCCACCTTGTTGATCGCCTGGCAATCGGTGTTGAAGCCGCTGGCGATCCGCCCGCTGGTCATGCTGGGCCAGTCCTCGCTCCAGGTGTTTTGCGTGCACCTGCTGTTTTGTTTTGCAGGACTCACGCTCATGGGCAATGCGTCCATGCTGAACGGGTGGCGGCAATTCGCGCTGTTGACGGCGACGTTCACTGCGATGCTGATCACCGCGAAACTCTTCGGCAAGAGCGAGGCCAAGCACGAACG
>Ga0302324_100009902_pt1 | contig 19833 bp, 18 predicted proteins | sample Palsa_T0_1_FD_201949 | JGI IMG/M metagenome (GOLD analysis project Ga0302324, IMG submission 201949) | Peat permafrost microbial communities from Stordalen Mire near Abisko, Sweden - Palsa_T0_1 | ecosystem: Environmental > Terrestrial > Soil > Palsa > Peat permafrost | place: Sweden: Abisko...
TCGTTCCGCTCTCGGCCGTGGACCCTCTTTACTTCGAGGCCGGGTACTTCCTCGGCCCGGACAAGGGAGCCGAGCGGCCTTACCGCCTCCTGGCCAAGGCGCTCGAGGAAAGCCAGCATGCCGCGGTAGCCCGGTACGCCAACCGGGGCCGCGAGGACCTGGTGCTGCTCCGTCCCCGCGACGGCGGCCTGGTCATGGAGCAGCTGCGCTACGCCGACGAGCTCCGTAAAATGTCGGACGTGCCCTTGGGCGAGGGAGAGGTCAAGGGCGCCGAGCTCCAGCTCGCACGCCAGCTGGTGACCCAGCTTTCCTCAGAGACCTTCGACGCCAGCAAGTACCAGGACCGGTACCGGAAGCGCCTGCAGGAGATTATCGAGCAGAAAATCAAGGGCGAGCCCGTCACCATCTCCACCCCCGAGGCACCCTCCCCTCAAGTCATCGACCTCATGGAAGCCCTCAAGGCAAGCCTGGCCAGGCGGGGCGGAGTCCCGGCCTCCAAGGAAACTCCCGACGTGGTCACCGGCCGCAAGCCACCCAAGCACGCCGAGGCCAGGGCCGCCGCGGCTTCCAAGAAGCGCAGCCGCAAGGCCTGAGCAGGCGCGCTTCGGCTCCGCGTCCCATAACCGCCCAAGGCGCGCCCGACGAGCGGGGAGACGTCAGTGGACCTGTGGACGCACCATCGTGTCCATGAGGTGCTCGAGCGCTGAAGCCGGGTCCTCGCACAGGCCCGAGTGCACCGGCGACATCTGGAGGATGGTGCTGCGCGGCGCCACGAGCCAGTGCCAGCGCTCCTTCTGCGGAAGCTGACCAATGGGCCCTGCCTCCGCGCCTCCGGCGCAAATGCGCGGCACCGCCTCGAGATGACTGCGCACAAGACTCATGTCGACCTCCGGCGCGAGCGCGAAGAGACGCGTCTCGTCCAGCGCGACGCGTGCGCCCAAGAAACCCTGCGCCAGGCAGTAGAGGACGACGCCGGCGTTGATGAACTCCCCGCGGTCCACCCTCGGGACTATCCGCACAATGGCGTAATCAAACGAGTTGGGCACGGGCATGCTCTGCCTCCTCGATGAACGCCTGGGATGCCTTGAGCCGGGCCAGCAGCCACGCGCGGTAGGCGTCCCGATGTTCCTGCCTGCTCAGAAAGCCCGGTTCCGTTCCCAGCCAGGCGTCCGGAATGAGCTCCACGGTGCGCTCCAGCACCTCGGGCGTCAGCCGCCGACGCAAGGTTGCTTCCGCCTCTCGCAGCGCACTGGCCCACGGCAATAGCACGTGGTCCTTGATGGGGGCGAAGGCGCTCGCGCTGCTGGCCCGGGAACCCTCCCAGGCGTGATGGAAGTACAGCGCCGCCCCATGGTCGATGAGCCACAGCGCGCGGTGCCAGACCAAGAGGTTTGGGTTTCTCGGCGTCCGGTCCACATTCATCACGTAGGCGTCGAAGCAGACGACCTCCGAGGCCTCCGCCGGCCCGGGCGTCGGTCCGGCCACCGGGTCGAAGGTGATGGAACCCGGCAGGTAGTCCACACCGAGGTTGAGGCCCGCGCTCGCCTTCAGGAGCGCACGAATCTCGCTGTCCGGCTCGGCGCGTCCGAGCTCGGGCTCGAGAAGCGCGAACACCAGCTCCGGAACGCGAAGGCCCATTGCCCGCGCCAGCTCACCGGCCAGGAGCTCGGCGATGAGCGCCTTGGGCCCCTGCCCCGCGCCCCGGAACTTCAAGACGTAGAGCCCCGCGTCGTCGGCCTCGACGATGGCTGGCAGCGAGCCCCCCTCTCGCAGCGGCGTCACGTAGCGGGTCGCCATCACCGTTCGCAGCACCCTCTCGCACTTACCACGGAGCGCTCCAGCGCTTCCCCACCCGTACCTGCCACGGCGCTGGGTGGTCGGACACCCCGCTCGAGAGCGGCGCCCTGTCAGCCCCCGCTGCTAATTTTTCACCTCGGTGAGAGACATGCCCCCAGAGCGCACCTACACCCTGGCCGACGCCGCGGCGCTGCTCGGCGTCAGCGAGGCACGCGTCTGCTCCTTCGTCAAAGGAGGGCTGCTTCGCTCGGGAGGCCAGGCCGAGGGACGCGCCTTCACCTTCCGGGAGCTGGTGCTTCTGCGCTCGGCGAAGGGACTGGCGGACCGAAACATCGCTCCACGGCGCATCCGGGCTGCATTCCATCGGCTCGGCGCACAGCTTCCGGCTGGCCAGCCGGTCTCGAGCGTGGCACTCGAAACCAAGGGCCTGCGGCTGGTCGCCCGCGACGGCGTCACCCTCTGGGAACCGGAGACCGGCCAGGGCGTCCTGGAGCTGGAGGGCGGCGACACCCGCCGGGGCACCGTCCATCGGCTGCCCGCCCCAAAGAGGCCCGACGTCGACGTCCGTTTTCAGCAAGCCTTGGCGCTCGAGGAAGTGGACCCGAAGAGCGCGGCGACACTGTACGCCGCCATCCTCCACCAGTCCCCGGCGCACCCCGATGCGCACGTCAACCTCGGCCGCTTGCAACACGCGGCGGGCCGACTGTCCGCTGCCGAGACGCACTACCGGGCCGCGCTCGCCGTCCACCCCGGCGACGGCGTGGCCGCCTTCAATCTCGCCGTCGCCCTCGACGACCAGGGTCGCGGCGCAGACGCCCTGGCCGCCTACCACCAAGCGCTGGCAGCGGACCCGGGGCTGGCCGACGCGCACTACAACCTCGCCCGACTCCACGAGGGCCGCGGCGAGCGAGTGCTCGCGCTCCGCCACCTCAAGGAATACCGCCGCCTGGCAAGCTAGCCCCCGCGGAGGGGGTCCCTCACCGGACCCCTCGGGGGGTTCTCGCGCAGCAGCTCCATTGCTATCTCCTTTGGGCGTGAGGTTCCCCATGCGAGCATCCTTCGTCCCGCTCTGTGCCGCCTTGACGCTCGTCGCCTGCAGTGAGCGCGACTCGCGTCCCGCCAAGGAAGTGGTGGCCCAGGCCAAGGCCGCCGCGGCGGACGCCAAGGAGTCGGCGCACGAGGCGGCGGACTCGATGCGAGCGACTGCCCAGGACGCCAGGGACAGCGCCTCGGCAGCGGCGGCCAAGGCCGACCGCGTCGTCAATGACGCCGCCCACGCCGTGCAGGACGGTGTGAACACGGCCGCGGAGACGACACGCACCGGTGCGGAAAACGTTGCCCAGGGAGTGCGCGAACTCGGCGCGGGCGGCGTGGTGACGGGCCGGGTCAGCGTATTTTCGGCTGGCCGGCTGGCCCTCAGGCCCGAGGCGGCGGGGCCCGCCGAGCTGCGCGTGGATGACAGGACGCGCTATTTGCTTCACGGCAGCGGCCTCAGGAAGGCCAGCCTGCCGACCGGGACCAGGGTGAAGGCCACCTACGTCGTCGAGGCGCAGGTGCCCATCGCCACCGAGGTGGAAGTCCTCGGCAAGTAGCACCTCTGAATTGTTTCCGTCGACCAGGTCCCTCCGGTAGCGTCCCTCCGCCTCGTCTGAAGGCGGGAAGACCCCAGGAAGGGCCCCTCGATGAATCTCCCCGTCCAGCCTCCCGTCGCACCCATGCTGTCGAAGCTGGTGACGGAGATGCCTCCCGCGGGCGACGTTCTCTTCGAGCCGAAGTGGGACGGGTTTCGCACCATTGTCTTCCGCGACGGCGACGCGGTGGAACTCGGCAGCCGGAACGAGCGTCCAATGACGCGCTATTTCCCGGAGTTGCTCGGTCCGTTGAAGGCGTGGCTCCCGGACCGCTGTGTCCTCGACGGGGAAGTCGTCATTGCCGGTGCGCGTGGGCTCGACTTCGACGCTCTGCTCAACCGCATCCACCCCGCCGCCTCGCGCGTCCAGAAGCTCGCCGCGGAGACACCGGCCTCCTTCGTGGCCTTTGACCTGCTGGCGCTGGCGGATGAGGACCTCCGGCCAAGGCCCTTCGCCGAGCGGCGCGTCCGACTGGAAGCGGCGCTGGTGGGTGCCCAGCCTCCGGTTCACCTCACGCCAGCCACCCGGGACCGCGCGGTGGCCGAGGAGTGGTTTCGCCGTTTCGAGGGAGCTGGGCTGGACGGCGTCATGGTGAAGCCGCTGGGCCTGCCCTACCTGGAAGGCAAGCGCGAGATGCTCAAGGTGAAGCATGCCCGTACTGCGGACTGCGTGGTGGCTGGCTTCCGCCGCTACAAGGGCTCCCAGGACGTCGGCTCGCTGCTCCTCGGGCTGTACGACGAGGCGGGCACCCTGCACCACGTGGGCGTCGCCTCCGGGTTTACCGCTGCACGTCGCCGGACGCTGGTGGACGAGCTTGCCTCCCTTCGTGAGGGCGCACGCCAGAACCACCCCTGGCAACACTGGGAGGCACTCGCCGGGGAGACGGAGACCCGAATGCCGGGCGCGGCGAGTCGGTGGAATGCCAAGCGGGACCTGGGCTGGGAGCCGCTGCGCGTGGAGCGTGTCGCGGAGGTGAGCTACGACCACCTTCAGGGCAACCGCTTTCGACACGCGACGCACTTTCAACGCTGGCGGGACGACCGCGCCCCGCGCTCGTGCACCTACGGGCAACTCGAAGCGGTGGTGCCCGAGGAGCTGTCCCGGCTCTTCGGTTCACGGTAGCCCCTCCATGGCCGATTGTGCAGAAGCTCCCGCAACCAGCGCAGCGCCCACCATCGGGCCCGTGCGGCGCCTCGGGCTCGTCTCTCTCCAAGTCGGTCTTCTTTGCCTCGTCTTTGCTGGCTGGGTGGCCATCGGGCGGCAGTTTAGGCTTCCGCTGCCAGCGGGCCTTCTGGCCATGCTCACGGTCCTCGGGTTGCTGGTGGCGCGACTCCTCCCCCTCGCTTCCGTCCAGCGGGGCGCAGGCTTCCTGCTGCGCTACCTCGGCCTTCTCTTTGTTCCGGTATGCATCGGCGCGGTCCGGCAACTGCCGCTCTTGCGCTCCCAGGGCTGGGCCTTCGCCGGACTCGTCATTGCTGGGGCTCTCGTCGGCCAGGCCGCCGCCGGGTTACTCGCGCAGGCCCTGTGCCGGAAGCCGGCAGTCGGTCCAGCGCCGGAGGGCTTTTAGCCTTGAGCCTGGTCTGGACAGCCGTGGCAACGGTGGGCACCGTGACCACCTACCTCGCAGCGGAACGGCTCTACCGCCGCGTGCCAGTTCTCCTCCTCCACCCGCTGCTCCTCACCTCGCTCCTGGGAGCGGCGTTGCTGGGGCCGCGGCCGGACGCACTCGGGAAGTACCTCGCGGGCAGCTGGCTCTTGCAGTGGGCTCTGGGCCCAGCCATCGCGGCGCTGGCCGTCCCCTTCTTTCAGAGCCGCGCCGTGCTCATCAGTAACCCTCTGAAGGTGCTGCTCAGCGTTGCCGCTGGGACAGCGACCTCGGTGGGGACGGTGCTGGGACTGGGCAGGCTGCTGGGGGTGTCCCCGATGCTCATCCGAAGCCTCACCCTCAAGTCCGTGACTGCTCCGGTGGCTGTCGCCCTGGCTCCGGACCTGGGCGTGGATGCGGGCCTGGTGAGCTGCGGCGTGGTGGCCACCGGCCTCTTCGGCATGGCGGTGGGACCTGCCCTACTGAGACTCCTGGGTGTCCACCGTCCGCTGGCGCGGGGCCTTGCCCTGGGGACGGTTTCTCACGCCATGGGAACGGCCCGGGCGATGGAGCAGGACGGACCCGAAGGCGGCGCCGGTGGGGCGGTGGCGCTCACCCTGGTGGCGCTTCTCCTCTCGGCCGCGGTGGCCCTCCTGCGCTAGGTCGGCCTGCCGGGCATTCAGCGTTGCTGCCGGGAGGACCAGCAGGACCGCGCTTGCGTTTCTGCCCGCGTAGACTCCTGCGCATGTCAGCCCAGACTCGCTTCGAGCTCTACTACTGGCCCTCCATCCAGGGCCGGGGGGAATTTGTGCGCCTCGCCTTCGAGGACGCCGGCGTGCGCTACCTCGACGTGGCCCGTTTGCCGAGGGCCAAAGGCGGCGGGGAAGCCGCGATTCTGAAAGTGCTCCGGGGAAAGCCCAGCGCGCGCCTTCCCTTCGCACCGCCCATCCTCAAGGTCGGCCGGTTGCTCATCGCGCAGACGGCCAACATCCTCCAGTACCTTGCTCCGCGCCTAGGCCTCATCGGGGACACCGAGGCGGAGCGGTTCTTTGCCCAGCAGCTCCAGCTCACCATCGCCGACTGCGTCGCAGAAGTGCATGACACGCACCACCCCGTCGCGAGCAGCCTCCGCTACCAGGACCAGCGCCGCGAGGCGCGCCGACGCTCGGCGCACTTCATCACCGAACGGATGCCGAAGTTCCTCGGCTACTTCGAGCATCTCCTCGGGCAGCCGAAGAAGGGACGCCGCCACCTCGTCGGGAGTGCATTCTCCTACGTCGACCTGTCGATGTACCAGTTACTCAGCGGGCTGGCGTATGCCTTCCCCCGGGCGTTTGGCCGACAGGCCACGTCCATTCCTGGCCTCCTCGCGCTGCGAGATGCAGTCGCCAACCGCCCACGGATCGCCGCGTACCTCAACTCACCGAGGCGCATCCCCTTCAACGAGGATGGCATCTTCCGTCACTACCCGGAGCTGGACCACGGCGCCTGACGCCCGAGCAGGACGGCGTCGGGGCCTCGATGCTGCCTTCGTCCTGGGGCTGCGGCCCTTTCCGGCGCCGGCTGGGCTCGACCATCCGCCCGGAAACCCACGCGGACGCCGACCTCGATGAGGTGACGCCCTACCTCCCCAGCGCATCCACGGACTTCCATCCGTTGCGCAGAGGGTGCCAAATGCACCACTTCTGCTGGCAGCTGGCGCTACGGCACTTCCTTCTTGCGCGCCCGGCTTGGCTGGACGCGCATGGGCTCGCTCGCCTGCTTCGGGAAGTGAGGCGGCCAGGGAGCATCACCGAGGCCCTCCACCTCGTCGCGCGCCGCCAATTCGAGCAGGGTTTCGAGCCCATGGGCGGTACCGTCGATGCCCGCACCAACGTCGCCAAGCGCAGCCAGCCGGGCGGGCACCGTCGCCAGCGTCAAGTCGGCCGGCTCCGCCGTTTCCACCTCGGCCCAGGTGAGGGGGCAGCTGACGCGGGCTTCCGGATTGGCCCGGACGGAGTAGGCCGAAGCGATGGTCCGGTCGCGGGCATTCTGGTTGTAGTCGATGAAGACGCGAGTTCCCCGCTCCTCCTTCCACCACTTGCTGGTGGCAACGTCGGGGAGACGTCGCTCCACGGCCCGAGCCAAGGCAAGGGCCGCGCGTCGAACGGCGAGGAAGTCCCATTCCGGACGGATGCGGACGTAGATGTGCAGTCCACGCGACCCGGAAGTCTTCGGCCAGCCCTGAAGCCCGAGTTCGTTCAGGAGCCTGCCCACTTCCAGTGCCACCCGGCGCACCGCGGAGAACGGCACATCGGGCTGCGGGTCGAGGTCCACTCGAAGCTCATCCGGATGGTCGAGGTCTGTCCGGCGGACCGCCCAGGGATTGAGGTCGAGGCAGCCGAGATTGACCGCCCAGATGAGATGAGCGACGTCTGTCGGGCACAGCTCTTCGGCGCTGCGGCCGCTTGGGAATTGCACGGTGACGGTCTCCAGCCACTCCGGCCGAGGGGCGGGAACGCGCTTCTGGTAGAAGAATTCCCCGCTTGCGCCATTGGGGTAGCGCTTGAGCACCGTCGGTCGCTCGCGGACGCCGCGGAGCGCACCCTCTCCTACCGCCAAGTAATAGCGGACCAGGTCCAGCTTCGTTTCGCCCCGTGCGGCAAAGAAGACCTTGTCCGGGTTGGAAACGCGGACGGTGCGGCCGGCGACCTCGATGTCGGTGTGAACTGTGGCCACGCTGACTCCCGCGGGTATGATACGCCGCTCCGTGTCGGGCAGGCCTTCGCCGACGAAGCCCTGGAACCCCTAGCGAGGATGCGACTCGGGAAGTACCAGCTGCTACGCAAGCTCGCCACCGGCGGGATGGCGGAGGTTTTCCTCGCAAAGACCGCCGGCCCCATGGGGTTCGAGAAGCAGCTGGTGATTAAGCGGATTCTCCCCCACCTGGCGGAAGACCCGCAGTTCGTCCAGATGTTCCTTGGTGAGGCCAAGCTCGCCGCGCAGCTGAACCATCCCAACCTGGTCCAGATTTTCGATTTCGGCGAGTCGGAGGGCAGCTACTTCATCGCCATGGAGTACATCGACGGGCCCACCGTGCGGCTCTTGCTCCAGCGCGCCCGAGAGCAGTCCCTGGCAGTTCCCTTCGTGCTTGCGGCGCGCATCGTCTCTGCCGCCGCCGAAGGGCTTGCCTATGCCCACGAGTTCACCGACGCCGTCACCGACGAGTCTCTGCAGCTGGTGCACCGCGACGTCAGTCCGGACAACATCCTCATCTCCCGCAGCGGTTCGGTGAAGGTGGTGGACTTCGGTATCGCCAAGGCCCGCGGGGTCAGCCACCACACCCAGACCGGGACGATAAAGGGGAAGGTGGCCTACATGGCGCCCGAGCAACTCAAGGGCGACGTGCTCGATCGGCGGGTCGACCTGTACGGGCTCGGCGTGGTGCTCTACGAGCTTCTGACGCTCAACATGCCCTACGAGGCCGTCAGCGATGCCAGCCTGGTGCAGAAGGTGCTCTACGATCCTTACGTCCCCCCCGCCGAGCGGCGGCCGGAGCTCCCGCTTGCACTGCAGCAAGTCTTGACCCAGCTCTTGGCGAAGAACCGCGACCACCGCTACGAAGACTGCCGAGCGCTACAGGCGGACTTGGAGCGGTACATCCACGCCACTGGAGAGACGGCGAGCGGCTATGCGCTCTCTCAACTCATCTCGCGCCTGGTCCCCGCCGTGCCGATGGGGACGCCCCTGACCCAACCCGAGATGCCCATCTTCACACCGACGGCGCTGGGCGCCGCGGAACTCTCCGCGGGGGTGTTTCCACTCGACGCACCGGGCGTGGATGGAGAAGCGAAGACGGCGGTTGCCAGCACGCCGGTTCGTCGAGCGGCGCCGGAGGGCTTCGTCTTCCCGGGAGCACTCGAGTCGGAACGTTCACCCGTCCGGGCCGTCCGTCCCCTGGGTGTCGACTTCGCCGGCACGGACCTCCATGGCTCGGCGGCGGCCACCGACCCGTCACGAGGCTCGCCTCGCCGGGCCTCGCCTTGGCCTCTCTTGGTCGTCTTCCTTGGTCTGGGACTCGCGGCGGCGGCAGCGTGGTTTTTCTGGAGTCGGCCCTCGGCGCCGCCGGAACAGCCGGTGGCATCTCCTGCGCCGGTCGCCTCGCCACCTGCCCCGCCCCTGACTCCCCCAGAGACGGTGGCGAAGCCCGCTTCGCCGCCTCCCCTCCCCTCCGCCCCGGTGCCGGTCACCCCCGCGCCGGCACCGGAGGCGACGGCGCTCAAGCTTCCCGCTCCAATCGCCGCTCCGGCCCCCACGCCGAAGCGTGAGCACAACGTCTCCACCAAGTTGCTCGGCGCCTTCGAGGCCGCCGAGGCGCAGGCGCCGAAAGCTCCAGGCGGGGAGGAGACGCCCGAACCGTACATACGTTTCGAGAGCAAGCCGCCGTTGCATGTGCGAGTCGGTGACCACATCGTCGGCACGACGCCGGTGGTGGTTCGTTTGCCGGCACCAGGAGCAGCCGATGTGGAGCTCTTCGACACAGGACTCGGCCTAACGCGGGTGGAACACGTCGAGCTCAACGCGGGCGACAATGGAGTGCGCACCGTCACGTTCGAGAAGGGTGCCATCGACTTTCAGCTGCAACCGGGAATTGTTGTCTACGTCGATGGCAAGAAACTGGGCGAAGCCCCCTTCGAGAAACCAGTACCGCTCTATGAGGGAAAGCACCCGGTCCGCCTTGTCCTCGGCGACCAGGAGGAGCGCCGTCTCATCACGGTGGCCCCCGGCGAGACCGAAACTCTCGAATTCAGTTTTGAGCGGTGACCGCCGCGGGCGGAGTACAGTCCTAGGTTGTCATCGGTTCATGAGAGAGGTCACCGCATGTCTGAGCCTCACGTGCCGGACTGGCGCACCCAAGGCGTCCGAGTGGTAAAGGCAGAGGAGCTCGATCCGAACACCGCGCAGACGCCGGGCATGAGCCGAGCAGCGGCAATCACCCGTGCCCGGATGGGTGCCGAGAAGCTGTGGGCTGGGACGGTCACCATCCAGCCCGGAGCGAAGACGGGGGCACACCATCATGGTGGTCTGGAGTCGGTGATTTACGTGGTCAAGGGAAAGGCGCGGATGCGCTGGGGGGAGCGACTTGAGTTTCTCGCCGAGGCGGGCCCAGGCGACTTCATCTACGTACCTCCCTACGTGCCCCATCAGGAAATCAACGCGGCCGATGAACTGCTGGAGTGCGTCCTCATGCGCAGCGGACAGGACCCGGTGGTGGTGAACCTGGACATTGCGCCCGTGGAAAAGCCCGAGTCCGTCTATTGGGTGGACGACGTTCATCGAGCGCCCGAGCGGTGAGCGCCGGGCGGGCTTGCGCCAGACGTCGTTTGTCGCTACATCCGAAACCCTCGCGCGATTAGCTCAGATGGATAGAGCGTCGGCCTCCGGAGCCGAAGGCCACTGGTTCGAATCCAGTATCGCGCGCTCGTCCAACGCCGCGGATTTATTTGGTCCTTCGCGGTCAGAAGTAGCTTTGCTGCGCTGCGTTGCATGTCCATCCGCTTCCCATCCGCTCTTTCTGCGTAAGGAAGCCTAATTCTCTCGACGGCCGCACGGAGCGCGCCATCGCGGACGTGGCTGTACACCTCGAGCGTCATGCGGATGTCCGCATGTCGTGCAAGCTGCGCGTCTCGTGCGGGCCAGCCCAGCGTCGAGAAGAAGGGTTATTCCCGTGTGGCGAGCGTCGTGGACCCTGAAGTGAATGGGTACCGGCACGGGCCAGAGAAGCCGGTTGTCTTTTGCACACCGCCTTATCCCCGCGTCGTCGGCCAGCACCACCTCGCCACAGCACTTCCGACGGCACACGTGCCGGTAGTGCTCGACAATGCTTGCACGGCCCAACGCCTGCGCGAGCAAGCGACGCGCTGGAAAATTTCTCGACAGCATGGCCCCGCGCTTTCCCGGAAAGAGGTAGCGCGAGCCGAGGGAGTCGGCGTCTTCCGCGTGCTGGTGGGCTACGGCGTCGTCACCTTCGCGGTGCTGCAAATCGTCGAGCCGATCATGCACGCGCTCCACCTGCCCGGCGCGGCGCTCACCCATTACGGTGCTCGCGCTGGCGCTGGGATTTACCGTGGCCCACCGGGCACCAGTGGTACAGCTACAATCGCCGGTCGTACAACCGTGGACGAAGCCCTCCGCGAGATGGTACCCGTGGCAGAGGGCCCCGCTGTTACAGCGGCAGATCCGTCGTCTCAAACCGCGACGGAAGCGATCCTCCTTCTCTGCTACGAAGGCGGCCGCGGGGCCTCCCTCCATAGGCGGCGCACTGGAGTCGGATGCGACCACGCGGGTGGCCCCCTCGAGGAACCAAGGCCGTCGCTCAGGGCACCTCGGCGGCGTTGGCCGCGGCGATGATGCTCGCCGCATCCTCCGGCAGCAGCGTGCGCTGAGTGACCATGGAGTTGGCGGCGGCGGTCACCTTTGCGACGTAGTCGGCGTGCGTCGGATAGCGCTCGGCCAGGGACGGCCGTGGGTCGCCCGCCGCTATCCGGTCCGCCTGCGTGTTGAAGAAGGGCACGAATCCCCCTGTCAGATCGCACGAGTCACCCTCGCTGAACCCGGCCTTACGCACGTTCCAGCCGAGGTAGGTGCCGAGCGGGACCTGCACGTTAGTGTTGCGCAGGCCGTCGACGTCGTTGCCGTCGTCGTCCACCTTGGGCACCAGGATCGTGTACGCGCCATCGGCGATCGGCGGCTCATTCATGATTCCCGAAACGTCCTCGACCGAGAAGCGGTGGCCGCGCTCGAGGAAATTCTTGAAGTTGGTGATGCCCGGAACGGTGAAGTTCACCGCGGGAATGTAGGGGTAGTGCACCTCGCTCGGCTTGACCAGCGTGTGGCGGCCGAGCGAGGAGTACATGCTCGGCGGCGGATCCCTCCCGGTCTCCACCCACTCGCGCAGCGCTTCCAGTAGCGCGCGCTGCTCCCAGAGGAAGGGATTCGAGTTCGAACGCAGCTGGCAGTCCACCGGGAAGGCGGGTAGGACCGCCGGGGGCTGCGCCGTCGGATCGCCGCCGCCGTGCATGGTGCCGGAGAATTGATAGACGCGCACTTCCGGCGCGATGGGCACGTCGAAGCGCCCGAACGAATCGGTCGTGTCGAGCGACATCACCGCCTGCCACCACTCAGTGTCCGAGTTGGTGTGGGTGATTTTCGGGCAGGTGTGCGATTCGCGGCATCGCTCGAGCTGGCCGGCGATGATGCCGGTGACCGCGTCGAAGGTGACCTCCCAGGTCTGTGGCGTCTCCGCGCCGGGAAACTGCTGCTCGGTGTGTTGCGTTCCGGAGAGCCGCGTCGGCTGCGCGAAGCGGATGTTGAACGCGCCGCGGTTCGACGACTTGTGCGGGATGAAGCCGTCGAGCACCTTGCGGCCACTCTCGTCCTCGTTGAAGCCCAGTTCGATGTAGGCGCGCTGCCAGCGTCCGCTCTGCGACGAGCCGTAAATCAGCGCGTGCCGGATCGCGTCGCCAAGCGGGTTGGCAACGGCCGACCCGCCGTCGTCGTGATGGTAGCCGTGATGGTGATTGACGAGGTTGCAGTCACGGTCGGTGCGGCGATCGTTGTTGCGCAGGAAGGAGACGAAGTCGCGCGCGGCCGCGAAGCCGACGCCGGTCACGGTCGGGTTCATCGCCGTGTAGAGCAACTCATAGATGTGGTTGGTGTCGAAGCCTCCCTGGAGGCACACCTTGAGCGTGCTGGGAACGCCCGGGAAGGCGGTGGTGCTGCAGTCGGCGAACTTCCACTGCGTGCGCGGGATTTCGATGCGCGGATCGTTCTGGTGCACGCGCATGGTGAGGGTCGCGGCGCTGTTGTCGGTGCTCACCGCCTCGTAGGCCGGGGCCGCGGTCACCTCGACCGTGCTGGAGGCCGAGGTCAAGATGTACTCCGCACGCACGCGGCCGGTGATCGCGCTACCGTCGCCGTGGTGCGCAATGGGAAGCTTGATGCCGATGCCGCTGGTGATGTCGCCCTCCCAGCCGGCCCACGCCATGGTGTAGCCGCGGTTTTCGAGAAAGCCGTCGCCCACTAGGGTGGCGCTGCCGCCGATGTTGAAGGAGAGCGAATTCTTGCTGCCGCGGTTGACGTCCTCGTAGAACAACACGCCGTTTGACTTGCTCATGTCGACCGGCTTCAGGATTTCGATGTCCGCCGAGAACTCGACCATGCCGCGAGAGTTGCGCGGGGCGAGCTTTATGTCGGTGATCACCTCGTTGACCGGATCGTCGGGATCCAGCTCGTAGAACGCGGTTCCCGTCAGATCTTCGTACGCGCCGGTATTGCCGAAGGACATTCCCCCATACGCAGGCACGCGCGTATTGATGACGATGCTGGTCAGCCTGGCGTGCGCGGGCTGCGCGCCGACGACGATCGATAGGGCAAGCGCCGTCAAAATACTTGAGTCGATTTTCATGGGTTCCCCTTCCCTTGCAGAGCCTCCGGCTGCGCCATCGCCGGCCGCAGCCCTTCTGCGGCTGCGAGGAATCGAAAGTCAAGACGCAGCGGGACGCATGACGCGAATTCCGGCCATTTTATTGTTGCCGGTGACGATTGATACGAATTATCTCGCGACCCACGCCGCCCTGCACAAGCAGGGATGCTCCAGGTTCTCGAAACCCAAAACGGGAACGGGTGCTCCGCGTGCTCTAAAACAACAAACCCGCACGAAAATACAAAATATCGGAAAGGCATTGGACCGCTTCGTAGGGACTTTCTCCGCAGCGGGCAGTCCTACTCGTCGTGGATGCCGTGACCGAACTTAGAACGGGCTAGCACCGCGCACTGACTGAAGCCACGCCGCGCTCACGCCACCCGGACGCCCCGGCGCACCGTCACGGCCGACCCGTCTGCGACGAACGTCTCGGGTCTTCCGGACAAGCGATGACGAACTCCGGACCGTACAAGAACCGCACGTCGCACTGCAGAGGTCGACTCACCCGGCCAGAGTTTCGTCATGCTTGCGCTATTCGGGGCCTGTTCGCAGGGGTTCGACGGCGTTGGTGGCGGTTGCCAAAGCCAGTGCGTCTGCTCATCCAGCGATGCTGGCTGCCTGACCAAGCAAGCCTGCCTGCCGGTTTGATTCAGAGTGCACAGGAGCCGAATTCTGCCAGATTCGTGGCAATATAGCTTTTGCCTCCGGCTGCCAGCGGTGGGCGGTGCACCCAGAATTGCGCCACGGCAGGCACGGGAATTTGCCCGGCTGGTTCCACGTGCCTCACATCCACTTGTGACTGATGCGCTACGGTGCTTCTGGACAGTTGCGACAATCAGGCGCCCCCCCTCAAGCTAGTGGCTCCATAAACTATATATCTCTGCGCGGTTCTTTAACTCGCCTCCAGCGACTTCGTCATATCCTAATTGAATGCCACAGGAAAGGCACATCTCGTCTGACGCAGCCTCTCCACACCACGGTACAAATTTCAAGGTAGCCCGCAGGCCGGACATTTAGTTTGAGGCCTCATGGCTTCACTAAAAACTCTTTGCATCGACTCCCAATAAGCCTCACACGTCGGATACCCGAGGCGGCGGTTCAATCCCGCCTGGGGGCGGTTACAGGGACTTCAGTTGTGTAGCCGGATGCTCATTGCTTTCCCATTCAGAGCGTTGAAGTAGGAGCAACCCGCACTCTGAACATACAGGACCCCAGTCCACGTGTTGTCGAACGTGGTGCTGTCCGCGCCTCCTATTACGGTTCCGCTTTGCGGATTGTCAGGCTGCCAGGACACCATGCAGTGGCCCAACGCAGAGTCCAGGGGATAGCCACACACGCCTCCCTGTGAATCGCCCGTGATCGCGAGAATCGGGTAGGCGTTGTTTGGTGTAGTCCAACCCGGGTACGAAAAGAGGCCTTGCACCCCAATGAGTTCAGTCTTTCCCCCACAGGGATTCCAGCCGACGGACCAGATTGCGGGTGCTGCCAGGGGCCAAGCATAACCGAGGAAGAGGCCCATCGGGTCGAAGTAAGCTTTCGCAATCCCAAAGAGCGGCGGCTGAGTCGGGTCACCGTAGGCGCCAACGCCAGGGGAGCGGGGGGAACTCGGTGAGTCGCTCAGCACCTTCACGCTAGTGCAGCCAGCGGGCGAGAAGTCGGTCTCCATTCCGGTGGTGGTGTAGTGCGTCGTCGGGTCTGGAGAAAACGTTCCCAAAGCACTCGACGAGTACGGGGGTCCGTCGGCCCAAGCGAGTGAGGTGAGGTTGCTCACCGGCCCAGAATGCATTCCCGGGGCACAGGTCTTCGAGCCAGCGTCTGGGCAAGTGTCCTGCGATGGTGAGGTGCTCGACGTGCAGCTGACGAATGCCACGGCGGCGAGGCAACACAGGTACGAAGTTGATGGCACGGCGCTCCCCCCCTGTTTCGGATGTGCTTCGGCGGTGCCGCGAGCCAATCGGTCCATTCCCCGGGTGTCAAGGTGAACGAAGTTAACGACCATCGAACTAGGTGAGGGCGACGCGCTGACGCCAGCATTTGATTCAAGGCTTCGCAGCGTTGCCGTGTCGCAACATTCCTCATGGACCATCCCTGGGCCGGTGAGGTGCGCGAGCTCCAGGCCACCGTGCAGACGGTGGCGGAGCGCGTCGCTGACAACCTCGGGGAGGCCAGCGAAGGCACTTCCCCCTTCTGGGCCTCGAGGACTTCCGAAAGTACCTCGTCGCCCGGCGTTTGGCCGTTGGCCTCAAGCCTCCATCGCCATGGAAACGGTGGTGGCATTCATGCGAACTCCTGGACACCGGAAGCGCCCCGGTGACTTGCTATCGAAAAGAAGTGTCACTTGTGGCTTGAACTCAGGGTGTGTCACCACAATGCTTCGGCTCGCGCGCAGCCAAGTCGAGGTGCCAGCGGTCGTTGCGGATCACGAGGTCAACGTGATCAGGTAAAGTGACTGCCGTTAGGGTGTCTTGCGTGAGGAGTGGTATCGACGGGGGTGACGCTGGAGGGTCATATGAGAGCTCAAGAGATACGTGCGGCACTGGATCGGCATTGGACTGCATCCGATGCCAACGATTTTGAAACGGAGCACGACATTTATCTCGAGGATGCGGTGCTGGAATACCCCCAGTCAGGCGAGCGAATCCGCGGTCGGCGCAACATACAAATCACGCGCACCAATCAGCCGAGCAAAAAGCGCTTTGCTGTGCGGCGAGTCATTGGTAGCGGTGATCTTTGGATCACCGAGTATATTCTGACGTATGACGGGAAGCCGTCCTACACCGTGAGCATCATGGAGTTCAGCGGCGACAAGGTTGCACGGGAAACACAGTACTTTGCGGATCCGTTCGAGGCCAGCACGTGGCGCGCTCAATGGGTCGAACGGATGGGCGAAGCGGAAGTCGGAATGCCCCGGCAATGACGACGGGATTGCCTCGCCAAGTGAGCCTGAAGCTCGCGCTGATTGTTCGGGAGGGCGCGTCGCGGTGGCGGCTCGCCTGCGGCACGCGGGCGTGGGGCAGCCTGTCGTCCCTTCGCGGTGGGTTGTCCGCTTGCGCCCTCTGGGGAACATCACTCCGAGGTCGATGTAACGAGTTCTGACGAGTGCCATCGGGCTATTGTCGCCACTTCCCACGACAGGCGCTCGGTAGCCGCATGCCGGCGGCCATGGCCCCCACGCTTGCGGGCCACGCCGACCGAGCCCGAAGTGACATCTACTTGCCAGCGGCAGTAGCCATTGCCGGAGCGAGCGCATGCCCGTCGAAGACGAATGGAGCCTTGCTCGTGCACGGTACGGCCCGCGCCCGCCAGAGAAAGGCAACGGTGTTTTCGGCGGCCCAATCTCCAAATTTGGCGCAATTGGCCACATCGCGTGGAACTCCCGGTGGGAAGTCCGGCCCGGGCAGACGGTGCAAGACCACCAATTCCTCACGGAGTCTTGGCTGAGCAATCGACCACGTCCTCCCCACGCCCAGCGTCCAGAGCGCGGCAAGTCCGATAGCCGCTGAGGCGAGCCAGGACTCGGCCCGGCTCGGGCGAAGGACTGAGGCCGTGCCTCCAATTATCCAGGCGAAGCCCAACATCGCGGGGTGGACGTACCAGGGGGCCTTCTTTGCGGGGAGCATCTGTCCGAAGACAATCACCGCTACCACGACGAAGCCGAGTTCGATGAGCCGACGTGTCTCAAGCGACGTCGTCCTTCGCGACCAGACCCACGCTGCAGGCGCGAGGGCCAGCAGCCCGGCGAGGTACCACGACACAAGCGGGCTGAAGAAAAAGAGCAGCGAACGGTCCTGCTGTCCCCTGCCCTCGACAATTGAAGGAAGCACCTGCACCGAGAGGTAGGTGGGCAGAAAGGGAACCAGTCCCTCTGCGCGGCGCGCTGCCTCGTACGCGCAAAGTGCCAAAGCCAGGCACGCAAGAGCAACTGCAACGGCGGCTAACACCACCCGGCGACGGAGACGCAACCGCCACGTGGCCCAGGCGAGAATCGCGAACGCGGCGAGAGCCGGAGGCCCCTTGGTCAGCGCAGCCGCCACAAACCCGAAGGAAAACAATAGAGTCCCGGCGGCAGGTCTTCGGACGAGCAGCACCGTCCCCAAGGCTGCGATGGCTAGCCCAAAAGTGAGAGGTAGTTCGAGCATCGTTATTTGCGACTCGAAGTCGAAGCCCGAGAGGAGCGGCAGGGCGAGCAGGCTGAAGGAAGCCGCACGGAGCCCAGCCATAGCGAGAGCGACCAGGAAGGTCACGAGCGCCAGCAGTGTGGCGATGCAGCGGCCGAAGCTTCGCACCGTCCCTGGCGAGGCACCGAAGGTGCGAAACCAGATGCCCTCAGCGGTTAACGCCAGCGGCGGATGTTCGAGGAAGGGCTCTCCGCCAAGAGTTTGTTCGGCGATGGCCGAAAGTGGTCGCTCGGCGGCCTCCCGGGCGACGCGCGCATAGCAGGCAGTGTCTGCTCCCACGAGGAGAGCGGGACCGGCCCTGACCCAGACGGTGGTCCCCACCACCAGGGCCGCGGCGGCGAGGTAAGTACCCTGGGTGTTTCAAGTCCAGAGCCACCGAACCGCGACCTCCGGAGCGTAAAAAGGCGTCCCGCCGGTGAATGTGGCTTCTCAACGGCCTCCTCCGAGGCCCGCGCCGGACCATTTGCGCAACGCTGGTCATGAAAATTGCTAGCAAACGAAATACCTTGAGCAAGGTCCTCGAGCCACGAAGTCGGGCCGAGCGCGGAACGCTGGCACGAAGGGCCACAACGCAGCAGCACAGTTCGCCGTGGGCACACAGGCTGTCGGGTCAAGCGTTGCCGCTCGGGCCGCCTTTGATTAAGGCCACGTACCGGAGGACATAAATGCCTTACCAAATTCACACCGACGCGAAGTATGAGCCGCTGCAGCTGGTGAATGTGGGGCAGCTCGCGGACCAGTGTGCCGAGACGTGGTGGAACCAGACCCTCTGCCGAATCAACGACTGTGTGGCGCGCGTGGGCGTCTTCGAGGGTGAGTTTCACTGGCACAAGCACCACCAGGAGGACGAATTCTTCTATGTCATCGAGGGCCGGCTGCTGCTGGACCTCGAGGGGCGAACCGTGGAGCTCACACCGCGTCAGGGGCTCCTCGTTCCGCGCGGCGTCTTGCACCGGACGCGCGCTCCGACACGGACCGTGGTGCTCATGGTGGAGGCAGCAACAGTTGTCCCCACCGGCGACGAGGGCTGACACCCGGGGGGTGTGCCTCGCCAATTCACAGTGTGGCTCGCGAAGTTTGCCATCCGTGCATTGGCCGGGCGAAGGTGCACGGGGAAGGACTTGGCGAGGGAGAAGTGAGACAGACCTTCGCCCGGATGTGACGCAAGGGCAGCAAGACCCGCGTTTGCGTCAACCCAACCGAGCGTCGTCCGGGCTTATGAACTCGAGAAATCGATGTCTCGCTACCTCGTCGAGCGCATCGCTGAGCTTCCGATTGTAAAGATGCACATGAGCACCGACATCGCTGCGCTGGAAAGAGACGGGACGAAAAGTCTGACAGCCGTCGTCTTTTCGCAATCGCGCACTGACAAGGGCCGGCCCGAGGAGGTCAATCGGCGGGTTGTATGCGAGCGGAGTTTTCCGGACGCAGCACCACCGACTCCGGAGCGGAGGCTAGCGAGCGCTCTCTCGTAACCGCGGTGATTCGTTACGGTTTTGAGTACGCTCTTCGTGTTCCGTCATAGTCCCTCAGCTCGGAAGCCTCACACCGGTCGATTGAGCAACCTGGCGCTGCCCCGAGCATTTGGGCGGTAGCGGGCCGGTACAGCTGGGTTCCAAATGCGGTAGGAGACTCAGTCCAGCCAGCACCACCGGCTTGGCTGGTGAAGGGGTAGCTCTATGGGCACTTGCCGCAACATCCTTGCCCAGGTGCTTGCCGCGTTCTTGGCCGCGTGCGTGGGGACTGCGGGTTCACATGTCAGTGGCGGGGCGACCGTCCCCTCAGCACCGACAGACGTCGTTGCAGTTGCCGGCAACCAGTCGGCGTCCCTGAGCTGGGCAGCCCCGGCTGCCACGGGAGGAAGCCCGGTCACGGCCTACAGGGTTGCCATCAGTCCTTCACCCCCGTCGGCACAGACTGCCATGAGCGGGACCACGGCAACGGTGACATCGCTCACCAACGGGACCGCGTACACCTTTACTGTGGCTGCGGTGAATTCCGTGGGGATTGGTCCGGCAAGCCTTCCATCGTCAGCCGTGACGCCGATGGCGCCGGCTCCGGGTGTCCCGACTGCGCCGGGGAGCGTGACGGCAACGCCTGGTGTCGGCAGCGCCAGCCTGAGTTGGGCGGTGCCCTCCTCCGACGGCGGGAGTCCAATCGCGGGCTACACGGTCACCA
>Ga0302324_100009903_pt1 | contig 19832 bp, 13 predicted proteins | sample Palsa_T0_1_FD_201949 | JGI IMG/M metagenome (GOLD analysis project Ga0302324, IMG submission 201949) | Peat permafrost microbial communities from Stordalen Mire near Abisko, Sweden - Palsa_T0_1 | ecosystem: Environmental > Terrestrial > Soil > Palsa > Peat permafrost | place: Sweden: Abisko...
CGCACGCGGGCGACGATCTCGGCGAGGTAAGCATCCACCGGCCGATTCGAGAACAAGCGTTCGTAGAGCTCGCGCTGCACTCGCTTCGCGAGCGGCGTCGCGTCGCGCCGGATGACCTCCATGCCGACGAACTCCACCGTGCCGATGCCGCCGGCCGAGTACACCAGTCCGGCATAGCGCTTGCTTGCGCCGCGTGTACTGTGACGGGCACGCGGCAGGAACAGCTTCAGGTACAACTTCTCGAACTCGAGCTCGAGGCGGCTCTGCACGCGCCAGCGCGCCTCGATGTGCCGCTCGAGGTCGCGATTCAGCTCCGCGGCGAGCCGGGCAGCCTCCGTGCTCGCCCGCTCCGGGTCGCTTGCGGCGGAGCGCACGAACAGGCTGTCGGTGTCGCCGTACAGCACGCTGAACCCGCGCGACTCGAACCATTGCTTCGACCAGAGCAGCAGATGCTTGCCCATGCCCGTGATGGAGTTGGCGAGGGCGGGGTTGAAGAAGCGGCATGCGGACGTGCCGAGCACGCCGTAGAACGAGTTCATCAGGATCTTGATAGCGTGTGCCGCCACATCGTCGCCGCGGCGCTTTGCCGCTTCGCGTCGCGGGAACAGCTCGTCGAGGAGCCGCGGCAGGATCGCGGGTTCGCGGCGAAACGCCCCTTCGGTCGTGCGGATCAAATCAAGGTCCGGCCCCGGTTCCGGCACGAAACTCACGGGATCGATGTTGAAGGTCCGGATGATGCTGGGGTACAGACTCTTGAAATCGAACACCCAAACATTGGCCTGCAGCCCCGTTTCGGATTCGAGTACGTGGCCGCCCTGCTGCGCGACATGCACCCGCGAATCGCCGCCCCGCACGCTCGGTGCGACGATGCGTGCGCGCTCGAGCTCGGAGAGATAGAGGAAATCGAAGGAGGCGATGCTGGCCGCGACCCGGTCGGGCGTCATGCCCGTGAGCTGGCTGCGGGCGAAGGCGAGCTCGACGAGGCGCAATTTCTCCACGATGCCTAATGCGAGGCGCGCATCCGTGCGGGCGTAGAGCGCGAAGGCCGGCAGATCATGCCGGTAGTTGTGCAGAATTTCTGCCAAACGGTCACGCGCGGGCGCCGCCACGGCCTTGCCTTCCCCGAGCACTTCGCGCGCGACCGCATCGAGCGAATAATCATCCATGCGGATGAACGCACCGCGCAACAGGTCGATGCCGTCGAGCACCACACGTCCCGGGATGCTTGCCTGGCCGCTGCCGAAATAGCCTTCAGCCTTGCGGATCCGCATGGCACCCGCGTCTCGACCGAGCTTGAGCTCATAACCCACGCGGGCCGCGATCCGCTCGAGCACGGTGAGATCGAAATCGATGAGATTCCAACCGGTGAGCACGTCCGGATCGAGCGATCGAACCCGCGCGGCGAAGGCCTCGAGCGCGGAGGCCTCGGTCGCGCAGCGCACGGCCCGATCGGGCATCGTCCGGTCGGTCTCGTCGACGATGAGCACCTCATCGCTCCCCAGACCGTACAGCGATATCGCCAGCAGGCGCTCCGCCTTCGCATCCGTCTCGATGTCGAACGACAGCACCCGCGGCGCGATCTGGACGTCGGCCGGGTGCAGGTCCGGATTTTCGAACACGAGTCCGCCGGCGCCGGGCGCGGAGGCGCCGTCGATTTCACAGCCGCCTTTGATGCCGCTCTCGATCAAGTACCGCGAGGCAAAGCGGACGTCAGCCTCGAACGTGTCGATCTCCGCGGCGTGCAGCTTGTCGCGCAAGGGGGGCACGTCCGAGGGCACGTCGACGTCGATGCGGCACACCGGCTCGCCGGCGAACGTGCGCTTGTCGACCGGCTCGGGCGGCGGCAACCCCTTGAGGACGGACGCGCGCGATACATCGGCGGCGCGCACATAAAAATGAGGGCGTTGCCGATCGTCCCGCACCAGAAACGCGGCGCCGCCATCCAAGCGACCGTACAGATGCACGACCGGCAAGCGCCGGCCGTCCGCCGTCGACGCGACGCGGTAAGTTGCTTGAAGAATGAAGCCCCGTGCCTTCGGCATCCGTCCATTGTGCCTCAAGTCGCCAATTAACTTAACGTATCCACTCGCACGACCTGAGAGCCAATACCGGCCTCGCCGGCCCTCATTCGGTACCCTTGTGCGACTTAATCATTCGAGCTCAGAGGCGACGATGGCATTCAGCGAGGAGCAGGCAAAGTCCTACATCGTCAAGTTGCTGACGGCAATGAGCGCCGCGGGCGGGTCGGACCTGTTCATTTCGAAGGATTTTCCTCCCAGCATGAAATTGCAGGGCGCCATGAAGCCCCTGGTCAATCAGAAGCTTTCGGCGGAACTTTCCCGCGAGCTCGCGCTCGCGTTGATGAACGAGCGGCAGCGCGGAGATTTCGAACGGGAGCTGGAGGCGAACTTTGCCATCTCCATCCCGGGCGTGTCGCGCTTTCGGGTCAACGTCTTCGTACAGCAGCAGAATGTCGGCATGGTGATTCGGACCATCGTCAACCAGATTCCGACCCTCGATCAGCTCGCGCTGCCGCCGAGCTTGAAGGAAATCGTGATGACCAAGCGCGGGCTCGTGCTCGTCGTCGGCGCCACGGGATCGGGCAAGTCAACCTCGCTCGCCGCAATGATCGACCACCGCAACTCGACGTCGGCCGGTCACATCATCACCGTCGAGGACCCCGTGGAGTTCGTGCATCAGTCGCAGCAGTCGCTGATCACGCACCGCGAGGTTGGTATCGATACGCACACGTGGCACAACGCGCTCAAGAACACCCTGCGCCAGGCGCCGGATGTCATTCTCATCGGCGAGATCCGCGACACCGAGACCATGGAGCACGCGATCGCCTTCGCCGAGACCGGGCATCTGTGCCTGGGCACGCTGCACTCGAACAGCGCCAATCAGACCATCGACCGCATCATCAATTTCTTCAGCGAGGAGCGGCGCAAGCAGCTCCTCATGGATCTTTCCAGCAACCTGCGCGCCATCATCTCGCAGCGGCTTATCCGCACCGAGGACGGCAAGGGACGGCGTGCCGCCATGGAAATCCTGATCAACACGCCCATCGTCGCGGACAAGCTCCTCAAGGGAGAGTTCCACGAGATCAAGGCCATCATGCAGAAATCGCGTGAGCTCGGGATGATGACCTTCGACGTGTCGCTGTTCGAGCTCTACGACGAGGGGGCGATCGCGTACGACGAGGCGATCCGCAACGCGGATTCCGCCAACGAGCTGCGCCTCAACATCAAGCTGCACAGCAAGCGCGGTGTTCCCGCGCCGGCGCTGCAGATGGCGGTCGGCTGAACGCAACCAACCGCGGCTCAGCGAGCGGATCCGGCGAAATCCTGAATCGTAATGCCCAGGATCGATTCGACGCACCGCTTGAACTCGAGTCGATTCCATCGGGCGGTACCGCGGCCGATGAGGGCGGCAACCGTGTCGAATTGGTGCTGACTCACGTTGGTAACGCCTGCCACCACGACACGCGTACCGAGCGCCGCCGGGACCGCGGCGACGAACACCGCGATCCGAAAATCGAAGAATTCCGCAAAGCGCGGTGAAGGATTCGCCCGGTCCTGCGCCCTGAGGAATGCGTCTATCTTCGGCTGGTTCGGCACGCGGCTCAAGAAACTGAGGCGTTCCGCGCCGCCGCCGGGGTCGGCCAGGTTCGCCTCCTGGAAAAGCAGGTTGTGTCCGGTCTCGATCATCGCATCCCTCCATCCTGCGGCGCGGCGAGCGGCAGCTCCAATCGGCTCGGCCGTTTCGCGTCATGAAAGATCTTGATATGCGCTATTCGCGCATCGCCGATGTTTTCGTAGCCGATGCGCCCACCCGTATTGAAGTTTTTTTGGTAGTTCGGTGAGTTCAGCGGGGCAATGGTCAAACGCAGCCGGGCGCCGGCCGGGATGCGTCGGGCGAGCCAATTGAATTCGAACGGTATCTGGATCGACTGTCCCGGTTTGACGAGTTCTTCTTTGAACTGACTGCTGCGAAATCGAGCGCGGCGGATATCTTCGCCCAATCGAACGGTCGAGCCGTCGGCGAGCACCAACAGCAGTTGCGCCCAAAGATCGAAATCCGGTGCGTCGGCTTCGCACTCGAGCGTCAGCCGTATATGTCCGGCGATTTCGGCATTTTGCGAAAAAGGATCGGAATGAAATGTGATTGCCCGCTTCTGAAAAGCGCGAAACTGGCTCGTCAGATTCTCGTCGGCCGCGTACTTGGCAACCGCGAGCTCGGGCAGTTCGTGAGGGTCGCTGACAATATCGGCCGGCGGTTCCAGAGGCTGCGGCTTCGAGATCAGCTGTCCGGAGCGGAAGACGTCCCGCGGCGTTCCCGAAGGCTCGGCGAGAAAGAGGGTCAATTCCTTGCCGGAGGATGCCGACTCGAGCGTTCTCGCATAGCGCCATTCGTCGGCACCCAACATGAAGTAGGCGACATTCGAGTGCAGCAACGGCGGCAGCGGGCCTCGGCCTAATGCATAGTCATACCAGTCTGCGTGCAGCTTCTGCATGTCGATGACAGCGGCCTCTGGGATGGGCGCGCCCTCGATCATCTTGGTGGGTTCTTGGGCACCGGAATGGTCCCAGGGTCCGATCACCAGATGGAGCTGCGCGACGGCGGCGCCTGGAGCGTGGGCCACGTAATTGCGGTAATAACGCAAAGTTCCCGGCTGGTCATCGTCGTAATATCCAGTCACGGTCAGGACCGGAAAATTCATTCGCTCGTAGCTATCGGCTTGGGGCTCCGCAGCCAGGTTGAACGCCGCGTCGCCGACGTGATCCAGCCAAACATCGAACATGGACTTCCGGGCGCCTTGGGCATCGAGCATCCACCAGTCATCCGCGGCGATGCCGATGGCGCTATCCAATTCATGGAAAGGACGATACGCGGCATATTGCTCGAGCATCTTGCCTTGCCAGTAGTCTTCGTTGCGCATAAAGCCGGTATTGAGGGAGCGACCGGCTACATATCCGAGAATGACGGTGGTCCATGCTTGGGGAATTCCGTTCGTATTCGGAATATCCCAGCCTGGGTAAATAGGCACATACGGAGCGATCGCCGCGAGATGCGGCGGCAACTGAGCGGCGGTTTGCCACTGCGTCATGCCGACAAAGGAGCCGCCGAACATCACGACTCGTCCGTCGCTCCATGGCTGCGCGGCAATCCATTCGACCAGGTCGCGACCGTCGCGCCCGACCTGGACACCAAGACTGTCGCTCTTGACGCCGCCGGATTGGCCGCGGCCGCGCACGTAAGCCTGTACGAACGCATAACCGCGATGGGCATAGTAGCCGGCGGAATCGCCGTGGCGGCCGCCATCGATATCGTACTGCGTCAGCGTCAGGATGGTGGGCAACTTCACCTTGATGTTGGACGGCTTTGTGATCCACGCTTCGAGCCGGGTGCCGTCGCGGACGGGAATCATGCGGCTCATTTCGACGTCGTAGCCCGGCCCGACTTCCGCTGCAAACGCCGCGCTCGTAGCCATTGCCACCGGGATGGCCAAGAACAGACGCCAAACTCGGCTGAAAGTAGTCCTTTGCATGGCGCTCAGTGTGCCACGACCGCGAGCGCACCGAGTAAAGCGGGAGGCATGACCAGGGCTCCCAAAGCGAGAAACCGCCATCCGCTCACGTTCTCGCCCTCGCGCCGTATCGCGATCAGCCAGAGCAGGGTCGCGAGCGAGCCGGTTACGGATAGATTGGGGCCGAGGTCCACGCCGACCAGTACGGCCGCCCTCACTGCGGGCGGCCAATGCCCCCCCGCGCCGGCAGCACCGGCCAAAAGGCCCATGGGCAAGTTGTTGACGAGGTTGCCGGCCAGGGCAACGAGAATGCCGCTGCCGAAAGCGGTCGCCGTGGGCGCGGCCGCCGCCTTCGCGGAAACGAAGCTTGGAAGTGCGGCGAGGGCGCCGGTCTCTTCGACCCCTCTCACCAGCACGAAAAGTCCGCCGACCAGGGGCAGAATGCTCCAGGAGATGTGTCTGAGCACATGCGTGGGCGCAGAGCGCTTGACGAGGCCGATCAGCAGACAAGCGCAAACGCCTGCGATAAATGTCGGCTGGCCGAGCCGCCCGTGCAAGCCCGAGCAAACGAGAAGCACGATTGCGGTGAGCGCAATGGCAGCTGCCGCAATTCGCCCCGCCTTGCCGAGCTCAGGCTGAGTAACGGTCGCGCGCACACGGCCCCGCAGCTCTGCACGCTGCGCCACACGCAGTGCCACATAGGTCAATAGGATGGACACCACCGCGCTTGCGCCGAATTGACCGAGCCAGTTCGTCAACGCGGGCATGTTGTCACCGAAGACCACCAGGTTCGCGGGATTCGAGATCGGCAACACGAAGCTCGCCGCGTTGGCGATGAAGGCACAGGCGAACAGGTAGGGCAGCGGTGCCGCGTCGGCGCGCTTGGTGGCGGCGTAGACCGCGGGCGTGAGGACCACCGCCGTGGCGTCGTTGGAAAGGAATATCGTGACGAGCGTTCCAACGCCGTAGATGAGCAAAAACAACCGGCTTGCCGATCCGCGCGCGTGACGTACCGCATAAGCCGCAAGCCAGTCGAACAGTCCCTCTTCCCGTGCAAGCTCGGCGAGAAGCATCATGCCGATCAGAAACAGATAGACATCCGCGCCGGACAGCACCGCCGCAAGCGCCTCCGAGGCAGGCAACAGGGAGAAAACGACCAGCGCCGTCGCGCCCAGGCCTGCCCACATGGCTTCCGATGTTCTGTTCGGGCGTACGATCACGCCCGTGATGGATACGGCGGCAATCGCCCAGGTAAACCAAATGGGACGGCATGCCGGGAGAGCTTACCGCATCAAGGCAACCTCACACGCCGCGAACGCGCTGCCCGGCCGCGACCGCCGCTATTTCAATGAAGCCACCGAAGGGGCGTGGGGGTTCCGCTCGATCCACGCCACGACTTCGGGCAGCCGCTTGGTGCGGATGTCGGCGTTATAGCGAATATTGGAATCCGTCTTGCGTACATTCCGCCGCGCACTCGACGGAATGTGCTGCTCGGCAAACGCGTCCAGTTTCCCGATCAGCACAGGGTCGTAGGCATGACTGAGAAGGCGGGGCATGTATTCCGGCTGGCTGGCAGGCTCGATGTACGGGGTGAGGCCGTCCCAATGGCTCGTCGCGTAATCGAAGGCCATGTCCGGATGGAGCCGCGACACTGCGGATATGATCTCGGGAATGATCGTGGCGGGTGGCGTGCCGGAAAAGGCCAGGTCGAGGGCCCTGCGCGCAAGCGCGGGATCCTCGGCCGTACCGAGGAACGCATATAACTGGCGGCGCTCGAGCTCGCTCTTCGCCTGCGCGGCCATGATTTCCATCTGCTCCCAGGTCTGCGCGTCCGCATGCAACGCCACTATTTGCAACACGGTGCGGCGCATGTCCGCCGGCGTCGCGGAGGGATCGCGCAGGTAATCGGCAAATCGACGGCGACCTTCGGCTACGACGGATGTATCGCCCAGCGCGCTCAGCTCCTCGATCACAGCGGCGCGAAGTATGGCTACGGTGTCTGCCTCCTGCCCCTTCGAAGTCCAGCCGATGCGAGTGAGCACAGGACTCAAGGTGGCAATGGCGTAGGACCGAAAGGCGGCTTGCGCCGGCAGCCGATCGAAAAGGCGGTCCAGGCCTGCGAGCGTGCGCACCAAATCCAGGACGACGAGGGGATCGGCGTCCGGCGGAACCTGCCGCACGAGCTCCAGCAGGTTCGCCATAGGCTCCTCGCCCATAAATGCGAGCGCGGACGTGTCACGAAGCAGGCCGAGCTGATCTTCGGGCGCAAGCGAGCCGTAGTGCTCGGTGAGTCGCGATAGATCCTGCGGGGAATAGCGGCTGCGGAAGTATCCGCTCTGCCCCGCGTTTAAAACCAGTGCGCCGCAGCCGGGACGATCGATCCGTTGAACGTCGCTGCCCGCAATCACCGTCGTCTGGTAGTCGTCCCCCACGCGCGTCGTCACCGGTACGTGCCACACGGTGGCCGACGTTGATGCAGGATCGATCGCGAAATGGGTCTGCGTCAACTGCGCGTGCGTCTTGCCTCCCTCGCATGACGAGGACTCCTGAGTGATCATCGGCACTCCGGCTTGCAGGGTGAAATCGTGCGCAATTTGCGTCAACGGGCGCGGTGAGCCGCGATCGATCTCCTTCCATAGATCATCGCTCACGGTATTGCCGTAGGCATGCTCGTGCATGTAGGCGCGTACTCCTGCGCGAAACTGATCTTCACCCGCGTACGCCTCGAGCATGCGAATGACCGCTTCGCCCTTGACGTAGGTGATGTCGTCGAACGCCTCGCTCGCTTGGAACACGTCGTGAATGGGCGTGATGATCGGATGCGTGCCCTCGCGCTCGTCCTGATCCATCGTGCCCTGCACGCGCGCCTGCTCCTGAAGCCAAATCTTCCATTCCGGATGGAAGTGCTGCGTCACTCGATTTTCCATCCAGGACGCGAAGCCCTCGTTGAGCCATATGTCGTCCCACCACGCCATGGTGACGAGATCGCCGAACCACTGGTGCGCCATCTCGTGCGCCACGACGACGTAGACATTTTGCGTGTCCTCTGCGGTCGAGATGCGCGGATCTATCAACAAGTCGCGCTCGAAGTAGAAGATCGCACCCCAGTTCTCCATCGCGCCGAAGAACTGACTGACGCCGGGAGCGGCGATCAGGTCGAGCTTCGGCAACGGAAACGGCGTGCCGAAGTAGTCGTTGTAATAGGGCAATATCTGCGCGGCGGCATCGAGGGCAAAGGCGCTGACTGCAGCGTCGCCGCGTTTGGCCACAACGCCGACATCCACGTCCCCCACGCGGCGATGCACGCGCTCGAAGTCGCCCACCCCGAAGAACAGCAGATAGGACGACATTTTTGGCGTCGCGGCAAAACGTACGGTCTTCGTGCCGCCATGAGTCACGGTCGACGCGACGGGCATGTTGGAGAGCGCCATCTCGGCGGCGGGAACCGTGGCAGTGAGCTCGAAGGTCGCCTTTTGACCGGGCTCGTCCCAGCAAGGAACGAATCGGCGGGCGTCGGAATTCTCGAACTGGGTAAACAGGGCGCGTGCCTTGGTCGCCCCGGTTTGGTAGTCCAGGGCAAACAGGCCGGATGCTTGCTGAAATATCTTGCCGTGGTAGGCGAGCTGCAACGTGTGGCTCCCGGGGGCCAATACGCTCGCGAGCCTGAAGGTGGCCGTCTGCGGGCTTTTCTGGTAGGTGATCGCGCTCACGGCGGGGCCGCCGGCAAGCGCGGCTCGATCGATCACGATGTCCGCGCTGTTGAGCACAATCGCGCTCGTCGGCGTATGCACGGTGATATCGATCTTCACCTTCCCGGTGAAGGTGAGCGCGGCGGCATTCGGGGTGATTTCGATGTGGTAATGGTCCGGCGTAACGTCGGCAGGCAGCACGATGCGCTCGCCCGGCGGAACGCTATCCGCTGCCGCCGTGCACGATATGAGCAACGCCAGTGCCGCGGCATGAGCTTTGAGCGTTCCAAGGGATCTTGCAGTATGGGACATTGCCGTCTCCGGGATAGAGCGCGCGATTATAGCCCCGGCTGCGTCAGAGCGCGAAGATCGCGTAGCGCGAACTCGAACGGACCCGCGTGATCGAACCGCGCCCACTGCGCCTGCAGCAAAGCGTGGGCTTGCGCATCACGGCCCTGATCGACATAAGCGGCGGCGGTGACCGTGGTCAGATAGGCCATCTCGCTGTCGGAACGCGTCGTCCCGGGCGCGAGCAAGTTCGTACCGAGCCGCACGATGGCGGGCGCGTTTCGCTGCGCGATCGCTGCGAACAAATCCACCCAGGCATCCTGGTCGGCGCCGGCCTCGCGGTAGCACGGGCTCGACAAGACCGCGGCCCAAAGCGGCTCGAGTTCGCCGGGGTTGAGGAACGCCGCCGTTTGGTCGCTCAGGTTTCTGACGGCATCGGCCCAGGCCGCCTGAGCGGGCGGGGCGGCACAAGCTGCCTGACCGGTGCCGACCAGCCACAGGTATCGCGCGGTGTCGGGATTCAAGCCCTCGAGACTGCCGCTCGCCAGCGCATGGCGAATGTCGAGCGCTCGCTGGACGAGGTTATCCCGCAGGACGGCGCTGCTCGGCGAAGGCTCGGCTGTCGCGGCCCGCGGCGCGCTCTCGCCGACCAGCTCGAGGAACGGAATGGGCAATACCGTGAGCGCCGGCAGTTCCTTGGCGTTCTCGTTCAGGTAGCGCGAGCGCGGCGCATGCAGGTCCACGAAGGGATAAAAGTCCGAGTTGGCCGGGACGGGGAGGGCCTCGAGCACCGGACCGAGCGTGCGGTTGTCCCCGATCTTGCGGGACTGAAAGTCCGCGATGGAGCGGATGCCGACCCGCTCCAGCTCCGAGCGCAGCAGCGGAGACCGGAGGAGTCCTTCGTCCGGGATTCCCATCGCCGGGCCGCGGGTCGCGACGATCAAGATGTCGAGATCGTCGACGTTGTAGAGCGTGTAGGTGCCGAAGTGCGGAGCGAGCGCTTTGATGATCGAGGCCAGGACGCCGATGTTGGTCTCATACACCTGCACCCACTGAGCGAAATATCCGTCGGGCGCGAGGTAATGCGTGATCCGATCGTAGAACTCGTCCGAGAACAAGGTCGAGACGCCGCTCACCCACGGATTGGACGGCTCGGACACGATGAGGTCATAGGGCTCGCGCGTGCTCGCAAAAAAAGTCTTGGCGTCCTCATAAACGACGCGGCTGCGCCGATCCTCGAAGACGTTCTGGATTCGCGGGCCGAAGCCTTGGCGGGCGGCCTCCACCATGAAGGGCTCGATCTCGATGGAATCGAGGTGACCGACGAGCTCGCTCGCGAGCAGGGTGTGCGTAGTCAGCCCCGAGCCGAACCCGATGTTGGCAACGCGCCGCGGATGCGTCTGCATGCTGAGTGGTATGGCGGCCGCCAGCACCATGGTGGTCTCGTCGACGGAGGGTTCGCCATAGCCCATCTGAACGCTCGCATCGGGCTTGCCGTTGGTGGCGATCGTCACCAGTCCATCTTTCTCGATCAGGCTGATGGTCGCGGTTTTCCCGTCCCGAAGATACTTGACGACGGCTCCCGCAGGAACGGTGGCCGATCCGGTTCGGTACACCCCGGAGATCATCCGCAATGGATCGAGATGGACGGCAAACAGGACCACGCCGAATACCGCGAGGCCGGCACCCACGGCAACCTGCGTGCCGCGTAGCGGGTGCGGACGGCGGAGGAGCCGGGAGAACCCAAGGGCAAGGTGAATTGCGGCTCCGCTGAGAATGACGCCCTTGATTCCGATGCGCGGCATGAGCACATGCACCGTGAGCACCACGCCGACGATGGCGCCGAACGTATTCGCCGAATAGATCGAGCCGATTGCGCGCTCGCCGGCACCGCGGCGCATGAGCTCGCGCGTCAGCAACGGCAGGGTCATGCCCGCACAGAAGCTCGCCGGAATCATGATGAGCGCAGCAATCAACTGGCTCATCAGATTGAATCCGACATAGCTGCGCGCGGTGCGCGCGAAGGTGCGCAAGAACCACGCCATGAAATCGAACATGAGGCCGTATGCCGGCAGCGTGAGCGCAGCGAGCGCCGCCATGAGCACCATGACGCCGGCCAGATAGACCGCCGGCTCGCGGATGCGCTCGATGTGGCGCCGCGCATAGAGTCCGCCCAGCGCGAGGCCCAGGATGAACGCGCTCAGCATGAGCTCGAACGAGTGGGTCGAGCTGCCGAGCACCAGGCTCAGCATCCGGATCCAGCCGAGCTCGTACATGAACGACGCCGCGCCCGTCAGGCAGGCCGCGAGCGTGAGCCAGCGCGCCCAGGAGTCTCTGCTCAAGGCCGCCGCGGGGGCGACAGTTCGAGGGCCGGGCTCCGCCTTCGTCCGAACCTCGGCCCAGATCACCACGGCGAGTGCCATGTTGAGGAGCCCCGCCACGCGGATGGTGCCGGGCAGGCCGACCGCGTCAATCAGCACGAATCCGCTGATTAGCACGCCGACTGCGGCGCCTAAGCTGTTGGTGAAGTACAGGGTAGCCAGAGTTTCCCCGGGCCGCTCCGGCCAGCGGCGGATGATGCCGCCGCTGATGAGCGGGAACGTCATTCCGAGCAGCACCGACTGCGGCAGGATGAGCGCGGCCCCCAAACACCATTTGTAGGCCTGAATCCAGGCAGCCGACGGCAGGGCGGGTATCGCCGCAGCAAAGGAGAAATTCGAGGCGGCGACGAACACGGGATGAAAGCCCAAGCCCATCACGCCGATCAGACCCTCGACCATTGCATAGGCCAGCAACAGGCGCCTGATGCGCAAGGAGTAATGCGCGACGAACCAAGACCCTATCGCCATGCCGCCCATGAAGATGGCGAGCACGAGAGATTGTGCGTAGGCCGCGTGCCCGAGGAAAAGCTTCAGGTAATGTGACCAGATCGATTCGTAGATGAGGCCCGTGAAACCCGAGACCACGAATATGCCGAGCAGAAATCGCCGGCGAGCAACCCCGGCGGGGGAGGCACCGGGCCCCGCCGTAGTGCCGCGATCTGGCGTGCTGGTCACGTGGCATCATATCCCAGCTGCAACTTCGGGGCGCCTTCGTGTGTTCTTCCGCCGTCGGCGCGCTAAAAGCATCTGGTATTTGTAGACTCACAGGAGACCCCCAATGACCCTGAGCGAAGAACTCGGCAAGCTTGGAGAGCTGCGCGCAAGCGGCGCTTTGACGGAAGAAGAGTTCACACGCGCCAAAGAGCGGCTGCTGAATGCATCGGGAGTGGACGCGGGCGTGGGTCCGCAGGAACCCGCGGTGTCGGCCGTGAATGCCTTCCGCCGCAGCCGTACCGATCGAATGCTCGGCGGCGTGTGCGGAGGCCTGGCTCGAGCAACGGGAGTGGAGTCCTGGGTGTGGCGGCTGCTTTTCGCCATCATGTTCATTTTCGCGGGAGCGGGGCTGCTCGTTTACGTGCTCTTGTGGATCTTCGTGCCGAGCGAGTGAGGCGGCCCCCGCGCCACGGGACGTGCAGCATCCGCGAAGCGCCGGTCGGAGCGGCTCCGAGACACATTTTTTTAACGCATTCTGGTATCGCGTCGCCGCACGTCCCGGAGTAGCATCCTCGCCCGTGAATTGCCGCAAATCATGAGCATCGAAAGTATCAAAACGTTTGGCCTGCGAAGTCTGGGAATTCTGCTCGTCCTGGCCGGGGCAGCTCTTCTGGTACCCTCACTCGGGGCAACCCGGAAATCTCTGACGACGCGAGAGCAAGAGGCGGCGCTGCATGCGCAGCCTGCTGCGTGCCTGCGTTCAGCCACGCGGCCGGATGCATGCCGGCGCGCCGCGCGGGTGCCGGAGTCCCTCAGCCGATAGTCAGGCGCGGCGCCCGGCAAATGCCGCCCGTATCCCGGGCGGCACCATGAGCCCGATCTACTTCGCTACCGCGTTGATGAAGGCGATGCCGTGCGGCGTGCCCCACCCCGTGGCGTTGTCCCAGCCGTGCTTGACGGTGAGGGAGCTGTCCAGCCCGAATCCGAAGTCAAGAACATCCTGCGGGTCGGCCGGCCAAATGGCGCTCGTGAAGCCCGTGTTCCCCTCGAGCAGGCTGCTTCCGAAGATGGCGGCGGCGCCGTACGAGGTGGTGCCGGAAGAATCCTTGATCTTTCCCGTCACATTGTTCGGTGTGCTGTCGGTGGTGGGCAGCACATCCTGCAGGCTGCCGTAGGGCAGAGCTGCGATCACTCGCGCCGCTTGACCCAGCGCATGGCCGGCCTTCTGGTTGGCGAGCGCCCAGAACCCGGAGAATATAGGACAGGCCAAGCTCGTGCCTCCCCAGCCATACTGTACTTCCTGCGTCGTGCCTTCGGTGATCACGATGGGAAAACCGGTATACGGGTCGGCCAATGCCGAGACATCGGGCGTTTGCCGCCCCGTTCCGGGAAGCGAATTCTGCCAACTCGGTTTCGGCCAGTAGACACTCTCGCCGCCGCCGCCGCCGGCATAGAGCCCGTATGCAGCCGGGGGGTCGGACACCGCGCCGGCTTCTTCCAAATAGACCCAGGTGTCGCCCCATGACGTCGTGATCGTCGACCCGGGGTTGTACAGGTCGTTGAGAATTGAAGTACCGCCGACGGAGGTGGCATGCGGAGCGTCCGAAGGGACGCCGGGGGCGCCCAAGGGGCTGCCCACCCCGTTATCGCCACTGTCTCCCGAGGAGAAGTTGACGGAAATGCCTTTGGCGACCGCGACCTTCAGGACATTGTCCCAGGAGATCTGTTCGTCGGGTCCCGCGAGAAGATCGAGGTCCTCTTCATAGCTGTTGGAGACCGTGTTGCCCAAATCATTTTCGGCAACGTACAAAATGGAAGCTTGAAAGTCCTCGTTATCCTGGCCGTTAGTGGCCACGACCACGATCTTCGCCCCGGGCGCCGTCGTATGCGACGAATCCATGTCGAGCGCTATCTCGATGTTCCATCCGCTGAGTATCCCGGCATCCGCAGCAGGCTTGCCCTCGGGATAGACGATCTTGAAGTTGGATGGGGACAGCAAAGGCAGATTCGCCAGTTTGTAGAAGGCATTGGCGTCCGCCTCGAGCGTTGGATATCCATAGCCCTCGACCAGCACGATGGTCTGGCCCGCGCCGTTATATCCCGCCGCGAAGATCTCATCGAGGCCCAACGCCGCCCACAACTCGCTGGGCAGGTAGGTGCAAACGAGGCCGGTGCTCGTATCGGTCGTATAGACCGTGCCTTTATAGATGCCTTCCGGCAGCTTGGTCGTGCCTTGCAAGGTCACAGTCTCCGGAGAGGCGAGACAGTCCGTCGTGCTTCCGCTCGGGAATCCGCCGGTGTCCGCCTTGATGGGCTTTGAGATCAAGGAATTCTGGCTGCGCGGATCGACGGCGCGCACCGCGAGCGGGCGAACCTGGTGACTTTCCAGACCCGCCACCGCGGCGACGTAATCTCCAGCCGTGCCGTTGAGCCTGGCCGGGGTTACATTGGCGCGGAACGTCTTTCCCTGATACGTAAACTGATGAAGCTCGGTGTTGAACGCACTCTCTACATTCGCGACGGTGCCATGGGCGCGGACGGTGAAGCCTATGGGGTCGGTGGACAGGATAGTCAGCCCGTGGCTCTGCAGTTCCTGATTGACGATCGCACGCTGCGATACCGGCAGAGCATATGCGAGCAGATCCGCGTTGGTCATCCATTTATGGAATGTGGGCGAAGCCGGATCGTAGAGGGCCTCGACCGCGTCGTCGAATGCGGCCTTGTCATTCAAGTTAAGATGGACGGTGATGTTGATTTCGGTCAACGGATCGACGCGACCCAAGTCCGCGGCTCGTTGAATGCCGGGCGATACGTTGCTCGCGGAAACCGCGTAGCTCTGCGAGGCGCCTGCGGCCAAGAGCGCAGTCGACAGGCCGACTACGGCGTATTTGAATAAGCTATGAAGCGTCATGATTTTTTCCCCTTGAGTGTTGCGTCCAAGCTCTATTGGAATTTGTGTTTAGCCATGAAGCGGCGATGTGCGGGTTCGTGCGTCGGCCAAACTCACCTCCGGGATTTGGCGTTGGTGTGACGAGGATCGTGGGACGGCCGATTATAACTACGCCGGCTTCGGCGAGATCAAAAAAAGTGGGTGATCAGATTGCCCATGGCGGCGGGTGCGGCGCATCAATGGGACCCCCGACGCCAGCCACACCGGAGAGGTGGTTCAGGGCTGTTACAAGATCACTCCGTGGCTCGAAAAGGGTCCTTCATGGCGTGCGGGCGAGGACAATGAGCACTAGCCCCGCCAGAAAGCTGACGAACATGGTGGCCAGGAGCCTCGATGTGCCGGCAGGCGCGGTTCGAAATTCCTTCCAGATGAATACGCCCCAAATGGCTGCGACCATCGTGGCGCCTTGGCCGAGTCCGTAAGAGATTGCAAAACCGGCGCGCCCCGAGGCAATGAGGTTGAGCGACGTGCCGGCTCCCCAGATCACGCCCCCCAACACGCCCGTCAGATGCGTCCGGAAGTTCCCTGCGAAGTAGTCGCGGAAACCGACCGGCGGACCGATGAAAGGTCTTTTCATCGCGAAGGTATTCCAGACGAAGCTGCTGAGCAGAATCCCCACGGCAACCACGAAAACAGCCGCGTAGGATCCCATCTTGCCGGCCGTCGGGTGCGCGGTATCCGTATACATGGACGCCGCGATGAAGCGGTAGAAGATTCCCATGAACACGCCGCACGCCACCGCCAGGGGCAGGCCCTTGGCGCTGTTTGCTCCGGGCGACCCGCCGGCCAGACGGCGATAGGCCAAGGCATCCAGAATGATGGCCAGGATGACGAAGAAAACGCCGGCCGACAGCAGGGCGACATTGCCGACGGGATCGGCGACGTAATTCATGATCACGCCGATGATCAGAGCGAGGCCGATCCCCACCGGAAAAGCGACCGCCATGCCGGCGATCTCGATGGCGGCGACGAGAAGAATGTTGCCGAGATTGAACACCGCGCCGCCGAGCAGCGCCGAGATCAGCGAGGCGCTCGAGGCTTGCGACAGGTCGGAGAAGAACGCGCGTCCTTCGGTGCCGCCGTTGCCGAGCGTGATCCCCAATGCCAGCGTGATCAGCAAGACGCCCAGCGCGTAGTCCCAGTAAAACAGCTCGAAACGCCAGTCGGGACGCGCGAGCTTCCGGGTGACCGCCCATGACCCCCAGCAAAGCATCGTGAGCACGCAAAATACGACGGCCAGCGCGTAATTATGCACGACGAACATCAGCGGGATTCCTTCTGCTCACTTCCACGCCGGTCCCATTCCGTCTCGAAGTCGGCGCGCCGCGCAAACGACTTCTGCGTTCCGATGCGGGTGGTCGACAAAGCCGCATACAGATTCGCGCGTGACAGGGCTTCGTGCTCGGCGACGCCTTCGGCGAGAAACGCGGCGAGGCTGCCGATGAATGCATCTCCGGCTCCCGAGGTGTCGATGGACTCGACGGCAAAGGCCGGTACGAATCTCTGCTGCGCGGCATCGGCCACCAGCGAACCCCGCGCGCCCAAGGTGATTACCACTCGCGGAAATCCCCTGGCGATCAGAGCCGCGGCACATGTGCGGGCATCGGCTTCCGAATGCACGGGGAGTCCGGTGATCTGCTCGGCTTCGCTCTCATTGGGGATGAAAAGATCCGCACCGGTCAGCGCCGCGAGCTCGGCGGGAACTGCCGGCGCCGGATTCACGATGCAGCGGATGTTGTGCGCGCGCGCAAAGCGGATGCTGTGATAGACCGTCGCGAGTGGAATCTCGAACTGCAGGATGATCGCGTCGACGCAGCTCAAGTCCGGCGCCGCCGCGTCGACATCGGCCGGCGTCAGGCGGTCGTTGGCACCCTTGACCACGATGATGCGGTTTTGCCCGTCGGGCCCGACGAAGATGGGCGCCACGCCGGTCGGCGCGCCATCGATGATCTGCACGTGCGTCGTGTCGATGCCGAAGGAGGCGAAGTTGTCGATCGTCGCCCGCCCGAACAGATCGCCGCCGACTTTCGCCACCATCGATACTTGAGCGCCGCACAGCCGTGCCGCCACGGCCTGATTCGCACCCTTGCCGCCGAAGCCCAGTTCAAAATTCTTGCCGAACAAGGTCTCGCCCGAACGCGGGAACACGTCGGTGAACGTGGTGAGGTCGGTGTTGGCACTACCGATGACGGCGATGCGGGGCGGGCGTGACATATCGGTCCCTCCGATGGCGCGGCAGGCTCAAGCGCCCGCTGCGGCCACCAATTCCTTGAACAATCCCGATGCCCCTATGCGGAAATTGCTCGCCGAGGCGCTCCCGGTGCCAAACCTCTGCTCGTAAAGCGTGAGATAAACCAAGGCATCCTCGATCGTGCGGATGCCGCCGGAAGCCTTGAAGCCGACGGTCCGGCCACGCCGGCCCGCCGCCGCGATAACATCTAAAAGGATTTCAGCCGCCTCGGTCGTCGCACCCGGTTGGGTCTTGCCGGTCGAGGTTTTCAGGAAGTGCGCTCCGCCGTCGATGGCAATTTCAGCGGCTTGGCGGATGTTCTCGGAGTCGAGGAGCTGACCGGTCTCCAAGATGACCTTCAAGAGTGCCTGTTCTCCGCAGGATTCCCGGCACGCGCGAACGAGGCGCGAGCCGGTCTGCAGATCCCCCGCGAGCATCGCCCGATAAGGAAAAACGACGTCCACCTCGATTGCCCCCGCCGCGACAGCCGCAGCCGTCTCCGCCGCGGCGGCTTCGGGCGCCGCTGCGCCGCTCGGGAAATTCGCGACCGCACACACCGGCGTGCCGCTGCCGCGGAGCGCTTCGAGCGCGACGGGAATCCACCGCGCCCAGATGCATACAGTTGCGGGCCTCACCGGCGCCGCGCGCGCGAGTGCCGACAGCGTACGCACGCTGGTCGCATCATCGGTATCATTCAGGCTGGTCAAATCGGTCAGCGACATCAGCCGCCGCGCTTGTGGAATCATCCCCATGCCGAATTCTAACGCGCCGCGGGTCTCTGCCGGCACAGTGATTTTCGAAGCGGCCGGTTTCCAACGCTGGCATACTCGCAGCATCCTACGACACTAATGCACGGGTGCCAGTGCTTGTACCCCTCGATTCGGGCGGCCCCGAGAAATTCGATCTCCGCGATGCCCCAAATTAGGGCGGCGGATGCGCACTGGCGAGCCAGTCTCGACTTATCTTTCATTCGCCGCGACGATCGAACGCTGCTTGCTGCGCGGTCGCATCGCGGGCCGCTGCAAATTCAGAAGGCGCTTTATCCGGATGGGCCGGGAACCTGCCACGTCACGGTGCTGCATCCCCCGGGCGGAGTGGCGGGCGGTGATGCGCTCGCCGTTGCCGCCCGATTGGATTCGGGATCCCGGGTCTGTTTGACCACCTGCGGCGCCACGAAGTGGTATCGCTGTCCGCGAGCCGGGGCTCAACAGGAGTTGCATTTTTCGGTCGAGGAGGGCGGCGCTTTGGAATGGCTGCCCCGAGAGAGCATTCTCTTCGATGGCTCGAAGGCGGCAATGCAGCTCGAGGTGGACCTCGTCCCGGGCGCGCAGTTTCTCGGATGGGAGATTCTGTGCTTCGGCCGCCGAGCCTCGGGCGAAGGCTGGCATTCCGGCGGCTTGCGCATGCGCACCCGCATCCGGCAGGCGGGACACCCGCTCTGGTGCGAGCGCGCGAATCTCATGGCCGGCAGCGGTTTCGACTCGTCGCCCGTCGGACTCGGCGGCTACAGCGTGAGCGCCACGCTCGTCGCCGCGGGCTCGGACGTCGGCGCCGAGTTGCTGGGCGCCTGCCGTGCCGTTGTGCCGCGCGGCCCAGACTCACGGGCGGGCGTCACTCGCATTCCCGGAGTTCTGCTGGCGCGCTATCTCGGCCATTCGTCGCAGGATGCGTTCAACTGGTTCACATCCCTTTGGACAGTGCTGCGCCCGGCACTGCTCAACCAGCCGGCGCTTGCGCCGCGACTGTGGGCTTGCTAGCTCTCGAGTCATGTATGGAACTGACACCGCGCGAGAAAGACAAACTGCTCATCTTCACCGCTGCATTGCTCGCTGAACGCCGTCGAGCGCGCGGGTTGAAACTGAATTATCCGGAGACCGTCGCGTTGATCACCAGCGCCATCCTCGAGGGTGCGCGTGACGGCAAGACCGTGGCGGAGCTCATGAGTTTCGGCAGCACCATCATCACGCGCGCCGAGGTCATGGAAGGCATCCCCGAGATGATCCCTGAGATTCAAGTCGAAGCGACGTTCCCCGACGGAACCAAGCTCGTGACCGTGCATCAACCCATCGTCTGAACGGAGCGACCGATGATTCCAGGCGAAATGCTCGTGACA
>Ga0302324_100009904_pt1 | contig 19830 bp, 14 predicted proteins | sample Palsa_T0_1_FD_201949 | JGI IMG/M metagenome (GOLD analysis project Ga0302324, IMG submission 201949) | Peat permafrost microbial communities from Stordalen Mire near Abisko, Sweden - Palsa_T0_1 | ecosystem: Environmental > Terrestrial > Soil > Palsa > Peat permafrost | place: Sweden: Abisko...
GGTCTCGCAAGTAGTTGAAAATATGGCGGAGAGGGAGGGATTCGAACCCTCGGTACAGGTGTTAGCCCGTACAACGGTTTAGCAAACCGCCGCATTCGGCCACTCTGCCACCTCTCCGCTATCATTTGCAACAAGTTGCGTTGTTATCCATCCACCCTATGCGAGATCCCAACACATTGCCTAAGGCGAGACCACGCGTTGGGCGATACCGAGAAGTCGTCTCTACAAAAGCGCTTCGGCGGATGGCTTGTCCGTATTATGTCACGGAGAACGGGGTCCGCAAGCAAAAATCTCACGGGCTCCATGATGATACCCAACCCAAATCCGACTCGAAAAATCTCGACGATGAGTTCATCAGAATAGGTTAGGAGGTGCTGAGATCTGCGGGCCGATGGCATTCGGAGATAAGGTGCAATCTGCCCTTCATCGAGCCAAACAACATCCTGAAGCCGCGCAGGGGCATGGCTAGAAGTAGGTCTAATATCAGCTTCTCGAGGGTGCCGCTCCGCAAGATGTCACCATTCTGGAGCGGCCCTGCGAGGACTTGAGGCCCGCGCTATGCGATCTTCGCTCACGGAGTTGTTACTGGCAATGGTGAACACAAATCTTATCGGACGGGCCGAGTTCTCGACAAGACATTGGGGCACGGCGATATGAATTCGTGGGTTGTTGTAAGCAAAGGCCGTCAGCGAGTAGAAGTGTTCCCCAGTGGGGAGAACATTGGCTCGTTCGTCAGCTCCGGAGATAGCGCTCCATCCGCGACCGGGATTCTCAACTCCATGGTCGACGAGCGCGCACTGGAAGCTACGGGGCGGCTATCAATCTCAAGGATAGTGACAAGATCGCTTACTTGAACTTCATGACGGACACCAGGTTCGATCACTGCCGTTCGCAAGTCGCCCGACTTGTCGAAAGAGTGTTGGGTGATTCTGACTTTGCCGGCGTTTTGGACGACAATCGAACGAACCGGAACAGGTGTGGCTTTCTTCCTTGACACGTCGTAGCTGGGTTCCTCAACCCATAGCGCAAGATAGAAAACTCCGGTTCGTTTCTGCAAGAGCAGATGGTGAACATCCGAAAGATCACCCATTAACTTGAAGTCTAGCTCCTGGCCCACAAACGCCGGCCCAGGATCCGCCAAGAGACGGAGCAGGTTTTTCAACGCAGAATACGCAGGCTTCGAAGAATAATCGTGCCGTAAGAGGCCGAATGCACTATCCGGCGCAGAACGCCCTGACGGAAGATCGATCAATTCGTACAAATAAGTTCGCTGGATGCCGTGCAACCATTGTTCAAGAAAAGCTCGTGGCACATATTTTGCGGCGACGTCCTCGGGGATACCTTGCGGGAGAGCCGCGTCGGTTTGATATCCGGTTTCGGTTGTGATCACGGGTTTTCCGGGGCAGGCTGCACCCACGTTCGATAAATTCCAGGAGATGCTGCCGTATCCGTCTGCCCCCCAACCCGCGGTACCGGGATTGCGGCCGGCAAAATAGTTGTGCAGATTCGCGAAATCGAAGGAACAAAGACCCTCGAGACCCGCCCGCGAGTCGGACCTCGCCAGGGAGGGGCCAATCACTGGAAATCGTGAGGCTGCGGGATCACTCTTGATGGCAATATTTAGTCTTGCGAGGAAAGAACGGAGAGTCGCTGCCCAATGTTCGTCGGGACTCCGGTCATACTCATTGGGCGCCTCATAGGCCTCAAAGCTATCCTTCATTCGCCGAGGATAATCGACCAACAAGGGGCTGCTCTGATCGACGGAAGTAATAAAGGTGGCTTTGATTCCGGCGCGCCCGAGTTGATTATGCCGATCGTAATACGGCTTCCAGGAGGTATCGATCAGACCGTCCCGAACATGCCGAACCCTCAGATCCTGCAGCGCCTGCTGCACCCGCGGAAAGTCCGAGTAGGAAGTGTCAGCATTATGCAGGTGAATGTTGATACCAACGCTATCGACGAAGGCATTGGCACTCTGGGCTCTCTCCGGCCCTGAAGTTAGAGCGCTGGCGATCCCCAGAGCCAGGCTCACTGCGGTCAGGAGGCACCCAATCAGGAGCCGACGAAATTGAATAGGAGCTGACCTCATGCGCACCATCAATGTTAGAAACGCCCGGGACAAGCAGTCTTACTCAATGACTCTAAAGTGAACCTTGTCGCAATTGTGGCAAATTGGTCAGTCCAATTGCCCTTCGAGCTTCTGTTCTGACACAAGGTCAGAATGGGCATTTAGATTACCGTTACCCTGCTCAGTTCTGCGTCGCTGTTTTGCCTGAAAGGGATCAACTCTTTGCGCCCGCAACCCACCCATCGCATGGGCCACTTCTAATCGAATGTTCGATCGCATCCATGAAGTGCGGTACTCGACTTGCTCCCACAACTGGAAGTCGGCTGCGCCTGTTAAGAAAGTTGGATTTCGACAATATGCAAACCGGGATGGTGAAGACCGACCTCACATTCGACACGAGAACGACTCCGAAGAACCTGTCGATACGCGCCGCCATTGAAGCCCTCTTCCGGCAGAAGTTGTTATTCGCGAGCGTTGCCGCCACCGTCATGCTCTTAGCCATCGCAACTTCTGTTCTGCTGCCCCGGCAGTACGTGTCGGAGATGAAATTCCTGGTGCAAAATGCACGTGGCAACGTGGTGGTCACTCCGGAAAAGACCAACCCGCAGAATGTGGCCAGCGACGTTACCGAGACCCAGGTGAATTCTGAACTGGAGATCCTGCGCAGCCACGACGTGGTCGACCCCGTGGCGGATCCGGGATGGGAGAAAATTCCCGCCGGCCAACAGAGCCTCGCCCGGGTACGCCAGCACGAAGCGCTGCTGGCTGGGTTCGACAAGAAGCTCGAAACCGAACCGGTACGCAAGACCAATGTAATCGACGTGCGCTACCGCGCCCGCGATCCGCAGCAGGCGCGGAACTCGCTGCAACGCCTCTGTCAGACCTATCTGGCGCAGCACCGGCGCATGCAGCGTCCAGGCGGCGCGTCGGCTTTTTTTGCCTCCGAGGCTGAGCGTTATCAAAAAGCCTGGGACCAGGCCAGCCGCGATCTGGTGGATTTCCAACAGCGCCATCAACTTTATTCTCTGGCCCAACGGGAGACTGACCTGGAGGAAAAGTTAACCAAGGGGGAGTCGGACCTGCTGGCCTCCGACGCCGGATTGAAGGAGCTCGACGCCCGGTTGGAAGAGAGCACGCGGCGACAGCGCACTATGGCGACGCGCCAGACCACGCAGGACCGAACTGGGCCGAACCTGCAGTCGGTGCAGCAACTAACCACTCTGATCGTCGAATTGGAGAACAAGCGCACCATCTTACTGACCAATTACAAGCCGGAAGACCGCTTCGTTCGCGAACTGGACCGGCAGATTGCCTCCACCCGGGCGGCCTTGAACGAGGCCGCGGTTTCGAAGCCCCTGGAAGTGACCACCGACGTCGATCCGGCATGGCAGCAAGTCCGAACCGAGTTCGCCCAGGGCAAGATCAGCCGCCGTGCCCAAGCCGGGCGTCGCCGGGCCATCGCGGGCCAACTGGTCCGGCTGAAGCGCGATCTGGGGAAGATGCAGGATCTCGATGTGCAATACAACAATTTGGAGGAGCAGGTGAAGGAACGGCGGGAAAACCACGAACTGTATGCCCAGAAACGCGACCAGTCGCAGATCGCGGATGCGATGGACGATCGCGGACTGATGAATGTGGTCGTCGCCCAGCAGCCAACTTTGTCCTACCTGCCCGCGGGTCCCAAGCGCCTGACCAACGGGGTGCTGGGCATGGTGACGGCGCTGTTTCTCGGCCTGTGCGCGGTCTATCTGGCCGAGGCGGGAAGAAATACGATCGCCACTCCGCACGAACTCGAGTCCGCTTCGCGCTACCCGGTGCTGGCCACTTTACCGATAATGTCGCTCCCGGCAGTCACAGCGCAGGAGAGCTCCGGGTTGGAGGCCGCGCGCGCGCTCCTTTCCATGATTTTGAGTGAATCATGATTCTAGGCGAATCATGATTTTTGTTGGAACCGCTGCCTGCGGGTGCGGGCCCACAGCCGTAGTCGTAAACCAAGTCGCATGCCGCGTCGCATGCCAAGTCAAAAACCAAGTTAAAAACCAAGTCAAAAACCAAGCCAAGAACCGTCAGGGGGAGATTTGCCAGGAACAGACTTGAGCGCGGTGTGTGAAGGACTTTTGTTCAGGATTTTTCGGCGACCGAATCGCGATGATGGCCAGGGATTTATCGTCGCGCTTACCGCCGCGCATCCGGGAGCGGGTGTGAGCCACATTACGAATGCTCTGGCTCTGGCGCTCGAGCAAGGCGGACTGCGCTTCACCGTGCTACGCAAGGGTAGTTACCTGGCGCCCGCCGACGGAGAATCCAGCGGCCTCGCCAAGCTGACAGAATCCCGCCGTTCCCCGAAGCTCTGGCATGAGTGCTTGCCGCACGGGAGCCCTGACCAGGGGCGCGGCCTGCAATCAAGGCTGGGCATTTATCTGAAAAAGCTGCGGCGCGAGTACCGCTACATTCTGATCGATTGCCCTTCGCTGCGCGAGGCCGAGCACGCCGTGGTTCTGAGCCCGCTGGTGGATGGGGTGGTCCTGATCGCGGAAGGCAACCGCACCCAACGCGACCAGTTGTCGTACTGCGAGAGGACGATCGAGAGTGCGGGCGGGCGCATCTTGGGCCACGTGCTGAACAAGCGGACCTACGTCATCCCCGAATGGTTGCATCGCAGGATGGAAGCGGTGGGCATTTGAAGAAGTTGGGGCGCGGAGGCTCAGGGCCGATGAATGAGGGAGCGAATGCGAGTGTGGGCGAGAACGCGAGCATGAACGCGAGAAAGAACGCGAGGAAGACATCAATCGACCTATTGCTGGTGGTGTTTGCCCTGCTGAGCGCGGCCCTGGGACAAGAGAAACTGGGACAAGAGAAACTGGGGCAAGAGCAACTTCGCTTGCGGCCGCAGTACACGTTGCGCACCGGGGACACGGTGGAACTGCAGTATCGCTACACCCCGGAGCTGAACCAAACCGTAACCGTGCTTCCCGACGGTGACATCAACCTGAACCTGGTGGGCAATGTGAAGGTCAGCGGGCTGACCGTGGAGCGGGCCCGCGCGCTCATCCTGCAGAAAGCCCAGGCCGGGCTCAACGATCCGGAGTTGAATCTGATTCTGCGGGAGTTTCAACGGCCCTACGTGGTAGTCGCCGGAGAGGTAGCCAAGCCGGGAAAAATCGATTTGCGCGAGACTACGACGGCTATGCAAGCCATCTTGTTGGCCGGCGGCTTTACCGAGAACGCTCATTCCGGTCAAGTGCTGCTCTTCCGTCAGATCAACGGCGATACGGCGGAAGTGAAAATCCTGAAGCTGGCCAATATCCACAACACTGCCGCCCTTGAGCAAGACGCCCAACTGGAACCGGGCGACATGCTCATGGTTCCCCGCAACAAGCTGGAGAACGTCTCCCGTTACATGAAACTGCTCAACATTGGCGCCTACATTAACCCGCTTCAACTGGTTCCGTAGTGCTGCAGGGTATGAGCCTCATGACCTTCGCCCAATCAAACAGCGCCGCATCCCGGCGGGAAGAGCGCGTCACCGGGCTGGCTCTCATCCCCGGCGGCATGGCGACTGAAATTGCCCCGTCCCCCGCCGGGGTCGGCACTCTGGGGGAGACTCTGGGGGAGGGTCTGGGGAAGAGTCTGGAGAACAGTCTGCCGAAGATGCGCCCGATGACCTCGGCTGCGGCCGTCATACAGTCGGTGGCCGCCCGGGGACTCACCATGGGGATCAATGCTTTGACCGGCATCCTAACGGCGCGCGCCCTGCGCCCTTCGGGTCGAGGAGAACTTGCGGCCATGATCCTGTGGCCAGTGTTTCTGGCCAACGCGCTGAGTCTGGGAATGCCGAGCGCTCTGACCTTCCAGCTCCGGCGCAATCCCGCAAGGCAATCCCAGCTCGTGGGAGCGGCCTTCCTGCTGGCCCTTCTCAGTAGCGCGGGGGCAGCGCTTCTGGGGGCGTGGTTCATGCCGGCATGGATTCCACAATATTCCCCGCGCGTAATTCTGTTCGCCCGGATATTCCTCTTCAGTGCGCCCATTACCTCTCTGCTTGCGGTAGGCCGGGCCAGCCTCGAAAGCCGCGGCGACTTTGCCCTCTCGAACCAGTTCTTGATATGGACTCCGGCCATGACCCTGCTCGCGCTGGTGGGGTTGCTGGCCAGTCGTGCCATGACTCCGTTCAGCGCGGCTCTGGCCTATGTGCCGACCGGAATCGTACCCCTGGGGTGGATGCTGCTGCGGCTGGCGAAAGCCTGCAGGCCGTCCCTGGCGCACTTTCGCGCTTCGGCCCGCGCTCTATTCAGTTATGGCATTCGGTCCTATGGCATCGATCTTTGCGGCACCATGGCGGTGTATGTGGATCAGGCCCTGGTGGTGCGCCTGCTCCAGCCCGACCGGATGGGAGCCTACGTCGTGGCGCTCAGTCTGTCGCGGATTCTGTATGCCCTGCACAGCTCGGTGGTAATGGTTCTGTTTCCCAAAGCCGTAAGTTGTTCAGCGCAAATAGTTGCCCAGATGACCGGCCGCGCCGTGCGAATGAGTACGGCGGTGGCTGTGCTCGGCGGAGTCGGCATCGTCGCGTTCGGTCCCGCGGTCCTGAACCTGTTCTACGGCAAGGCGTACCGGGGAGCGGACGTCGTGCTGCGCATCTTAGTCGTCGAAGTAATCCTTTCGGGCGCGGGCTGGGTGCTATCGCAGGCCTTCATGGCGCTGGGGCGCCCGGGAGTGATCAATGCCCTGCAGATCACCGGGCTGGCTCTGACCGTGCCGCTGATGTTTCTGCTGATCCCGCGCTTTGGCATCGCCGGCGCGGGTGCGGCCTTGCTTTGCTCAACCATCGCACGTTTGATTTTCGTCCTCGCGAGTTATCCGCTCTTTCTCAAAATTCCGCTGCCGGACCTGGTGCCTAAGGTGGAGGACTTGCGCTTTGCCGCGCAGGCCATCGCCATCGGCCTGGGACGTTTTCGCGCGGCACCTTGGTCCGCCGCCGGAGGGACAGATTGATGGCCGGCCCTTATCACATCTTCGTGCCCCACTGCTCCGACCTGCTGACTGACCACTTGCCGCACGGCGACGGCCTGATCGCGCACGGCTTCCTCACCAGTCTGGCCCGCCGCGGACATCGGCTGCACGTGGTTGCCCACCGCGTGGAACTTCGCCAGCCGCTGCATCCGAACATAACCTTGCATGTGATCCCGCTACGGCGCTTGCGCGGCGTGCGCTCCCGCCTGGAGTACATGTTCCGGGTTCGCGGCCTGATGCGAGAGCTGAAAAAATCTTTCGCCTTCGACTTGATTCACCAGTTAAACCCTGTATTCACCGGAGTCAGCCTCGCCCTGGCGGGCTCCCGCTTGCCCCTGGTGCTGGGTACCTACGTGGCCCGTTGGCCGGAGGATCCGGACGCCTGGACCATCGGCGGCGGCTGGGCTGGCCAGTTTCTAGCTGGCCAAATCGTAGCCCGAGGACGTGATCTGGTGGCTGCCCTGCAGCAAAGACGAGCCGATGCGCTGCTCATCACTACTCCCGCCGCCTGGAATCGTCTTCCCGATCCGGCAGCGGTGCGCGGCCGCATCCACCTTCTTCCCCACGGCATCGACACCAAGCTCTTCTCCCCCCACCCCGAGTGGCAGTCCGAGAAAAGGATCAGGGCGGAGCAGCAGAAGCCATCCATTCTGTTCCTGGCGAATGTTTTGAAGCGCAAAGGTATTTTCACTTTGATCGCCGCCTTCGGATTGGTGGCGGAAAGTTTTCCGGATTGCCGCTTGCGGGTAGCGGGCGGAGGTCCCGATCTCGCCGAGGCCCGGGACTGCGCCGCCCGACTGCGTTGTGCCCGCCAGGTGGAATTCCTCGGCCATCAAGAGCGCTCCTGCGCTCCTGAGCTTTATCGGGATTCGACCGTGTATTGCTTACCCTCGTTTGGCGAGCCTTACGGCACCACCGTGGTCGAAGCCATGAGCTGCGCCAAGTCCCTGGTGGTCACGGACTGCGGGGCTCTGCCTCACCTGGTCCACTCCACTGGCGGGATCAGGGTGCCGGCGGGCAACCCGCCAGCTCTGGCCGAGGCACTGATCCGGCTGCTGCGACATCCCGAGGATCGCGTTTCCATGGGGAGATACAACCGGCGCCTGGTGGAGAGGAAGATGTCGTGGGACAAGGTGGCGGAACAGCTGGAGAAAGTTTACGAAGTCACACTGCGGCGGCAATCGCGGAGCGGCAAGAATAAGGATCGAGACTTCTCCGGCGCTCCGGCCGCACTGCCAATCACCAGTCCTGAGGTTTTGCTGAACGCGGGCCTCAGTGGCGGATTCGTCAGCCAGAGATTCGCAAGTCAGGGATTCGTAAGTCAGGTATTTGTGGATCGAGGATTTGTGGATCGAGGATTCGTGGATCGAGGATTCGTAGATCAAGGTTTCGTAGATCAACCATCGGGAGAGGTCGAATGAAGAGCCGAGCCAGCCATTCCAGCAGCATCCACGCGGGCCTGGATGGCATGTGTGCTCTGGCCCTCGCCCTGGCATCGGCCGTTTACGGGAATATGGCTCGCATTCCTGCCGGCACCCTGCGCCAGTTTCTCGAACTGCGGGTAACTCTTCTGAACGTCATCTTTGCCGCCGGGTTTGTGCTGTCCTGGATTTACTGCTGCAGCGTGCTGGGACTCTACCGGCAGGATCTTCCCCCAGTGTGGCGCATGCTGCGGCGCGCGGCCAAAGCCTGCGCCCTGATCGCGACCGGGCTGGGAATCTTTCTTTATATCTCGCGGACTGCCGGTCCGGTTCTACGCATTGCCGTGCTCTTCCTGATCAATTCCCTGGTTTTTGAAACGCTGCGGCTGCTGGGAGGGCGGCTGGTTCGATTCTGGATGGCCTCCCGCGACCCCCACGTTGTGGTCATCGCCGGAAGCGGAAGGAATGCAGCCATGGCGTGGCGCCAGATCCGCACTCGCCACCATGGCACCGTGAAATTGCTGGGCTTTGTGGATGATCGTGCCGTGAGCGAGATGGCGCCCGACGTTGCTGACCGCTGCTTGGGAACGATGGATCAGTTGGATGACATTCTGCTGCGCCACGCGGTCGACGAGTTGCTGATCGCGCTGCCCACCAAGTCTTGCTATGACCGTATTGCACACGCCATCGCGATCGCGGAACAGGTCGGAGTGGAAGTGGTGTACATGCAGGACCTCTACGTCACCACTCGCCAGCGGCGGCGGGAGAGGTTCGACGAAGCGCAGATGTTCACCGAGCTGGTGCCTTTGCCCGAAGCCTCGCGCGCCACCTTGACTATAAAACGGGCCCTGGATGTGATGGGCGCGGCCAGCGGACTTCTGCTGCTGGCTCCGCTGTTCCTAATGACCGCGCTCGCCATCCGGGCGACCAGCGCAGGTCCCGTCTTCTTTGTGCAGGAGCGGTACGGCTACCGCCGCCGCAAGTTCCGTATGTACAAATTCCGCAGCATGGTGGCCAATGCGCCCCAGTTAATGGCTCAGTTGGAGCAAAGGAACGAAGCCGTGGGGCCGATTTTCAAAATCAGAAAAGATCCGCGCATCACCCGTCTCGGCCAGATCCTGCGTACCACCTCCATCGATGAATTACCCCAGTTGTGGAATGTCCTCATCGGGAACATGTCCCTGGTAGGGCCGCGTCCCATGAGTGTTCGCGATGTGTCCCGCTTCAGTCAGGCTACGCTGATGCGGCGATTCAGCGTCATGCCCGGAATCACCGGACTGCTGCAGGTAAGCGGGCGCAGCGACGCCAGTTTTGCGCAGTGGATTGAGTCCGACATCCGCTACATCGACAACTGGTCGCTCGGCCTAGACCTTCGCATTCTCGCCCGGACCATCGGAGTCGTACTGAAATGTTCGGGAGCAGTGTAGAGTCCCGGCGTGAATGCCGAGGACACAAACGGGGCGACCAATGAAGAATGAAATGGGAATCGAATGAGAACTGCGGTGGTCCATGATTATTTCACTCAGCTGGGCGGAGCCGAGAAAGTAGCGGAGGAGCTGTACTGTCTGCTGCCGGAACCTGCATTGTTCGCCACCGTCGCCCTGCCCGGTTGCATGCCCGGGCGGCTGCAGGATGTGCCCGTGCAAACTTCCTGGATGCAGAATCTACCGGGGATCCGGGACTACTACCGTCTTTATGTTTTTCTTTATCCCTTTGCCGTGGGCTCGCTCGACCTCTCCGCCTACGACCTGGTCATCTCCAGCTCCTCGGGATACGCCAAAGGAGTGCGCACCTCGCCCCGTGCCATTCACGTCTGCTACTGTCACACTCCCATGCGTTGGGCCTGGAACTACCAGGACTATTCCCGCGGCGAATCGTTCGGTCTAAGCAAGCGAACCCTCTTGCCCATGTTCATCCAGGGGCTGCGACACTGGGACCGGGCCGCTGCGCGACAGCCCGACCATTTCGTGGCGAACTCCAAGGCGGTAGCCGATCGGATACAACGGGTGTACCAGCGTTCGGCCGAGGTGGTTCATCCCCCGATCGAAACCGCGCGCTTCCGCCCGAGCGAGAGCCAACACGAAAATTACTACCTGGTTCTGTCGCGATTGGTGCCCTACAAGCGCATCGATCTGGCGGTGCAGGCCTGCAGCGAACGGGGCAAGAAACTGCTGGTGATTGGCGATGGGCCCCATCGCAAGAGCCTGGAAGCGTTGGCGGGTCCCTCCGTCGAGTTCCTCGGCCGGGCCTCCGATGCGCAAGTGGAATATCATGTCGCGCGCTGCCGGGCGCTTCTGTTTCCGGGAGAAGAAGATTTCGGCATGGCGCCGGTGGAAGTCGCAGCTGCCGGACGGCCAACCATCGCCTATCGGGCGGGCGGCGCGCTGGAGACTATCGTTGAAAACGTTACGGGATTCTTCTTCGACCGGCAGACTGCGGAGTGTCTCGGCGATGCCATGGAAAACTTTGAGCGGCAGAAATGGTCGATAGCCGCGCTCCGTCAGCAAGCCAAGAATTTTAGCGTGTCCGTCTTCCAGCAACGCTTCCGTTCATTTCTGGCGCGGATCGATGCGCCTTTGAGCGCGCCAGCCTTGGCCTCCACCGCGCGGGGATTCTCCCCCTTGGGGAGAACCGGCACGAGCAGCGAACCGGCATGAGCAGCGAACCAGCATGAGCAGCGAGCCAGCATGAGGACCGAAACTTCAGCCTATCCGACCGGCGCGGTGTCCAGGGCGGTGTCCAGAGCGGTGTTCAGAGGGATGTCCGGCGGAATGTCCAGCGCAACGCCCGATGCACCCGCGACGCGGGCATTCCGGCTGGATATTGCAATGGTCGCCGTCCCCTGCGTCGCGGTGGTCGCGGCCCTCTGGTTGGCGGGGGGAAATGGACAACTGCTGCGGGTGGCGATCCTGGTGGCCACGACTCTGATTGGACTCTTCCTCTACCTCAAGCATCCGGTTTTGTACGTGCAGTATTCGCTCTGGGTCTGGTTCCTGGCGGCGCTGGTGAGACGGATAGTGGATTTCCGTTTTGGCTGGACCGATCCGAATCTTATTCTGTTCGCGCCGCCTCTGGTTTCGGGAATCGCCGGAGTGAATTTGTTGAGCGGCGGCTATCGATTGCGGGGCGGCATCCCGCCGGTGTTCGGACTCTGCGGCGCCGCCATCCTGTACGGGTTTCTGGTGGGTGCATGGTTGCGACCGATCCCCGAAACCGCCTACGCGTTCCTGACCTGGCTGTGCCCAATGCTTTTCGGGCTTCATCTTTATCTGCGTTGGCCCCACTACCGGCAATACCGTCAGGCAATCGTCAGGACCTTTCTCTGGGCGGTGTTAGTCGTCGGAGTCTACGGAATTTATCAGTTCTTGAATCCTCTCCCCTGGGATTGCTACTGGCTGGAAAATATCCGCGCCGCGGCTCCAGACTCGAGTTTTGGATTACCCGAACCGTTGCTGGTGCGGGTGTGGAGCACAATCAATGCCCCCGGCCCCTTCGCCGATACCATGTTTGTCGGTCTCCTCCTTCTTTTCGGAGTACGTTCCGCGCTCAAGCTTCCGGCGGCCGTGGCCGGATACACTTCACTTCTTTTATCGTCGGTACGCGCCGCCTGGCTGAGTTGGGTGATCGGTGTCGTCTGGATCGTGAAAGATGCCAGTTCGCGGGTGAAGGCTCGCATCATTTTTTCCACCTTACTGTTCCTGGCCTGCCTGTTGCCCGTGCTCACGCGGCCGGACCTCGCCTTGGTGATTGGAACTCGGCTGAACAGCTTCGCCGATCTGGAACACGATGCCAGCCTGGGAGCGCGCCTGGAGATGTATCGGCAACTGCTGGGCGACGTTGCGGTCAATCCTTTTGGACGCGGGCTATCAAACGATCAGGTATTCCACGGCTACGCTCTGGATAGCGGGATCATCGCCGCAGCGCTTTCCCTGGGATGGCTCGGAACTTTTATGCTGGGCCTGGCCATCGGCAGTCTGTTTATCGGAAAGCAGCGGATGTCCCACCTACCCGACGATTTTGTCCGAGCCAGCAAAGCCATCGTGATTGCGCTGCTGGCTCAAGTCCTGGGCGGAAATATTTTCGTGAGCGTCACGGGGACGATGTTCTGGATCTTTGCCGGCATGTACCTGGCTGCCGAAAAGTATTATGCCCGGGTTGCAACATCCCAGGTCGCAGCACACCCGATGCGGGAAGGATCAAGGGCATGATCCCCGATCCCACGATCCCCGAGCCCGTGATCCCCGAGCCCACCGTTCAACAGACCGCCCAACAGACCGCCCAACCGATCACCCAACCGATCACCCAACCGACGATCCGCTCCTCGCAAGCCTCGGCACGGCTGACCTTTCTGGATTGTGTCCGAGGCTTGGCGGCTTTATCGGTATTGCTGGAACACGGAGGCTATCGCCTGTCGCCGGACTTTCGCGGGTTTACTCATGGCATATTCAGTTTCGGCAAATTTGGCGTGGCCGCTTTCTTTTTGACCAGCGGCTTTGTAATCCCGCTCAGCCTGGAACGCGGAGGGTCCCTCCAGCGCTTTTGGCTCAGCCGTCTTTTCCGGCTTTATCCCATTTATTGGCTTAGCCTGGCACTCGTCCTTACCCTCTTTTTTCTGAAGGTACCCTATTCTGTCAGCCCCGAGTTCGCTTCGCACTTGACCAGAAACACTCTGCTCAATCTCACCATGTTGCAGTCCTTCGTCGGGGTTCCGAATGCAGAGGGCCTTTATTACACCCTGGGAATAGAGATGGCTTTCTACCTGTTTTTCTCCCTGTTGTATCGCATAAAGCTGAACCACTGGTCGCTGCCGCTGGCCTGGCTGGGATGCGGCAGCTTAGCGCTCTTCGGTACGGTCTTGCCTCTGGCCTTCCACAAACGAGTGCCGCTCGCCGGCTTGTTTTACCTGTTATGTCTGTTGGTAGGGACGTCGATCTATCGGCACTACGCGCAGGAGGCGAGCACGATGATGATCAGTGCTCTGCTGCTGTGCGTCAGTCTTACCACGATGGCAGAAGTTTATTGCAATTACATCCTGGTGAAAAAGGATGACGCCCTGGAGCATTACAGGTTGGGGGCCGTCCTCTTGCCGTGGGCCGGGGCGTACTTGTTGTTCCTTGCGGGCTACGTGTGCAGAAAATATCGCTTCCCCGGGCTGTTCACTGGGCTCGGCGCGGTCAGTTACTCGATCTATTTGCTGCACTCCCCTCTGTCGTCGCTGATCCCGGTGTGGCCGAATCACATGTATTCGTTTCTCGCGATGCTGGTCTTGACTCTGGCTGTCGCCAGCGTGACCCACAGGTTGGTGGAGCAGCCTTGTATTTCCTGGGGAAAGCAATTTCAGCGTCGCTTGCAGAACTCTCCACAGGAGCCGGACGACGCTCAGAGAACACGCACCGCACGCGGGACAACCCACCAGACGTCGAACGAGCAACAGTTGGCTTGAAGCTGTGAACTGACCTCACTTAGCCGGCCTGGCTTCGCCGACTGTGTTGAGGGCAGCATGACTCACTTAGTATGACGTACTGATCATGACTTCACTGATCATGACTTTCTAAGCATGACTTTCTAAGCATGACCCACTAAGCATGACCCACTAAGCATGATCTACTAAACATGATCTACTAAACATGATCTACTCAACCCGACTTGACGGCGTTGAGTCAAGTGAGTTCACTCAAGTGTTTGCGATATCAGCCGGAGACTTGGGTTCGTGCTGGTCGGTTTCGAAGGAAACCGCGGATTCCGCAACAATGATTGGAAGCCTGCGTGCTCCCGCCTCAACGAGTATTGACGAAATTGTTAAAAGTTCCACATGAAATTGCTTCGAAGGCGCGCTCCGGTCCCCGCCCGCTTGGCGGCAGACTTCGCGTTCTTATCCTAACCAACGTGGCCTCCTGGATTGTTGGCCAGATGGCCATGCACATTATCCGCTGCTATGGGGACAGGTACGAGTTTTGGTTGCTTACCGACAAGATGGTCAAATTGCGTCCAGACCTGGTCCGCGCGCTGCTTCCAGCCATGGACTTTGTCTTTCCACTGACTGACAAAAGTTTCCGCCTGCTGCGGCAGGCTGCCGGATCTCTACCGCTGCCGCCCTCCATCTTCTGGGTACACCACGTTACCACCTGGCATCCCTCCATGCAGGTGGCCGTAAAAAGTGCAACCGAACTGATTGCCTGCACCCCGGAATGGAAAACCCAGATCGAAGCCCAGGGCTTCGGCGTACCGGTCACGGTGGTTCGGCACGGTGTGGACGCGAGCTTGTTCCGGCGGGTCATACCCGGGCGAAAAGAATTTGGAATACCAGAGGGTGCCTTCGTCATCGGTCTGGTGGGCAATAAGACCAGTGATTACGACGGCGGACGCAAAGGTCTGGACACACTGCGGAGGGTTGCCCGGGAAGCGCAGACCCGCATTCCAGGCCTTCACCTGTCTTTCCTGGGTCTGGGGTGGGATGAGGAAGTCCGTCAATTTCAACAACGCGGTATATCCGCCAACTACACCGGCTTCATTCCACAGAGCCGATTACCGGTATTTTATTCGAGCATCGATGTCCACTTAGTAACTTCGCGCATCGAGGGTGGTCCGGTTACGGTCTTGGAAGCGATGGCATGCGAAACTCCGGTGGTGAGCACTCGAGTGGGACTGGTCGACCTTACCATCGTGAATGGAAGAAACGGCTTTTCTACGGAGGCGGATGACACACCCTCCTTAGTCCAGCACATTTGCGCGTTGTACGGGTGCGCTGGTTTGCGCAACGCGATCGGAGCTGCGGCGCGGGCGTCGGTTCGAGAACGGTTGTCATGGGATGAGACCCTTCATCAGTTGGAAGTCCCATTGGCGCGCATGGATGCTCGATCGAGCCGTTCCCGGGCGGCGGCATCAGCAGCCAGTCTCAACGCCGCTTCCCAACTGATTGGGGCGGTCCATACCATGGACGGCCTGCTGTGGGCGATGATGAGCTGGTGGGGAGGACTGATTTCTCCGCCCACGGCCTTTCGCATGGTCAAGGCCTGCTGGGAAGGGTACGGAGCCGGAGATGTGTGCCGCGGCATAAGGCTGGTGACGCGGTCGTCCTTTTGGACGACTTCGGTGCAAAAGATACTGTCGGCTTGAAGGTTAGAGGCTAGGCCATGGCATTACTCGCTCTTAGGAGCGGCGAAACCGTCTCCGGCCACGATGCGCAACCACTGGTTAGCGTGGTCATTACCAACTACAACTATGGCCGCTATCTAAGTCAGTGCATCCACAGCGTAGTTGCACAGAATTATGCGCGATTGGAAGTCATCGTGGTGGATGACGGTTCCACCGATGACTCGCGGACTGCAATCGCGTCGTATTCCTCCCGGATTTGTGCTTCGTTCCAGAGCAATGGCGGTGTGATCTCCGCCACCAATCACGGATTTCGGCTCAGTCATGGATCGGTTGTGATCTTCCTGGACGCCGATGACTACCTGCTCCCGGGCGCGGTGCATTCCCATGTCGAGGCGCATAGGGAATCCGGGGTGGTCCGATCTCAAGCTTACCTGACGGTACTGAACGATAGCCGGCTGTCAGCAGGCACAATGCCTCAGAAGCGCGCGGCCGAGGGCGACTTGCGCGAGCTGATTTTGGCCAGAGGTCCGGGAGCCTACGTTTGCTCTCCGACTTCTGGAAATGCCTGGGCGCGCAGCTTTCTCGAACAGGTTTTGCCGCTGCCGGAGGAATTGAAAGGGGTTCCTCAAGATGCGCTCTTGATGGACACAGCCCCCCTGTTCGGAAAAACCGTGACTCTCAAAGCTCGCGCCGCGGTGTATCGCATGCACCAGGACAGTGCATCGGCCGCATTTGTGGGAATGACTCTCGAAAACATGCAGAAGATTCTTGTGCACTATGAAAAGCGCAGTATTCGGTTGGCCGAGGTCGCCGCCACCTTAGGCCACCGCACATCGCCACCGGTATGGAAGGCTTCAAATTGGCGGATACTGACCCTGGAATATCTTTCGCGGCGACTATCTCCCGGATTCCCGGCCCCACAATCGCCCCAGCATTTTGGATCCGCCTTCAAGATTCGTGGCACGTTCTGGAAACGATTGCTGCTGGCCAGTGTCATCCTCGGGATCCGGGTGGCGCCAACCAAGGTGGCGCTGCGAATCGCCAGCCGAATCATTGAGCTCCGTTCCATGTGAGCAGGGATACATCCGGCATGATGAACATTTCGATCGTAATGGCAACCTACAATGGCGAGCGTTGGTTGCGCGAACAACTCGATAGCCTGGCCAGTCAGACACTCCTGCCCATGGAGCTGGTCATCAGCGATGACCTGTCCACCGATGGCACGCTAGAAGTAATTCGTCAGTTCGCGACCGCATCTCCATTTCCAGTCCGGGTCGTGAGAAACGAGGTACGACGTGGCTTCGCCGATAACTTTATCCATGCATTACGTTCCTGCCGCGGTGCTGCCGTCGCCTATTGTGATCAAGATGACGTCTGGAGCCCGTTGAAACTCGAAAGATGTATCTCTGTGATGCAGCGCGACCCCGGGATAACTCTTGTCCACCACGACTGCGAAGAGGTGGGCTGCGACCTTCGTCCCCTGGGAATTATTCTGCGGACGAGAAGCAGGTTGAGCGGCGACGAGCCCATGGTTCACCACCGAATTATCCGGCATCCAGCTCAAGGTTGTTCGATGTTGGTCCACCGCTCTGTGGTTGACGCCGTCCTCAACCTCTGGCCAGAAGGCAATCTGCGAAATGTAATCAGTAGTGGACGGCGCGGTGATTTGGCGCACGACATGGTCACCTTACATTTGGCCTCCTACTTAGGCGAGGTTGTTTACCTTCCTGATCTTCTTATCAAACATCGCAGACACCGGCAGAATACGTGGAGTCCGGAACTGAGAACACCACATAAGTCAGGAACAGCAGAACTAGAGGCACGAGTCAGCACCCTCAAGGAAAATGCTCGATCCAGCTTGATCAGGGCTTCCATGTATGAGGAAATGGCGGAACGAGCCAAGGCCATGGGTGAAATCACAGTAGCGTGCTACTTGACCCGCGTCGCCGACCGCACCTTGAAATCAGCGCGGTTCTTCTACGGAAGAAGTGGACTCTATGGGTCCAGTTCGCTAGGTTCACGGTTGGCGTGGTTCTCTAGAATGCTCCACACTGGATCTTACGCAAACCTAGGTAGTACGTTCGTGTTTGTGCGCTGTGCCTTCAAAGATCTGGCATTTGCGCTTGCCGGACCCTTAGCAGCGCGACTTCTGGAAATGTTGCGAAGGCAACTCCGTCTTGACTTTGATCCCCAGGAGCTAATCGAGTAAGAGACGCGCTTTCGGGTGGCGCTCGAAGTTCGAGAGATCTGGCTTGAGTCAAAAGGACGTTATGGCGATGGGAGTTCCGTTTTACCCTGAACTCGTCTCCGAGGATCAGGATATGGATCAGGATCTGGATCAGCCGCCTGTCTGCGTTCTTTTTTTCGATCATACCGCGGCCCTCGGCGGAGGAGAGATCGCGCTGGCGAATCTTATTCGTCATCTCAATCTGAAGAAGGTCAAACCGCTGGTTGTACTCGGCGCTGAGGGGCCGCTGGCCGACCGATTGCGCTTAACCACGGAAACCCATGTGTTGCCGCTGTCTGCCGACGTCACCATGCAGAAGAAAGATGGTCTAGGACTTGGGAGCTTGCTTCGGGTACGACAGGTTCTAAGTATCTTCCGGTACATCCATTTGATGGCGAGGTTTATTCGTTCGCATGATGTCGCGCTTGTGCACACCAACTCTCTAAAAGCAGATATCATCGGGGGCTTAGCCGGGCGGTTGGCGCGGCGTCCGGTGGTTTGGCATATTCGCGATCGGATCGAAGATGATTACCTTCCGAAGTGCGTGGTGCGAATCTTTCGACAATTGTCCCGCGTGATCCCGAACTATGTGATCGCGAACTCGGCTGCGACGTTGCGATCGCTGATACCGCGAAAGACCGCGGGCAACACCTCAGCTCCCTCCAGTTGCGACGTCGAAGGCAAGTTTGCCGTCGTGCATGACGGTGTGGGCCCAGTCGCGTGCGCGGAACGAACGGAACGTCGTCACGAATTCCATATCGGACTGGTCGGAAGAATCTCCCCCTGGAAAGGCCAACACATTTTTATTCAGGCCGCCGCCCTGGTGCATCGGGAGTTTCTAGAAGCTCGATTCTTTATCGTGGGCGCGGCACTGTTCGGGGAAGACCGGTACGATCAGGAAATCCGCAGGCTGCGGGGGCAGTTGGGAATTGAAAATATTATGACATTTACTGGATTCCGCAGCGACGTTCAGCAAGCCATTGCGGAATTAGATTTGGTGGTGCATGCCTCGACCATTGGCGAGCCTTTCGGGCAAGTAATTATCGAAGCGATGGCTGGCGGCAAACCCGTAGTCGCAACTAACGGCGGCGGGGTCCCTGAGATTGTGCAAGATGGCCAGACCGGAATTCTTGTTCCGATGGGCGATGCGAAAGCTATGGCTCACGCCATCTGCGGAATTCTTTCCGACCCGGCCGGAGCAAAAGCCATGGGGAACCGTGCGCGAAAGAGGGTGGCTGATCATTTCACCCTCGGGCAAACTGCCCGACGAGTAGAGGCGGTCTACGATGACATGTTTAGAGTTCGGGCGAAACACCGGGTCGCTCAGCGGGCCGAGTGAGTCTTTCGAAGATCACCGTTCCCCCCTATGAGCGGTTTACGTGGTCTCAGTTGTATCGTTGTCACGGCTGTCAGAAATGATGGTTACAACCCACCTATCCGCTGGGCCGCAAAGCATCCTTTCTTAACAGCGTGATCCGGGCTGGGATGGGAGCCAAAATCCTGACCTTGCGTCGACCCGGGCACCCCAACCTGTGAGCCGTCTACTCTCTATTCCTATTCGAGCTTCTTATTCGAGCTACTTATTGGAGGACGACTGCTCTCTTGAAGGGAGACTAGTCGCGGCGCATTCCATCCGGCTAGTTGGATCCCCCTGCCGGCATTACTTTGTTCGTACTTTCACTGGCTATTCGAGTCAGGTGCGGGAAAAATGGCGTTATCTCGAAAGGCATCTTCTCCCGGGCTACTTCTAGTTTCACCGGTCCCGCCTTGGCTAAGTTAACCTGATCGCTCCAAGGATCCACCCTGATTCGACCACCTAAAGGGAGGGCGGCGATCTGATCGATTCGGTGTTCATCCAGTTGAGGAGCAATCGCAAGCAGGCCGGCCATTCGGATATTTTGGCCTCCGGCCAAACTGTTTCCCATATGAGCCCGAAGCAGGTTCGGCAGGTCGGGGGCAAGTTGACGAAGCGCTTTCAAGAATAACCCCGCGGTGCCAAGCTTTTGCTT
>Ga0302324_100009905_pt1 | contig 19829 bp, 19 predicted proteins | sample Palsa_T0_1_FD_201949 | JGI IMG/M metagenome (GOLD analysis project Ga0302324, IMG submission 201949) | Peat permafrost microbial communities from Stordalen Mire near Abisko, Sweden - Palsa_T0_1 | ecosystem: Environmental > Terrestrial > Soil > Palsa > Peat permafrost | place: Sweden: Abisko...
TCCCGAAAGCGCATTGACCCCTCCACAAGGATTCAGTAGCCTCCTAAGCTCGGTGCCTAAGCGGGCGAAGGTGCCAAGATATTTCGGAGGCTCATGGGGAAGGATTTCAAAACCGCCATGTCGCGGCGCGAGTTCGCTCGTCGTGCCGCCTTTGCGTCCGCAGCAATCTCCATAGCGCCGGGCGCCTCCATGGAAGCGGCGCCGGCAACTTCCGCGCCCGTCCCGCAACTCGGACCCGGCGCGGCCGACTTGCCCGCGACCAGTCAGGCCGAAGCCGAGGCCCGTCTGCAGTCCATCCTGGGCCAATTCGGCAGCCGCTTCTCCGAAGAGCAAAAAGCTGTGCTGAAACGACTATGCGGCGAGACCCAGCACCAACTCGACAGTCTGCGCGAATTCAGTCTGGAAAACAGTGACGGGCCCGCTCTCTACCTGAAGCCTTTCGTCGAACGTGAGAAAAAGCCCGCGGTGCCTTCCCGCTCCGAATCGGTACCGCAGTCTCGCAACCCAGTCACTGCCTCGAAGAAGCCCTGAGCGACTATGCCCGCCGAGAACCTGCATTACCTACCGATCCCCGAACTCGCGAGACGCATCCAGTCCAAAAATCTCTCACCCGTCGAGCTGACTCAGACCTATTTGGACCGCAGCGAAAATCTTGGTCCGCAACTCAACGCCTATGCCCGCCTAACCCCCGAAATCGCATTGGAGCAGGCGCGAACCGCGGAAAAGGAAATTCAGCGCGGACATTATCGTGGGCCTCTACACGGAATCCCATACGCCGCTAAAGACCTGCTGGCAGTGAAGGGGATTCCCACAACCTGGGGAGCCAAACCGTTCGCCCATCAAGTTTTCGAATACGACGCCACGGTCATAGAGCATTTAACTAGGGTCGGCGCCATCCTGATCGGCAAAGCATCCATGATTGAGCTCGCGGGTTGCATGAACTACCGCTTTGCCTCCGCGTCGCTGCAAGGTGCGGCCAAAAACCCTTGGAATACCGATTGCTGGACTTGCGGCTCCTCGTCGGGCTCCGGCGTAATTGTTGCCGCCGGACTCGCCGCCTTCGCAATCGGCACGGAGACTTGGGGCTCCATCATTTGTCCGTCGGCGTTCTGCGGCGTTAGCGGACTGCGCCCAACCTACGGCCGCGTAAGCCGCTTCGGCGCGATGGCTCTGGCTCCATCCATGGACAAGATCGGACCGATGGCGCGGTCCGCCGAAGATTGCGCGCATGTCTTCGCCTCGATCGCTGGACATGATCCCAAAGATCGCAGCACTCTTCCCGTCGATAAGGCCGCCTTTACCTACTCGCCATCCACTGAACTAAAATCGCGACCCCTTCGAATTGGCTGGCTGACGAACGCATGGAAATCGCTTGAACCGGGCGTCGCAAAAGCGCTCGCCGGCGCCGAGGCCACACTCCGCAAAACTTCTGCGAGCGTGAAACCAGCCGAGCTCCCCACCGGACCTTTTGGACCGGCCGGCGGCGTGGTCATCGCGGTTGAGGGTGCCTCTTCCTTCCGGGAATTGATTCGGTCCGGCAGAGTGCGGGAACTCGCCGATCCCCTCGGACAAATCAACGGCTACGTGAGCGAACAAATTTCCGGCGCGGATTATCAACACGCCTTGCGCGTCCGCGCGCTCCTGCAAGAAAAGATGGCGAGCTTGTTCGACTCCTTTGACGTGCTAGCAGCCGCTTCTCTTCCGGTCGCAGCGCCGACACTGGACACCAATCTCGAGACTGGTCTTTCCTTTGCCGATCCTCTCGGAGCCATCGGCAATTTGTGCGGCCTTCCCGCACTTTCGATCCCCTGCGGTTTTACGGAAAAGAATCTGCCGGTGGGTTTGCAGTTCGTCGCCAGCGCCGGCGACGATTTGGCCGTCATTCAAGCCTCACGAGCGTTCCAGGCGCACACAGACTGGCACAAAAGACACCCGCATTTGGCGTGAGCGAAGAAGGTGGGACGCCGCGGCTGCGAGTATTCCTTAGCCGGCAGGCTTCTCTTTAAATTTGGGTACGCTGGAGAGCACGTCGCGCACCGCCCGTAAAATGGCGCTGCGGCTAAACGGCTTTGTCAGCAGCCGACAGGCTGGATCGGACTCCGCTTCTTCCGCGGCGGTCTGTTCACTGTAGCCGGACATGAAGATCACTCCCAAGGCCGACTGCCTTTGCCGAAGTTGCGCCGAAAGCCGCTGGCCGGTCATTCCCGGCATGACCATATCGGTGACCAGCAAATCTATGTTGCCGCGATACTCGGCGGCAATCCGCACCGCTTCTCCGCCGCTGGCAGCTTGCAGTACGGTGTACCCGGCCGATTCCAGGAATTCACGGGCCACATCCCGCACATCCTGCTCATCTTCTGCGAGCAAAATCGTTTCCGTCCCTCCAGGAGCGTCCGACACCAGCGCCGGCTCGGTCTTATCGGCGGACTGATCGACACGGGGAAGATAAATCTTGAACGAGGTGCCCTTTCCAACTTCGCTGTAAACCCAGATAAATCCGCCGCTCTGCTTCACCACACCATAAACAGTCGCGAGCCCCAATCCAGTGCCCTTTCCCTGCTCTTTGGTGGTAAAGAACGGCTCGAAGATCCGTGCCTGAGTCTCCGCATCCATGCCTATGCCCGTGTCGCTGACCGCCAGCAGCACATAACTCCCCGATTGCATCACCGGGCGTGCCGTGTTGTAGGCCCGATCCAACTCCGCGTTCGAAGTCTCGATCAGCAACCTGCCGCCGCCGGGCATGGCATCTCGAGCGTTCACCGCCAGGTTCATGATTACCTGCTCCATTTGGCTGGCGTCCGCTCGGATGGTTCCAAGATCGGGAGATGTGCGAATCACCAGTTCCACGTCCTCGCCGATCATCCTGGGAATCAACGTATCCATTTCTTTAATCACTTCGTTCAAATTGATGGCCCGTGGCTGCAACACTTGCATTCGGCTGAAGGCTAGAAGTTGACGGGTCAGAGCCGCTGCGCGATCGGCCGCGTGATCGATCTGCTCGATCTTTTTCGCAGCTTGATCCGAGATGCTGTCCATAGCATGCAGCAGCAACTCGGTGTGGCCTTTGATGACCATCAACAAATTGTTGAAGTCGTGTGCAACGCCGCCGGCTAGCCGCCCGATCGCCTCCATCTTTTGCGCTTGCCGCAGTTGCTGTTCCAGGCGCTGACGCTCGCTGACATTCTGCGCCACCTCCAGCCGGACCGGCCGGCCGGCATATTCCAGCCGGTGACAAATAACATCGGCCTCAATGGAGGTCTTGTCCTTGCGGCGATGTTTGCAGTTTTCCTGGTAACGTTCGTCCTCTTCGAGATTCCCCGACCTTTGCGGTTCGGCGCCATCCGCGGCGTCCCGGATGTCCGCAATGGTCATGCTCAGAAATTCCTTTGCCGAATACCCATACTGCTGCACCGCGGCGTCGTTGACCTGCAAAAAGCGCAATGTTTCACTGTCGTACACCCAGGTAGGCAAAGGATTGTGCGAGAACAGCAATCGGAACGTCGATTCGCTTTTGCGCAGCGCATCTTCGGCGCGCCGACGCTGAATCGCCAGCGCGATGTGCCCGCCGACCGATTCCAGAAACTCCAGGTCTCGCGTCCCGAAAGCATTTTCGTCCTGATAGTGCTGTACCACCAACACCCCTATGGTCGCGCTGGGCGTCTTCAGCGGTACCCCTAACCACGCCGGGCTCGGCGAACCTACCAGTTCCACCTCTCCTTCGGCCACCAAGACGTCGAATCTGGATTGTGGAATCAGCATCGCGCACCCGGTGCGGAAGATCAGCGAGGTGCAAGTACGCTTCACTTTCTGCGGCGGGGGGGTACTGTCGAATTGGTCCGCGAAAAAGGGAAAATGAAAGGTATTCGTTTCCCGTTCATGCAACGCCACGAAGCAATTTTCGGCATACAAGACTTTTTTAAGCGCCTGGTGAATGCTGGCGAGCAACTGGTCCAGATTCGAAGTCTGGTTCAGCGCATGTACAATATCGGAAATAACCTGACGCTCCGCCTCCATGCGGACCATGTCAGTTATGTCTCGGGCACTCATCAGCAGACCGGCAAATCCACGATCTTCCGGCATGCTCCGCAGAACCGTCTCGAACCATCTCCACGATCCGTCCTTACTGCGAAGTTGCCAACGCTCGATGTACGAATCTCCCGGCAGGCGCACCAGACGTTCCAGCCGGCGGCGCACTTCGCCCATCGAGTTGGGATGAACCATCTTGTAGATAGATTGTCCGGTCAGTTGATCGCCTTGGCAGTCCAGAGCGCGATCGGCATTTTCGTTGGCGAACAGTACGGTGCCTTCGGGAGCCAGAAGTGCGAGGATTTCACGGGCGGAATGCAGCAACGCAAATAGTTGCGGCACTTCCACGCCCATGGTCTGCTCATACGATTCGCGTTGTGACATGGTCGCTGCTCGAACGAACTCGTCGGGGCACATCGTGCCGCAGACGGCCGTTGGGACGGCAGCCTCCGCTGCTAGGGATTTGCGACGACCTGATCGATCGGGCCGAGGGAAGCGAAATCATCAATAGAATAGCCTCGTTCAGTCCGGTGTGGTCCTCGCGTACAGCTGTCTGCCGCCAAAGGATGACTGTACCAACGGTCAGGTTCGCGGGTGACAGCGCCCCTTTTGTCGCCGGTTTGGAACGTGCTACCGTCCGCTTCTTCGACGGTCGAGCTCAGCGCTGCCAACCAGCAGCCACTTTCGCGGCTATCTGATCAGCAGGCTATTTGGAAATGCATTCCATTTGGAAGGATATGTTCGTGCTGGGTTTGCCGGTGCTGGAAAAAATTCTTCGACCCCTGTTTGTCTACATTTTCCTGATCGTGGGTCTAAGACTTTCCGGAAAACGCGAGTTGGCCCAGCTCAATCCAATTGGACCTGGTGGTCTTGCTGACCTTATCCAATACCGTGCAGAACGCCATCATCGGCGACGACAATAGGGTCACTGGCGGAATACTCGGCGCAGCTTCGCTGTTGGTCACCAATTACCTGGTCGTCCGATTTCTCTATGCGCACGAGAAGCTGGATCAAATAGTGGAGGGCAGCCCCGATGTGCTCATCGATGGTGGGAAAATTAATTACCAACGTCTGAAGAAAGAACTGATCAGCATCGAACAGCTTGTCCGCCATCGGGAAGTGTTGGACCGGTTCGAGCTGCTATCAAAAGAGTTGGCCCAGCTGGGCAACCCACCGCCTGCGACCATCTAGCCGAACAGATACTGCTGACTCGCTCAGCGCGCAATAAAACCAGTGAGCGCCACAATCACTCCGATCGCGCCAACCGCCATCCCCGTCAGCCAAAACCCTTTGCGTTTCGTGAGCAATGTAATTGAGCAGATGACCAATCCGATCTCCAGCAGCGCTTCCCCTCCGTCAAAGCGATCAGCGCGCCGGCTGATCACGTCGCGCTCGGCTTCAAGATTTTTCGCCTCGCTGCTGATCTCCGTCTTGTCGTCCTTGTAGCGATCCACTTCCTTCTTGTATTTCTCGCCGACGGTCTTGGCTTTCTCTTGGTCTTGCACACCCACGGTGTCCAGCAGATCCACCATCGTTTCCATTTCATGCAAACGTATATTCTTCGCCTGGAAGTACGCCCACTGATCGGTAGCCTTAGACTGCAGTAGCAATTCCTCGGTGTGGGCACGGTGCCCAAGTAAAGTCACTGCCGCAACCAGGACTGCCAGGATGGAAATGGTGACCGAGACCGGCACCGTGTACGGATTGCTCCCCCGCTCTTCAGTCTCCGGCAGTTCGATCGTTTCATGCATCGTGATGCGTTCCTCCTAATCGATTACTCCATTGGATCCCACGAAATCGCCTTAAACGAGTCGCGCGCCGCCGCCACGGTGATGTCGATATCCCGGTCGGTGTGCATCGTCGATACGAACGCCGCCTCAAACTGCGATGGGGCCAGCAGGACGCCGCGGTCCAGCATCTCTCGAAAGAATCGCGCGTACCGGTTTGTGTCTCCGCGCCGCGCACCGGCGTAATCGATTACCGGATCGGCTGTAAAAAATAGGGTGCTAAGAGAACCGGTTGAATTGATTTGCGCTTTGATCCCAGCATCCAGCAGTCCCTTCCGCAATCCGCTCACCAGGCGGTCCGCCCGCTGCGCTATCTTGTGATACAGCCCGGCCTCGCCCAGCTGCGACAGCGTGGCGATACCCGCACGCATCGCCAGAGGATTTCCCGCCAGCGTTCCCGCTTGATACACCGGCCCCAGGGGGGCGACAAAATTCATCAGTTCCGCTCGTCCCCCGTAGGCTGCCACCGGCAGGCCTCCTCCAATGATCTTCCCGAGGGTGGTCAGATCTGCGGTTACATCCAAAAACTGCTGGACCGCGCCGTTGTGAAATCGAAATCCGGTGATCACCTCATCCACGATCAGTAGCGCCCCTTGTTTCTTAGTAAGCGCTCGGAGTCCCGCTAGGAATCCCGGCTCTGGCAAGACCACGCCCATATTCGCCGCGATCGGCTCAACGATCACCGCCGCGATTTGATCCTTGTACTGCGAGAACGCCTGCTCCACCGCGTTCAGATCGTTGTAGGCCACGTTGATCGTCAGCTGCGCCAGCGCCTGCGGCACCCCGGGGCACTCGGCGATGCCCAGTGTGGCCAGTCCCGATCCGGCCTCGGAAAGAAAACTGTCCGCGTGACCGTGGTAGCAACCCTTGAATTTTATGAATAGATCACGCCGGGTCACTCCCCGAGCCAGACGCAGCGCGCTCATGGTAGCTTCGGTACCGCTGGAGACAAATCGTACTTTCTCCATGGCTGGAATGGCCCGGCTGATCAGCGTGGCCAGCTCCACTTCCAACTCCGTGGTCATCCCAAAGCTGGTCCCACGCTTGGCCTGATCCGCGATCGCTGCGGTCACCCCCGGATTCGCGTGGCCCAGCAGCATCGCTCCCCACGAACCGATATAGTCGATCAGCTGGTTGCCGTCGGCGTCGAAAAGATACTGGCCTTGCCCTCGTTCGATCACCAGGGGCTGTCCCCCGACCGATCGAAACGCCCGTACCGGGCTGTTCACTCCGCCGACCAGAATCTTTTCCGCCCGCCCGAAAATCTCCTTGGAGCGACGTCGGGTACTCTGTCGTTTGGTTTTAGGTGCAGTCATTTTCGTATTCTTGCGTTTCAAAGTATCACGCCAGCCAGCGCGCGAAATCCTTGGCATGATAGGTCAGGATGATCTCGGCCCCGGCCCGCTGTATCCCCGTCAAAATTTCCGTTACCACCCGTTGCTCGTCCAACCAGCCTTTTTCGGCGGCGGCCTTGACCATCGAATATTCGCCGCTCACGTTGTAGGCAGCCACCGGCACGTCAAACGCTTCGCGCACCCGCCGGATTACGTCCAGGTACGGAAGCGCCGGCTTCACCATAACAATGTCCGCGCCTTCTTCCAAGTCCGCTGCAACTTCCCGCAACGCCTCCCGCGCGTTACCTGGATCCATCTGATAGCTGCGACGGTCCCCGAATTGTGGTGTGGACTGCGCCGCCTCGCGAAATGGCCCGTAAAATCCAGACGAATATTTTGCGGCATACGCCATGATCGGCGTATTTTCAAATTTGTGCTCGTCCAGGGTTCGTCGAATTGCCCCGACTCGGCCGTCCATCATGTCCGAAGGTGCGATGATGTCGGCGCCGGCGCGCGCGTGAGACAGTGCTTGTTCGGCAAGAACTTGCAACGTGGCATCGTTCGCCACTTCGCCGTTTTCAATCACGCCGCAATGACCGTGATCGGTGTATTCGCAGAGGCACACATCCGTGACCACCAGCAATTGCAGCTTGGCTTTCCGAATCGCCTCGATCCCCTTCTGCACCACGCCGTCTGCCAAGATCGAGCTTGCCCCCCGACCATCCTTCGATTCCGGAAGCCCGAAGAGTATGATCCCCGGAATCCCCAGATCGGCAACTTCGCGACATTCCTCTACAATCTGATCGGCCGATTGCTGAAAAATCCCGGGCATGGAGCTGACCGCTCGCCGAACCTTCGAACCCGGGCAAACGAACATTGGATAGATGAGTCCGTGCATGTCCAGCCGAGTCTCGCGAACGAAGTCTCGAATCGCCGGGGTGCGGCGCAATCGCCGTCCGCGGTGAACAGGAAAGCTCATGCGCTTTTCACTCCAGCAGGCGAGCGTTGTCGAGATCCAGCAAAATGCTTTTCGAGCGCATCCACGACAGCCGGTGCGCTGGTGTCCGAGGCCATAATCAGTGGATTGCGTAGCCCATCGCCAAGACTGGCATCGCGCAGCGCGGACAAAGTTACCGGACCAACCGCCACGAGCGTCGTCCGAATCTCAATCGGCTTCCCACCTTCGCTGCCGAGCAGTTCTGCGAAAGCACCCACTGCCGTCGGGCTAAAAAACAGAATCGCGTCGGCTTCTTCGCTGGCCAGCCGCCTCAAATGATCCCGGTCAATACCGCCCGGACAAACCGTTCGATACGCAATAACTTCGGTCACCTCCGCACCCAAACGCCGAAGCGCGGCAGGCAGATCGGCATTCGCGCGATCGCTGCGAGGCAGAAATACTCGCCTGCCGGCTAGCCGTTCGCCCAACTCCTCGGCAAGCGCCACGCCTAGATGATTTTTCGCCACGTATGCGACCCGAAAACCCAACCCCTCGGCCGCACGTCGCGTCGCCGGACCCACCGTAGCCACATCCGGAAAATTCTCGCCACTGCGCTCCTGCGATCCCAGGGCTTGCTGCCGTGTCGAAACGGCCTGCGCAGCATTCACGCTGGTAAACAGCAGCCAATCGTAATCTTCAATGTGCGTCAACGCGGCATCGAGCGGCCCATACTCCTGGGGCACCGCAAATTCCACCAGCGGCATCACCACCGAAACCGCACCCCGCAACGAGAGCGTCTCAATCAATTCGCAACTCTGCGATTCGGCACGCGTGATCACCACGCGCTTGCCTTGCAAAGCAGAGACCACCCGATCAGCCACGTTGCCGGCTCACGTCTTCCAGAATACTTTCGGCTCCCGCTTCAAGCAGCAACTTTGCCATTCGCGCTCCAAGCTGTTTCGGTTCCTCTGCCGAACCGCTCACCCGCTCTTTCAAATACTGGCCGCCGTCGGCGGAACACACGCAAGCATCCATCACCAGTTCGCCCCGCTCCAGACGAGCCCACGCACCTAACGGCACCTGGCAACCGCCCTGCAACGCCGATAACAGCGCACGTTCCGCAACGATCGCGGCGCGCGTCTCTGCGTCATCTAGCTTCTCCAGGATCGCCGCACACGCCGAATCCGCCGCGCGACACTCCGCCGCGATCGCTCCTTGTCCCACCGCCGGCATGCAAACCTCAGCAGAAAGTATTTCGCTGATCCGGTGCGCGCAATCCAACCGGTCCAGGCCCGCTTTAGCCAGTACCACCGCGTCCAACTCTCCGCGCTCCACTTTGCGAAGCCGGGTGTCCACATTTCCCCGAAGATCGCGCACATCCAGATCGGGCCGAAGGTGACGCAGTTGGGCCTGGCGCCGCAAACTTCCGGTCCCTACCCTCGCGCCATAGCGTAAATGCACCAGCGTCGCGCCATCACTCGACACCAGGCAGTCACGCACGTCGTCGCGTCGGCATACTGCCGGAAAAGAAAGCCCACCTGGTGTCTGGGTAGGAATATCCTTCACACTGTGCACCGCCACATCCACCGAATCGCTCAGAAGCGCGTCTTCCAATTCCTTGATGAAGATTCCCTTGCCGCCGATTTCCGTCAAAGGCGCTTGCGCTAATTTGTCGCCGGAAGTCTTGATGACGACGATTTCGCTCTCGACCCCGGCCAGCTGGAAGATCTGCCTGCGCACAAATTCCGCCTGCCAGGTTGCCAGCAAGCTGCCTCGTGTGCCGATGCGCAGGGGGCTCATGGCTTCTCGCGGCCTGACAAAAACAGATCTCGCAAAGCTTCCACGTTTTGTATCTTCCGCCGCAATTCCCGCTCGCCGCGCAGCCGCTCGGCAGGACCTATCAACAGCTTCTCCAATACATCGTCTACCAACGTCTCGATTTCCTGACGCTGGCCTTCCGTCAGATGCCCGATCGAATCCAGCCGGGCTCTCAGAAACGACCCACGTTCCTCGCGCACCCTCGCGCGCAAATCGCGAACCAGGCCGACCAGCTCCACGCTGGCTTGCCAAGACAAAAATTTCCCGACGTGCTCCTCGACGATAGACTCCGCGCGGGGCACTTCGCTCTCCCGGGCCTCGCGATTTTGTTGCACGATTCCGCTCAGATCGTCGATGTTGTACACGTAAACGTTGTAAACATCTGCCGCCGTCGCTTCGATATTTCGCGGTAAGCCGAGATCCATGGCAAAAAGCGCCCGATTGCCCCGGGCATTCATCGCCATCTCCAGAACGCTCTTCGGCAATACTGGTTGATTGGCCGCCACCGACGTTACCAACACATCCGACACCAGCAGCGCATCCTCCCAACGGCCCCATTCGATCACCCGCGCACCAAACCGTTGCGCCAGACTTTCGGCGTGCTCTTGCGACCGGTTCATCACCAGCAGATTGCCAACGCCGCGATGCCGCAGCATCGCGACCACCTGCTCGCTGATCGTCCCCGCGCCCAGCACCAGCGCGGTTCGGTCCGACAGTTTGCCAAAAATCCTCTCCGCCAGTTTCACGCCCGCCGCGGCCACCGACATCGGTCGGGCGCCCAACTCCGTCTCCGTCCGAATCCGCTTGCCGACCTCCAGCGCGCCCTGAAAAAGCCGGTTCAGCACCGGACCGGTCGCGCCATGTTCATGAGCAAACCGGTATGCCTCGCGGACCTGGCCAAGAATTTCGGCCTCGCCGAGCATCATCGAGTCCAGTCCCCCAGACAACCGGAACAAATGGCGCACTGCATGCCGATCGTAATGATGGTAGAGCGATGACCCCAGAATGTCCGCCCCCACCGAATGAAATTCACTTAGAAATGAAGTAACACCCGGGGCGCATTCACGAGCCGTTTCCCGGGCAACGCCGTAGACTTCGCTGCGATTGCAGGTGGAGAGCACCAGCGTCTCTTCGAGAAGTCCGCGTGCTCGCAGCTCGCCGGAAGCGCGGCGGGCCTGCTCCGCGGTGAACGAAACGCGTTCGCGCACCTCCAGCGGTGCCGTCCGATGATTTAGGCCGACGAGAACGATTTCCATCCGTTGGCCACTCGCTCCTAAAAATACCGATGGCTGTGCGATAAATACAAATTCACGACCGTAAAACTCAACACCACAACAACGAAATTAAAGATGCACAGTCGAGACGCTCGCGCGCCGCGCCACGCGGTGGTTCGCGCCAGCAGCCAATACATCGCATACAGCAACAGCACTAGCAACGTAATTACATATTTCGGATCGTAGTACCAATATTGGCCAGTCAGCCGATCCACCCAGATGAATCCAAGCACGGTTCCGATGGCGATGGATATTAGCCCAATTAGCACACTGGCTCTGCTCATTCGTTCCAGTAATTCCAGTGACGGCAGCCGCCACACCAGTCCTGCCATTTTGCGATTCCGTAGAAAACGGTTTTGCACCAAAAAAATCAAACTGACCACGAACGATAGTGCAAACGCTGCGTAAGCGAGGATGCTGAGGGTCACATGAAACGCGAACACTGGCCCATGCGCCGGCGTCGGAGATAGCCGGTCCGCCGGGGCCAGATGCGCCGCAAGGAAGAAACCCAGAACAAACGGCAGAACGAACGCACCCACCGACCGTTGTCGCAGATACACTTCCAGGGTCAGATAGGTCAGCGCCAGCAGCCAACCGAACAAAGACATGGAGCCGTAAAGGTCATGATACGGAACGGTGTGCAAACCTCGCGCACGCTCGAGCAAGGCAAAATAGTGGGTGATCAACCCCAAAGCCAGCAGCGCCGTGGCGATTCTTCCAGCCGTTTCCCGGCCCGAATACAGCAATCGCACATACGACGCCAGGCTTAAGCTATAAGCGAGAATGGTCAAAAATAGGAACAGATGAGGCATCGCGTAGGTTCCCGGCCCACTTCCTTCCCCGCACAAACTGCTCCGCCACCGACCGCCTTCGATTCCGTTAAGCGAATAGCTAAGTATAGCCCAGCCGTGTACTTCGGCACACCCAGGCAAGCTCTCGCACCGCGCCTGCCTTTGACCCTGGGGGAGGTCCCTCGACCGGGGGGCTAAGTCCGGCTAAAGGCCGTGTTTGGCAACCAAGGCAGTCATAGGGGGACTCCCTTTGCGGTGGGCTGCTGTTTGCGTCTTGGGAACGTTCACGCCGACGATGATGAGCCACAGAGTCAGCGATATTTCTGCAACCCCAGCAGGCAGCCTGATGTAGGGAAACCGATAGCCCCCGACCGTGGGAGGAACGGCGGCCGCCAAAAATCAGAATGGTTTTTTGAGAGCTGTGTGCAAAACCGGACGGGGCCTCAAAGGCGACTCGGCTCGCCAGCATCGGCCAAGGGAATTTGTTATCCTTTCCCAGACCAAGCATGCACTCCTACGCCCTCAATCGCATGAACCTCTTTCTCAATGCTTGCCGTGGCCTTCCGGTGCCACGTCTGCCGGTGTGGATGATGCGCCAAGCGGGCCGTTATCTTCCCGAGTACCGCGAAATTCGTGCCAAGCGACCCTTCCTGGAGGTCTGCAAGACCCCGGAACTGGCCGCGGAGGTTTCCCTGCAACCCTTGACCCGTCTGGGCGTCGACGCCGTCATCGTGTTTTCCGATATCCTGATCCCGGCCGAAGCCATGGGCCTGAAACTGGAATTGGGTGACGCCGGACCCAACCTCCCGGAGCCGGTACGCACCGCGGCTGAGGTCGACAAGCTCCGGGTCTTCGACCCCGAAATTGAGACCGGCTTCCTGATGGAAGCGATCCGTCAAATCGTTCGCCACGTGGGTCCGGAGATTCCCGTGCTCGGCTTCGCGGCCGCCCCGTGGACTCTCGCCTGCTACATGGTGGAGGGACGCACCAAGGAAGGTTTCACCACTGTCAAAAGTTTCCGCGCTCACCAGCCCAAGGCGTTCCAGGCATTGCTCAGCAAAATCTCCCTGGCCACCATTGGCTACCTGAAGGCCCAAATTGCTGCGGGAGCCGCTGCCGTCCAACTCTTTGACACTTGGTGCGGCGAGTTGGGCCTTGCAGATTACGAAGCCTTCGCTCTGCCGGCCGTCAAAGAAATCATCGCGGGAATCGGCAGCGCCGTGCCGGTGATTTATTACACCAAGGCGTCCCATCACCTGTTGCCTGCGGTTGCCCGGTGTGGCGCTGACGTTCTCAGCCTCGATTGGCGCGTAAATCTCCGCAAGCTGCGCGAACTCCTGGGTCCCGGAGTCGCCCTGCAGGGCAACGTCGATCCCGCCATTCTACTGGGCCCCGCCGAGCAAGTTCGTAACGCGACGCTCGCCGCGGCGGAGACGCTGAACGGCGTCGGCCACATCCTGAATCTCGGCCATGGCATTTTGCCGGCCACGCCGGTTGAAAACGCTCGGATATTTATCGAAACCGGCCAGCGCACGGAAATCGGCACGGTAAGACCTGTTGGCCTGTCGCGTTGAGGTTTTGTGACTGTGACTCTCGCTAACCCCATTCCCGACTCCAGCAGCGACGAACTTCGCGTCAGCGATGAATTTCTCGCCAAATACAATCGGCCCGGCCCTCGCTACACCAGCTATCCCACCGCTCCGGTGTGGAATGATGCATTCGGTCCCAACGATCTCGAGAGAGCGCATGCCGCCGCCGATCTCGCCGCTTCCCCTGTTTCGCTGTACATGCACATTCCCTTTTGCGAGAGCCTGTGCCTATTTTGCGCCTGCAACGTAATCATCCAGAAAGATAAGCGGGTCGCGCCGCCCTACCTCGAAGTCCTCAAGCGTGAAATCGAGCGAGTAAGCTCTGCTGTGTCCCACGACCGGTCGGTGGTCCAGTTCCACTGGGGTGGCGGAACGCCTACGTATCTCAGCCCCGCCCAGATCGAAGACCTATTCAGCTTCGTTCAAGATCGCTTCTCTTTCGCTCCCGACGCAGAGATCGGCATCGAAATCGATCCTCGGGTAACCTCCCGAGATCATCTCGTCACCCTTCGAAAGCTCGGCTTCAATCGCCTAAGCATGGGTATTCAGGACTTCCATCCCGAGGTCCAGAAAGCCATCAATCGCATCCAGCCATTGGAAAGGACCCGAGACCTGCTGGCCGCCGCGCGCGAGCTAGCATTCGACAGCGTGAACGTCGACCTGATTTACGGCTTGCCCTACCAATCCGCCGGGCGTTTCGCTCAAACCGTCAATCAGATCATCGAGCTCAATCCCGACCGCATCGCCCTGTTCAGCTACGCGCACGTTCCCTGGCTGAAGAAGCAACAGGGCGCCTTTGCCACTCATCTGCCCGAAGGCATGCAGAAGTTTGAGATTTTTCGGACCGGACTGCTGCAATTTCTAGACGCCGGCTACCTTTATATAGGGATGGATCATTTTGCCAAACCCGGCGACGAACTAGCGGTTTCCCAGCAGAACCGCACCCTCCACCGAAACTTTCAGGGCTACACCACCAAGGCCGGCGCCGACCTTTACGGCATGGGAGTGACCGCGATCAGCGGCATCCAAAATACCTACGCCCAAAATCACCGCGACTTACCAAGCTGGGAAAAGTCCGTCGCCGAACGCGGGATCGCAACCATGCGCGGCTACCAACTGTCCGCCGACGATCGCGTGCGCCGCGAAGTCATCAGCCGCCTGCTATGCCACACCGTCGTGAAAAAAGCGGAGATCGCCAATCACTTCAGTGTCAACTTTGACGAATACTTCGCAACTGAGCTCGAAGCCCTGCAGATCCCCCGCCAGGATGGCCTGGTCATTCTGGACTCAAATGAAATCCGCACTACCTGGCTCGGCCGCATCTTCATCCGCAATCTAGCCATGATCTTCGACCCTTATCTTGAAAAGCAGCAACTCGCCGCTAAGCCCCTGTTTTCGAAAACGCTCTGACATGGCCGTCCGCTATTCCGCGCCATGAAACTCGATACCACCGCATTGATCGTAGGCGCCGGCATCTCCGGCCTGGTTTGCGCCTGGGCCTTGAAGAAGGCCGGAATCGAAACCCTCCTTCTCGAAGCGTCTCCCGCACCTGGCGGTATCATCCGTTCCCAGCGGCTCGATGGCTACCTCGTCGAACGCGGCCCGCAAAGCTTCAGCGAAACTCCCGCGCTCCGTCACCTCTGCGCCGAGCTAGCCATCGAAAGCGAAATTCTCCGCGCCCCCTCGCGAGCACCTCGCTACGTCTTGCTGGACGGCCTTCTTCACCAGGTACCGCTAACTCCCCCAGCCTTGCTCAGCTCTTCCCTGTTCAACGTTCGAACCAAGTGGAGTTTGGCGCGCGAGGCATTTGGAAACAGTCAGCCGCCTGACTCCGACGAATCGGTCGCCGACTTTGTCCGACGCAAATTTTCCTCCGAACTCCTCGACAAACTGGTCGGCCCATTCATCTCCGGCATTTATGCCGGAGACCCCGAGCGCCTCAGTTTGCGCAGTGCCTTCCCGCAACTTCACGACGCCGAACAAACCGCCGGAAGCGTTATTCGCGGTGTAAAGAAGCGCTCCAAGGCGGCGACCGGGCCAGCTGAGCGCCCTACGGTGATGACCTTCGCCGATGGCAACCAGACCCTTGTAGAAGCCATGGCCTCAAACATTGGCCCCCTGCTGCACTGCGGCGCTCGCGTACTTCGCGTCCAACGCATCGAACCTGGCAGCGGTGACGGGCCAGCGGCCTGGAAAATCACCGCCTCCACCTCCTCAAGCGAGAAAATTCTCTCGGCTCAGCATCTGGTCTTCGCCGCCCCTGCGCACGTGGCCGCCAAGCTTCTGGGTCCCGTCAATCCCGTGTTCGAACGCGCCCTGACGAAAATTGAATACGCGCCCGTCGCGGTGGTCTCGTTGGGCTACGCCGGTGCGCAAATCAAGAACCCGCTGAACGGTTTTGGATTCCTGGTTCCCAGATCACAACGACTCCGCACATTGGGCACGGTTTGGAATTCCGCCTTATTTCCCGGGCGGGCGCCAGCACATCACGCACTCTTGACCAGCTTCGTCGGTGGAGTCGCCGATCCGCAAGCCATCGATCTGGCTCCCGAGCAAATAAGCGCACTGGTTCATGGTGAAATCGCACCAATCCTCGCAATTAGCGGCACGGCTTGCTTTTCCACCGTGGAGATCTATGCCCACGCCATTCCTCAATACACTCTGGGCTACACCAATCTCCTTGCTGCCATCGAGCAAGCGCGGGCCAACCTTCCCACTCTCTATTTCGCCGGAAATTATTGGCAGGGGCCCAGCCTGGGAGCGTGCATCGAACGCGCGACAAAAATAGCCGCTGAAATCGCCACTCGCGCGCGGCAGAGCAATTAGCAGCCTGGAGCGCTGCAAAGCTGCCGAAGCAGTCAAAGGCATCCGCCCTAGGGGTTTTCTCGTATAGTCTTGTAGGAGATGAGAAGCTTACTGTGCTGCTTGTGGCTCTGACACCCAGAGACAGCAGTGAAGTGTCGCGTGACGCGGCACTGGTGCATCGGCTTCGCCACCAGGACGTGAACGCTTTCGAGCAACTCTACAAGCGCCACTCACGGGTTGTTTACTCGCTGGTTCTGCGCATCCTGCAGCAAACTCAAACCGCCGAAGAAGTGGTGCAAGACGTTTTCCTGCAGGTTTGGCGGAACGCCGCCCAATACCAGGAGAGCCGTGGTCCCTTCGTTCCCTGGTTGCTGACGATGGCGCGGAATCGTGCTCTCGATACTCTTCGCCTCAAGAGCGAACGGCAGCGGCGCCGCGAAGATCAGGCCGAAGAACTCCCGTCGATCTCCGCGGCGCCGCAATACGAAAAAGAACTAGACCAGAAGCGCCGCGCCACGCAGGTCCGCACGCTGATGGCGCAACTGAGCGCTCCTCAACAAAAAGCTATTGAGATGGCTTATTTCGACGGCCTCAGCCACAGCGAGATTGCCGCTGCTCTTCAAGAGCCTTTGGGTACCGTTAAAAGTTGGATCAGGAATGGATTGCTGCGACTTAAGGAAGGATTGTCAGCTGTGTCGTGAGCGAACACGATCAATATCGGGAATTAGTCGAGGCCCACGCGCTGGATGCGCTGGATGCGCAGGAGCGTGCTGACTTCGAAGCTCATCTCGCCGCTGGTTGCGCGGAGTGCGCTGCAGCTTTGGCCGAGGCTCGGTACCTGACCGCTCAGCTCGCCCATTTGGCGCCGGAAGCGCAACCTTCCGACATGCTCCGGGGGCGCCTAATGCACACCGTCCGCAGCGAAGCTCGATCCGCTCCCGCCGGTGCGCCCGCAAAATCCGCCGTTCCTTACTGGCTGTGGGCCGGAATCGCCGCCTTGCTGCTCTTGACCGCGTACTCCACCTGGGATGACCGCCGGTTGCAGGACGAGATTCAATCCGTAAACGATAAGGCCGCCGCAGAGTTAAAGCAGCGCGAACATCTCCAAAGAGAATTGGCTGCCGCAACTCACGAGACCAACATTTTGACCGATCCGGACTCCCGCAAAGTTATGCTCATACCTCATGACACCAAGATGCCTCAGATGGAAGCCATGTGGCATCCCCAGATGGGCATCTGCGTCATCGGGCAAAAGATCGCACCGCCGGCCAGTGGGCGGGTCCTGCAACTTTGGCTGATACCGAAGAAAGCTGGCGGCAAACCCATGCCGGTTCGAACTTTTATGCCCGACGCGAACGGCAATATAGTGGCCATGGCCGAACATCCGCCAGACATACTAACCGACGTCAAAGCGATGGCCATCACCGAAGAACCTGCCGGCGGCAGCCCGCAGCCCACCACGACCCCGATGTGGGTCGGCGGAATCAGCTAGAATCACGTAGGGTTCGGGCAACGCCCACAACAAACACACAGCCACAATGACCGACCAGAAGAAGACCCGCCGCCAGTCCCTCGAAGAATTCGTAGCGCAGAAGCCTGACGATCCGTTCTCTCGTTATGGCCTGGCGATGGAATGCGTGAATACCGGCGATTCGGCCGCGGCCGATCAGCACTTCCGTGAACTGCTTCAGAAGAATTCCGGCTACGTGCCCGCATATCTGATGTACGCGCAGCTTCTTACGCGCGAATCTCGCAACGATGAAGCTCGCGCCATCGTATCCGCCGGTATCACCGCGGCCCAGCAGAGCGGCGACGCGCACGCCCGCTCCGAACTGGAAGCCTTACTAGCTGAACTCTCGTAACTTTCCCCACGCCCCGACCCGCACCATCGCATCAAACATCGGTCTCGCTCCTAGATCTGAAAGGAACCACTGGCACTCCGAGCGCTTACCCTGAGGAGCCTAGGAAGGGAGCAAGTGAACTTTTTCTTGCCATTCGCGTGGCGCAAGCAGTTGGCTTGCGCAGTACCGGAACTCTGCGCCATCGCGCATCCTTGGCGCGATGAATCTCTGTTCGATTCCAGCCCGGACCACAAAGCGCTCTCGACCGACGATTTGCTTCTGCTATCATCCCGTATGGGACCTATGCGCCCTGAACGTATCCCGCTCTTCCCCCTCAACGTCGTTTTGCTGCCTGGTGGCTGTCTGCCCCTCCATATCTTCGAACACCGCTATCGGCGGATGGTCCGCGATTGTGTAGGTCGCTCCACCGAATTCGGCATGCTGCTCTCGCTGACAAAGGGCATCGTGAAAGTTGGCTGCTCTGCCGAAGTAACCGAAGTCTGCAAAACGTATCCCGACGGCCGAATGGACATTCTCACCACCGGGCGCTCGCCATTTCGCATCGTCGAATTGTTGAACGCCGAAGAATACCGCAACGATTCGCTGCTTGAAGGTCAGGTCGACTACCTCGAAGACGTCGAGGGCGAACCCACCGCCCAATTACGCAAGAATTTGATTCATTTATTCGAAGTCTGTCACACCATCGTTTTTGGCGATTATCCGCGCAACCTGGAAAGCGGTCCGGGCCATCTCTCTTATATCGTTGCCGGAACCCTCCCGATGGAGCTTCTCTGGAAACAGCAAGTGTTGGAGCTCAGATCGGAAGCCGATCGCCAGGAACGCCTGGTGACGTACCTGCGGGAGTGGGCCCCGCATCTACAGAAAGCAGAAGCCACGCGTCGGCGAAGCACCGGAAATGGGCACGGATTAAATTAAGTAGCAGCGCAGCAGAAAAACTGCGCGGACTGGGGCCATGATGACGTTAAGCACCTCCACTGCAACTCGATCTGGACAGGCGAACCCTCGAACAGTCGGTGAGTTGCGCAGTATCCCGGATTTTGACGCCCGATCCGCGGGCGTTTCGGTGAAGAATGAAATCCGGCGAAACCTTTTGCGGGCCATCGAGAAAAATGAACCGCTTTTTCCCGGCGTGCATGGCTACGAAGACACCGTCATCCCGCAGATCGTCAATGCCTTGCTCTCCCGTCACAATTTTATTCTTTTGGGACTTCGCGGCCAGGCTAAGAGCCGCATCCTACGCGGCCTGGCCCAGCTGCTTGATCCGGAAATTCCCGTCATGCAAGGCTGCGAGATCAACGACAACCCGTTCGCGCCAATTTGCCGCGCGTGCCGCGATCGCATCGCCGCTGAAGGCGACCACACTCCCATCGCCTGGATGCCGCGCGACGCGCGCTATGTAGAAAAACTAGCTACGCCCGACGTCACGATCGCCGACATCATCGGCGACGTCGATCCCATCCGTGCGGCCCGCGGCGGCCGCGACTTATCCGACGAGCTCACGATTCACTACGGCTTGCTACCCCGCGCCAACCGCGGAATTTTTGCCGTCAATGAGCTCCCCGATCTGGCCGGCAAAATTCAGGTAGGCTTGTTCAACATCATGCAA
>Ga0302324_100009908_pt1 | contig 19825 bp, 21 predicted proteins | sample Palsa_T0_1_FD_201949 | JGI IMG/M metagenome (GOLD analysis project Ga0302324, IMG submission 201949) | Peat permafrost microbial communities from Stordalen Mire near Abisko, Sweden - Palsa_T0_1 | ecosystem: Environmental > Terrestrial > Soil > Palsa > Peat permafrost | place: Sweden: Abisko...
CTGCCGACCGTCTGGTACTGGACGTACATGGACTTGGCGATGGGAATGAGCTCAGCGAGGATCTGAAATTCGTCCTCCACGCCCGGACTGCGACCGCCGAATATGACGTCGACCAGTTCTTCGAAATTGAACAGCCAAAACGGCAACTTCAAATTTCCCGGATTGACCACGTGCGCCTGATCGCCGAAGCAACGCGCGTATTCGTTGTGAGCATCGAGCAAAAAGATCCGCAGGTTCGGCCGCGCCTTGAGGACTTGCTGCAGAAGGACGGCGACGCCGCTCGATTTTCCGACGCCTGTGGTCCCGAACACGGCAAAGTGCCGGCTCAACATCTCGTCGACTTGAACGCAGGCGGCAAGGGTCGGCTCTTGCTGCAAGCGTCCGATAACAATATTCTGCGCGCCGGTGCGGCCAAAAATGAGCTGCAACGCATCCGCGCCAACCGTGACCACGGGATCGCCAATCAGCGGATATTCGGTCACGCCGCGCCGAAACTTGGTGCCGTGCCGTTCCTTCCTGATCTCGCCCATAAGCTCGAGGCGAGCGGAGCCGGCATAGCCTTGCTCGCGGACAATCTCGGGCACTTCAACCGAGACTTCTGTTACAAAACCGATGAGCAGGGAATTTTTGCTGGCGATGGCGAGAAATTTGCCGACGGTCGTGCCGTCGGTTTCGCCCGCCGCGTCGTTTCGGCGCAAGATACCGAAACTCGCTTCGGCACCACGCACCGAGAGCACGCTGCCGACATGCTGCTCGCGCCGCGGCGTTGAATTTTCTGATACCGCGGCAATGCGATCTGCGTCCAACGCCGCCTCCATTCGACGGCGTTATCACCGCCACCCTAAGCGCGGGCTGACTATCGTTGTTCAAATTTTACTTTCATTTAATTCGGCTGGGGAGTTTTGCGCGTCAGCGTTCATGCTAAACAATTGATTGTCGAGCGTCGGCGTCTGCGCCCTGATGGGCGCGCGTAGATAGGATCTCGGAAGAAACGCTCCGTTTACCCTGCGGCGCGTTGCGGCGCGGGACTGGCTTGCCGCGCAGCGGCCGCACGGTTGTGCCGTTTGAAAACCGAAAGAACAGCACGTTCGAGCGCGGCCAAGTCGTACGGCTTTTGCAGCACTTCGAAACCCTCGCGCACCGCTTCCTGTGCGCTCGAGCTATATCCAGTCGTCAACAGCACGGCGACGCTTGGAAAGCGCCGGCGCAGCTCTTTCGCCAGATCCAATCCGTTCACGCCGCCGGGCATCAATATGTCGGAGAACACCAGCGCGATACCGTCATCCTGCTCGACCAACGCAAGGCCCTCTTGAGCGCTGGCCGCGACCTTGGCGATGAAGCCGAGATCGGCAAAATAGCCGCGCGCCACTTCGATGACGTCGGAATTATCTTCCACTACCAGCACCGGGCCGCCGGGCAAAGCGGCGCCCGCGGCTTTGGGAAGAGCGCTGGGCTGCGCCTGCGCTTCAAAGCTGCGCGGCAAAAACAGTGTAATCGCGGTGCCACGGCGAGGCGTGCTGGTGATGTTGGCGGCGCCGCCGGATTGCTTGGCGAAGCCGTAAACTTGGGAAAGCCCGAGCCCGGTTCCCTTCCCCACTTCTTTGGTGGTGAAAAACGGTTCGAACACCCGCGGTAGAATGTCGGCGGGAATTCCCTGTCCACTGTCGGCGACGCGGATGGCGACAAACGGGCCGCTCAAGCCTTCCTCGCCGGCCTTGCCGCGTAGCGTGATTGGCTTGGCCGTAATCGACAGAACCCCGCCCGAGGGCATGGCATCGCGTGCATTGAAAGCGAGGTTAAGGAGCGCAAGCTCGAGTTCGCTGGCGTCGATCTTGACAAAACAGGGCCGCCGCGGAACCAGCAAGCGGACTTCAATATCGCCGCGTAACGACCGGCTGAGCATCTCCTTAAGCTCGGGCAGCCAGGCCGCCAGATCGATCACCGTCGGCTGCAGTGTCTGCCGCCGCGAAAACGACAGCAATTGCCGGGTCAGACTCTCGCCGCGCCGGATCGCGTTGACGATGGCGTCGAGAAGCCGCAGTTGTTTCTCGTCACTGACATCGCGGCGCAGCCGGTGCACGCTGCCGCTGACGATCATCAACAGGTTGTTGAAATCATGCGCGACCCCCCCGGTCAATTGCCCGATGGCCTCGAGCCGCTGCGATTGCCGCAGCGCGATTTCCGCAGCTTCGCGGCGATCGGCTTCTTCGTAGAGCCGCTGGGTGCGGCGCAGGGTCAAAAACAGCACAGCCAGGATCAAAATGACTGCGGGGAGGCCGTACAGTAAATGCGTCGCCATGCTCGAGAGCCATTCGGCCCGGATCGCGTCGTCACTCACTCCGGCAAGCGCGTAGACCGAAAAGCTCGGTACCTTGCGAAAGTTGATGCGGCGCACGACGCCGTCGATTTCCGAATGCACCGTGTAGAAACCTTGATCGATGCCGCGGTCGATGGCGGTTCGCAACATGCTGTTTTCGCTTAAGCGTTGCGAGCGGTCGTCGGGTGCCGGATAGCGGGCGAGATAAGAACCGTCGGAGCGCACCAAGGCAAAGAAATTGCCCGGGCCGCGGCCGATCAGCCGATAAAAGTCCTCGAAGTAACCCGGCAGCACTGCGATGGCGATGACGCCGGCGAAAGACCCGTCGGGCGATTTCAGCCGCCGGGAAAGATCGAAGAACTCGCCGCCACCACTTCCCGGCAATTGCGGCAAGCGCATGCTGCTCACATAGGTTCCCGCGTCGCCCGATTGTTGCGCTTTGAAATAGTCCCGATCGCTGAAGTTGACGCCATCGGGAACGATGGGAGACAAGCTCCTGACCAGCGGCGTTCCGTCACGACCGACAATCACGATCGCCTTGAGCTGCGGCATCGTCGCCACAATGTCGGCGAGGCGCTCGTGAAGTTGCGGCGCTCCGGCGCGAATCTGCGCATCCGACATGCCGCGAACGATCTCGTTGACCTCCGCAAAAGTGCTGTTGATGGTCTCGAAGACTTTAAGCGCCTGCTCCTGCATGACGTCGAGCGAGCGCCCAATGCGCTCGTCGGCAACGTCGTGAAACTGGCGATAGCTGACCCACGCGGCATAGATGAACAGCGCCGCCGGTAAAACCACCGCGGCGATCATCATAAGTTGCAACAGGCGAGTGGCCGATTCCCGTGCGCTGCGCATCAGCTGCCACATCCGGAACTTGTGTTAGAGCGCGATCAGACCCCTCGGTTAGCAACCAAGAAGAGATCGTCCCAACCAAACACGCCATCAGTGGGCGTTTCAGTCCGAGGATTCAGCGAATGGAGTGTTCCACATTTTGATGCGCCGCACACGCGTAATTTTACCGCGCGACGTTGCAATTTTGTGATTGGTCGGGCCACAACGAGGCCGGAAATCGGCCGTATTTGCTGATCTCCCCGCGGCGTCCGGCTCAGTCGGGCTTGAAGTCCATCGCCACGCCGTTAATGCAATAGCGCAAATGCGAGGGCGGCGGCCCGTCCTCGAACACATGACCAAGATGGCTGCCGCACCGGCTGCAATGCACTTCGGTCCGCGCCATCCCGTAGCTGTCGTCGACCGACGTCTCGACTGCGCCGGGCTCAGGATCGTTGAAGCTCGGCCATCCCGTTCCGCTCTCGAATTTCTTCTTCGAGGCGAACAGCGGCTGCTCACATGCGGCGCAGAAGAACGTGCCCGCCCGTTTTTCGTAATTAAGCGCACAACTGCCGGGCGCCTCGGTGCCGTGCGTGCGCATGATGCGGAACTGCTCCGGCGTGAGGAGCTTGCGCCACTCTGCGTCGGTGTGTGTGACCGGGTATTGTTTCGCGTCCATGACAGGCCTGCCTTCCCGACATTATCTCGGCAATAGACATCGCATAATGTAATCGCTCAAAGGCGCAGCACAATCGCGCCGGCGGCAAGGCGGCCGGGAGCAAAGAATAGGGCGGTAGTCGGACTACGGCAGTTTGTCGAAGCCCTCGCCAAAGCCTTTGAGGCTCATGGGAAAGCCTATGCCCTCCTCCGGCGTCTGAAAAATGATGAAGGTCGAGGTCTGCCCGTTGCGCAATTGTTCGATGAGTTTGTCATCCATTACGACCTCGGCGACGCAGCCGTTGGGCAGGCAGCGCACAAAGCCGGCACGGCCGACGTCGTTGTTGTCGATTTTCAATCCCAGTCCTGACGGCAACAATACGCCGAGCGGGGCGACCACCCGCATCAATCGGCTCTTTTGATCGGTGGTCTTGAGCACAATGACGGTGAGGCCGACATTCGGCCTGTCTTCAGCGGTCACGCTTTGCATGAGCGCGCACTGTTCGCTCTGCGCTCCGGGGGGCGTGTCGCAGCGAATCTGCCAGTCGCCATGGACCGACCGGACGGCGCCCTGAGCGGCCGCTTGTCCGGCGAAGGCGGCAATGGTGACGACGCCGGCGAGCGTAAGGGCAATTGGCCGCAGCACACGCCCTATCGTGAAAGAGGCCATGATCCCAATCCCTGACCCGCCGCTCCGCCCCATGCGGTGACGATTATGAAAGCGGTCCCATCGCGAATCACGCTCACCGATCGCCCAGCGAGCCTCCCCTACATCGTAAAGCCGCACTGTCAAGAGACCCGCAAATTGGCATTGTGGCCCAGCGACGGAAGTTATGCCGCAGCGGCCAGGTATCCCGTTCTGTGTGCGGGGCTTTACGCGGAAGACCCGCATTGCGGTAGGGGACGATTTGTGGTTTGACGAGACGACCCCCATCCGCCGATGCCCGGCAAGGGCCAGACCCCTGGCACAAACTCGCCCGGCAGCCGGCAGCGTCGGGCCGGCGTCGCCCTGGAGACATGCGTTTTGCGTATTCTCCGGTTCGCGGCGTGCCACGGCACGAACCGACCGCGGCGGAAACGAGCGAGAAGCAAGGAGCCAATACCAGATGCATGCGCTCTTCCGCTTAGCACGTTACGCGCTGACCGGAGCCGTCCTTATCGCCATGGGCGGCGTGGCATTCGCCGGCCTCGGCCAGCCTACGCCGTGGCAGCTTGGCTTGCAGGAAGCGGCCTCCCCCGTCATGGTCGACGTTACCCGGTTTCACGACTTCCTGCTGTGGATCACCAGCGCAATTACGCTGTTCGTCCTGATCCTGCTGGTCATTGTCATGGTGCGCTTTAACGCCCGGGCCCATCCAACCCCTTCGCGCACCACGCATAACACCGTCATCGAGCTGATTTGGACCATCGTTCCCGTCGTCATCCTGGTCGCGATCGCGGTGCCGTCGTTCCGTTTGCTTTTTCTGGAACTCGACGCGCCAAAGCCCGATCTCACCATCAAGGCCACCGGCAAGCAGTGGTATTGGAGCTACAATTATCCGGATAACGGCGACTTCGAATTCGACTCGCTGATTGTCGAAGACAAGGATCTGAAATCCGGCCAGCCGCGCCTGTTGACTGTCGACCATGAGTTGGTGGTGCCGGTGAACAAGGTCGTCCATGTGCTGGTGACAGGCGCCGATGTCATTCATTCCTTTGCCGTGCCGTCGTTCGGCATCAAGATTGACGCTGTTCCCGGGCGGCTCAACGACACCTGGTTCAAGGCGACGACCGAAGGAACCTTCCACGGCCAATGTTCCGAGTTGTGCGGCAAGGACCACGCATACATGCCGATCACCGTTCGCGTGGTCAGTGATGCCGAGTTCGAAAATTGGATCGCGGCGGAGAAGAAGAATGCGGGCCTCGACGGTCCGCCGGCGACGCTGACCGCCGCAGCGCATTGACGGTCAGGCCAACGCCGGAAAAAAAGACGCACTAACGCAGGAACCGACTATGGACACGATGGTACAAACGGCGCACGGCGACGATCACGGCCGCGCTATTCCGCATGGCTGGCGCCGTTTCGTTTACTCGACCAATCACAAGGACATCGGGACCATGTACCTGGTGTTCGCGCTGTGCGCGGGCCTGATCGGCGGTATCTTCTCCATCCTGATCCGCGCCGAGCTGATGTTTCCCGGCCTGCAGATCTTCCACGAGACGCACTATTACGACGTGATCGTGACCGCGCACGGCCTGATCATGATCTTCTTCATGATCATGCCGGCGATGATCGGCGGCTTTGGCAATTGGATGGTCCCGCTGATGATCGGCGCGCCGGACATGGCTTTCCCGCGCATGAACAACATTTCGTTCTGGCTGTTGCCGGCCTCGTTCGCGCTGTTCGTCGCCTCAATGTTTTTCGAAGGCGAGGCCGGCGTTAACGGCGCCGGAACCGGGTGGACCATCTATGCTCCGCTGTCGACCTATGGGCATCCCGGCCCGGCGATGGATTTCGTCATTCTCGCGCTGCATCTCGCCGGCGCTTCCTCGATCCTCGGCGCCATCAATTTCATCACCACGATCTTCAACATGCGCGCGCCGGGCATGACCTTGCACAAGATGCCGCTGTTTGTCTGGTCGCAGCTGGTGACGGTATTTTTGCTGCTGCTGGCGCTGCCGGTGCTGGCGGGCGCGATCACCATGCTGCTCACCGACAGGAATTTCGGCACCACCTTCTTCGATCCGCATGGCGGCGGCGATCCGATCCTGTTCCAGCATCTGTTCTGGTTCTTCGGTCATCCCGAAGTTTACATTCTGATCCTGCCGGGCTTCGGCATGGTCAGCCAGATCGTCGCCACGTTCTCGCGCAAGCCGGTATTCGGCTATCTCGGCATGGCTTACGCGATGGTCGCCATCGGCGGCATCGGCTTCGTCGTCTGGGCCCACCACATGTACACCGTCGGCATGTCAGCGAGCGTGCAGGCCTACTTTGTCGCCGCCACCATGGTCATTGCCGTTCCCACGGGCGTGAAGATCTTCTCGTGGATCGCCACCATGTGGGGCGGCTCGATCGAGTTCAAGACGCCCATGCTGTGGGCGCTGGGTTTTATCTTCTTGTTCACTTTGGGCGGCGTCACCGGCGTGGTTCTGGCCAATGCCGGCGTTGATCGGGTGTTGCAGGACACCTACTACGTCGTCGCGCATTTCCATTACGTGCTGTCGCTCGGCGCAGTGTTCGCCATTTTTGGGGGCTGGTACTACTGGTTCCCCAAAATGAGCGGCTATATGTACTCGGAAACTATCGGCAAGCTGCACTTTTGGTTGACGTTTGTCGGCGTCAATTTGGCGTTCTTTCCGCAGCACTTCCTCGGGCTTGCCGGCATGCCGCGCCGCATTGCCGATTACCCCGACGCGTTCTCCGACTGGAATTTCATCTCCTCGATCGGCTCCTATATTTCCGGCTTCGGCACGCTGGTGTTCTTCTTCGGCGTGGCGCACGCGTTTCTCCGCAAACAGCCCGCCGGCGCCAATCCATGGGGGGCAGGCGCGACCACGCTGGAATGGACGCTGCCTTCTCCGCCGCCGTTCCATCAGTTCGACACCCTGCCCTTGATCCGATGAGCCTGACGACCGCACGGGCCGAACCCAGCATCGCGGGCGTCGGCGATTACATCGAGCTGATGAAGCCGCGGGTGATGTCGCTCGTGGTGTTCACAGCATTGGTCGGCCTGGTGGTGGCGCCCGGCCATTTGCACCCGGTGATCGGATTCGTCGCGCTTCTGTGCATCGCGGTCGGCGCCGGCGCCGCCGGTGCGCTCAATATGTGGTACGACGCCGACATCGACGGGCGGATGGAGCGCACAGCGGCGCGACCGATACCGGCCGGCCGGATCGAACCGGGCGAAGCGCTCGCGTTCGGTATCATGCTTGCCGCGTTCTCCGTCGTCATTCTCGGACTCCTCGTCAACATCGTCGCCGCGGCATTGCTGGCGACAACGATCGCGTTTTACGTCCTCGTTTATACGATGTGGCTCAAGCGGCGGACGCCGCAGAACATCGTGATCGGTGGCGCCGCCGGAGCATTGCCGCCAATGATCGGCTGGGCGGCCGCGACCGGCGGAATTAGTCTTGAGCCCGTTCTGATGTTCCTCATCATTTTCTTTTGGACGCCGCCACACTTTTGGGCACTGTCGCTCTATCGGACAGAAGATTATGCGCGCGCGGCCGTGCCAATGCTTTCGGTCGTGGCCGGCCCGGCGGCGACGAAACTGCAGATTCTCGTCTACGCGCTGATCCTGGCGCCGCTCGGGATTTTGCCCTGGGTGCTCGGCTACGCCGGTTTCGTCTATGGCGCGGTCGCGGTAGCGGGCGGCGCCACTTTCCTGGTACTGGCGCTGCGGGTACGCGCCGAGCAGCACGGTTTTGCGGCAAGCAAGCAGCTATTCGCTTTCTCGATCCTCTATCTCTTCCTGGTGTTTGCCGCGCTGCTGGTCGACCACATGTCTCCGGCGTTGTTCGGTCACCTCGCCGCATGACGATGAGCGTTCTGATGAATGAAGAACCGGATCACGGCGTCAGACTGACCGAACAGCAAGTGCGCGCCCGCCGCGCGCGCTCGATCGCGATCGCGGTGGCGCTCGGGGTGCTGGTGGTCCTGTTCTACATCGTGACCTTGGTGAAAGGGCCGGCAGTCCTGGTGCGGCCGCTGTGAGCAGGAAAAATTGTCGAAGCTCATGAGCACGCCGAAACCGCCAGCCCCTCCGCTCCGCCGCGATCTCCTGATTGCGTTTTGTTGCGGTGGCGTGGTCGCGATCATGATCGGAATGTCATTTGCCGCGGTGCCGCTTTATTCGTGGTTCTGCCGCACCACGGGCTATGGGGGCACCACGCAGGTGGCAAAGGCGGCTCCGCAGCAAACCTCCGATCGCTCCATCACGGTGCGTTTCGATTCCAATGTGGCGGCGGGATTGCCCTGGCGGTTCGAGCCCGAGCAACGAACCATTGACGTGAAGCTTGGGCAGGTCGTCACCGTCTATTACTCGGTGACCAACGAAGCCGCGCGCGTGACCGCGGGCCAGGCGGGATATAATGTCAGCCCGTCGACCGTCGGCATTTATTTCGAGAAGATCAACTGCTTCTGTTTTACCGAACAGACGATGAAGCCGAACGAGCGGCGCGATATGGCGGTGGTCTTTTATGTCGATCCGAAGCTGGCCGAAGATTCCGAACAGAACCACGTCGACTTGATCACGTTGTCCTACACCTTCTATCCGGTACGCGTGCCGGATCAGGCGGCGGCGAGTACCTTGCCCGGGAAATCTTGACCGTGCTTATAAACGACACTGGCGGCGCGCCGGCACCGGGCGCCAAGCGGAGACGATGACAATGGCCGATGCTGCACACGCCAAACCGCACCACGATTATCACCTGGTCAATCCCAGCCCGTGGCCGGCGGTCGGCGCAACCTCGGCCTTCATCATGGCGTTCGGGTTTATTCTGTGGATGCACCACGTGGTCGCTTACGCGCCGGTCATTTTCGGCATCGGCGCCATCGGCGTCGCCTACACCATGATCGGCTGGTGGCGGGACGTCATTTTTGAGGCCGAGGTCGAACACGACCACACCCGTGTGGTGCAGATCTCGCACCGCTACGGCATGATTTTATTCATCGCCTCGGAAGTGATGTTCTTCGTTGCCTGGTTCTGGGCCTATTTCAATACCGCGCTGTTTCCGGCTGAGCTCAAGGACGTCGCACGCACGGCATTTCTCGGCGGGGTGTGGCCGCCAAAGGACATCCACACCTTCGATCCCTGGCATTTGCCGTTGTTGAATACGCTTATCCTTTTGACCTCGGGCACGACGGTGACCTGGGCGCATCACGCGCTCCTCAACAACGACCGCAAAGGCCTGATCTGGGGGCTCGTCTGCACCATCGCGCTCGGCCTCTCGTTCACTTGCGTGCAGGCCTGGGAATACGGCCATGCCGCGTTCCACTATTCCGGCAACATCTACGGCGCCACTTTCTTCATGGCGACCGGATTTCACGGCGCTCACGTCATCATCGGATCGGTGTTTCTGATCGTGTGCCTGTTCCGCGCGCTGGCCGGCCAGTTCACGCCGACGCAGCATCTCGGTTTCGAATTCGCCGCCTGGTACTGGCACTTCGTGGACGTGGTCTGGCTGTTCCTGTTCGCCTGCATTTATGTGTGGGGCGCCGGCGTCCCGCTGCCGGAGTAGCGCACAGTCTCGTCATCCTTCGAGGGCCGCGGAGCTTGTCATCGGGCCGGCCACTTCGGGCCGGACCCGTTGGCGGCCGCCTAAGGGTGACGGAAAAGAGATGAGCGATCCGTCCGCTACAACACTCGCCGGGTCGATCATCGCCGGCTTGTCGTGTTCTTGCCCGCGCTGCGGCCGGGGGAAGCTATTCCAGGGCTTTGTGTCGCTGCGGCCGCGCTGCGAGGTTTGCGGGCTCGATTACAGTTTCGCCGATTCGGGCGACGGGCCTGCCGTGTTCATCACGTTTCTCGCCGGCTTCATTGTCGTCTTCGCCGCGCTGGTGACTGAAGTCGTCTACCAGCCGCCGCTGTGGGTCCACGCGGCGTTATGGCTGCCGCTCATTCTTATTGTCACGCTCGGTCCGCTGCGGCCGATGAAAGCTCTGTTGATAGCGCTGCAATATCATCACCGCGCGGCAGAGGGACGCTTCGGCGAAAAGAAGCCTTGAGTGCGCCACCGGAAGCTCGATTGACGGAAAGAAAGCGGCGGCGGTCATGGACCGGGTTACTCGTCCCCACCGTGCTGGCGTTTGCCGTGCTCGTCGTGCTCGGCACGTGGCAATTGCAGCGCAAGACGTGGAAGGAAGGATTGATCACGGCGCTAGATGAAAGGCTCGCGGCGCCGTCCGCGGCGTTGCCCACGTCCGAGACCTGGCCGGCCCTGGATCCGGCGCACGACGAATATCGCCGCGTCATCTTCACCGCGAAATTCGAAAAAAACGAGGACGCGCTGGTTTATGCCTCGGCGTCGGCATTTCGCCCTGATGTGTCTGGTTTCGGATTGTGGGTGCTCACACCCGCACGGCTTGCCGATGGTAGCGTCGTTGTCATCAATCGGGGCTTCGTACCGTCCGACACGAACTGGAAACCGAATGTCGTGCCGAGCGTGCCGCCCTCCGGCGATATCACCGTCACCGGCATCATGCGCTGGCCGGAGCGGCGCGGCTGGTTCACCCCGCAGGACAAGAGGAACATTTTCTTCGTCCGCGATCCGGCGGCGATCGCGGCGGCCAAAGGCTGGGGCCGGGTCGCCCCGTTCTATGTCGAGCAGGAATCGCCGGCGCCCGCGGGCCGGTGGCCGCAGCCCGGCAAACTCGTGCCGAACCTGTCGAACAATCATTTGCAATACGCGGTGACCTGGTACGGGCTGGCGCTGGTGCTGCTCGGCGTGTTTGCCGCTTTTGCATTAAAATCGCGCCGCGCGGCTGGGTAGAATCGCAACGAGCTTATCAGACGATCATTTGTTTCGGAGACCGGCGAGATAATCGACAATTTCGACCACGTCTTCGGCGGCAATAGGCGCCTTGTAAATATTTCGCATCTTGTCGACTTCGCTCTGCCATTCGGCGCGCGAAAGATGAGGTTGTGTCAACACCATTCCCGCTGAGTGGCAAGCCAGGCAATTATTGTTGATCGCTTCCGCCTTGTCGCCGCCTGGGAACAACCGCCCGGGATCCGGAAGCTCTACACTGACTGACCGCAGCGTGGTGCCGCCATCGGATACCGAGTTGGGCGCCGCCGTCGCTGATGCCGCAGCGCGATCATCTTTAGCCCACACCTCGCTGCCGAGTATCAATGTTGCGCCGAGCGCGAGGATGACGGGCATCGCCGCAACGATCGCGGCGCGCATGATTTCGGTCGGCTCTGGACGATCAACGTCTGTGGGCATGACGAGATCCTCCGTCAGACGAGCGAGAGCTCAACACTTTCGATCACGTTGCGCATAAAGCCACCTCCGTTCCAATTTGGTTTGGCCGGCTGCGCTTCGTCTTGGGTGTTGGTGCAACGCGCCAGCAGCACAAGCTTTCCCGATTGCGGCGCTCTGATTTGTGTACTCCACTGACGAAAGCTGTATTTGCCTTCGTCGCGGCCGAGACTCGTGTTTTGCCAGCTCTGCCCCTGGTCGGTTGAGACCTCGACCTGCGCCACGCCGCGATCGCCGCCAAAGGCGATGCCGCGCAAGGCCACCGTCGCGCCGGCGCGGATCTTGTCGCCGCTTCTCATATTTGTGAAAAAAGAGCGCGGCACCATGCGGTTGATCGGAACTGTCTTGAAGCCGGTTTGGCCGGGCTCAACGTTCGCGTGCGGCGTATCGGGAATGCGGTAAGCCGTCGCCATCCAATAATTGGTGTCGGGCGTGTCGAGCACCTCGATGTCACTGAGTGTTTTCACCCAGTAGGTCGAGTACCATCCCGGCACAATCAAACGCAGCGGGAAGCCGTTGAGCAACGGCAACTGCTCGCCATTCATCGCAAAGGCGACCATGACTTCGCCATCGCGGGCGTGATCAACGTCGAGCGACTTTATGAAATCGGGGGCGCCGTCCACGACCGGCTCATCCAAGCCATTGAAACGAACGGCAACGGCGCCGGCTTTGACGCCGGCGCGATCAAGCAGGTCGCGTAAGCGCACACCGGTCCAGCGCGCATTGCCCATTGCGCCATTGTCCCATTGTCCGCCGGCGACGCGCGGCTGAAACATCCCGCGCGAATTGCCCGAGCACTGATTGACGGCTGCTATCTCAACCCGCGGCATGGCGAGAATATCAGCCAGCGACAGCGACAGCGGATTGTTGACGTGACCGCGGAGCGCCACCCTGAATGTGGCGACATCGATTTGCTGTGGAATGACCGCCCAGTGCCAGCGGACGAAGAATTGGTCGTTGGGTGTGAACACGCCGCGATCGAAGACTTCGAAGGGCGTTTCCAAAAGCGGCGGCCGGCTGCGCTGCAAGATCATCTGCCCCTTCTGCGGGAAAGCGCCGGTCAATTCCCGCCACACCGGCTCGCTGGGCAGATTGAGGTCGACAAAATCGTCAGCCCAACCCGGCGAAGCGGCTGCCGTTGCTGCAAATGCGACGGCCGCACGGAGCAAATGCCGACGGCTGATTGCGCTCGCTCGAGTGTTCGTCATGACCTCACCGGCATCTGGCCCATCGCACCCGATTAAAGAAGGCTCATCATACCGCGGGCGGGCGCCTCAGCCTTCCTTGTTAAACCCCATTCTCTCCTATACTTGTGACCCTGTCCGGGACCGGCGCGCCGACGGCCGCCACAGATAATTTCCTGGGGAAATCAACATCTTAGCGGCATGGGGAAGCCCCGGCCGGCTGGGAGAATGTCGGTTGCATTACGTATCCACCCGAGGCGGCGCTGCGCCACTTGGCTTCACGGAAGCCATGCTCGCAGGACTGGCGCCCGATGGCGGCCTTTACGTGCCGGCGGCATGGCCGCGCCTCGACCGCGACGCGATTGGGGGGTTCGCCGGACGGCCCTACGCCGAGGTCGCCGTCGAGGTGATGCGTCCGTTCACCGCCGGCTCCGTCCACGATGCTGACCTCGCCCGCATGGCGCGCGAAGCCTATGGCAGCTTCCGCCATCCCGCCGTGGCGCCGCTCACGCAGATCGGCGTGAATACGTTTGCGCTCGAATTGTTTCACGGTCCGACGCTCGCCTTCAAAGACCTGGCGCTGCAGCTTTTGGCGCGGCTGATGAATCACGCCCTTGCCGCTCGCGGCGAACGGCGGACCGTCGTCGTCGCGACCTCCGGCGACACCGGCGGCGCCGCGATCGAGGCATTCGCCGACGAGAGCCGCATCGATGTCGTCGTGCTTTTCCCGAAAGGGCGCATTTCCGACGTGCAGCGGCGGATGATGACGACGGCAAAGTCGGCCAACATTCACGCGGTCGCGATTGAGGGCACCTTTGACGATTGCCAGGCCATCGTGAAAGGCATGTTCAATCACGCCGAATTCCGCGACCAGGTGAACCTCTCCGGCGTCAATTCGATCAACTGGGCGCGCATTGTCGCGCAAGCGGTCTACTATTTTACCGCCGCGGTGGCGCTCGGCGCCCCGCATCGCGCCGTCGCCTTCACCGTGCCGACCGGTAATTTCGGCGATGTCTATGCCGGTTACGTCGCGCAGCTTATGGGCTTGCCGATCGAACGGCTGACTATCGCCACCAACGTCAACGACATCCTCGCCCGCGTGCTCGCCACCGGCAGTTATGAACTGCGCGACGTGGTGGCGACATCGTCGCCGTCGATGGACATCCAGGTGGCATCGAACTTTGAGCGCCTGTTGTTTGAAGCCTACCAGCGCGACGGCGGCGCCGTGCGCGCGCTGATGGATTCGTTGGCGCAAGCCCGCAAGTTCACGCTCTCGGCGCATGCGCTCTCGCACATTCGCGCGTCCTTCGTCGCCGCGCGCGCCGACGAGGAAGAAGTCGCGGCCACCATCCGCACGGTCAAGCGCGAGACCGGGATTTTTGTCGATCCGCATACCGCGGTCGGCATTGCGGCGGCGGAGAAGGAGCCTCGCAATCCGGCGGTGCCCATGGTGGTGCTTTCGACCGCGCATCCGGCGAAATTTCCGGAGGCAGTCGCGGCGGCCTGCGGCGAGCGGCCCGAATTACCGAACTGGCTTTCCGATCTCAATCAACGGCCGGAGCGCGTTACCGCGCTGCCGGCGGATCAATCTGCGGTCGAGCGTTTCGTTCTGACGACAAGCCGTGCCGCGCAAGAAGGAGCGGCGGCATGAGCGTTGCGGTGACAAAATTGAAATCCGGCATCAGTGTCGTTACCGACACCATGCCGCACCTGGAGACCGCCTCACTCGGCGTGTGGGTCAATTCCGGCAGCCGCGACGAACGCCACGACGAGCATGGTATTTCGCATTTCCTCGAACATATGGCGTTCAAGGGAACGCGGCGGCGCACCGCCCGGCAGATCGCCGAGGAGATCGAGGCCGTCGGCGGCGACCTTAATGCCGCGACCAGCGTCGAGAGCACGGCCTATTTTGCTCGCGTGCTCAAAGCCGACGTGCCGCTGGCGATCGACGTCCTTGCCGACATTCTCTCCGAACCGGCATTTGGGAGCGACGATCTCTTGCTGGAGCAGAATGTCATCGTGCAGGAGATCGGCGCGGTCGCCGATACCCCCGACGATCTCATCTTCGAATACTTGCAAGCCACGGCCTTTCCCGACCAGCCGCTCGGCCGCTCCATTCTCGGCACGCCGGTGACGGTACGATCGTTCGACGGCGCAAAGTTGCGCGACTATCTCGGCCGCCATTACCGCGGGCCCGACATGGTGTTTGCCGCCGCCGGCGCGGTCAGTCATGACGCCGTAGTCGCGGAGGTTGAAAAGCGTTTTGCGAGTTTCAGCGGGCCGGCCGGGCCGGCGCCAGCGCCGGCGCGGTTCGGCGGCGGCGCCCATATCGAAAAGCGCAAGCTCGAGCAGGTACATATTGCGCTGGCGCTGCCCGGGGTCCCGCAAAACGATCCGCAACTTTACTCGCTGCAGATGTTCAGCAACGTGCTTGGCGGCGGCATGTCGTCCCGGCTGTTCCAGGAGGCCCGCGAGAAACGCGGCCTGTGCTATTCGATCTATTGCTTTCATGCCTCGTATTCGGATGTCGGCATGTTCGGGCTTTATGCCGGTACCGACGCCGGCGACGCGACCGGGCTAATGCGCTTGGTGGTCGACGAGATCGCCAATGCCACCACACACATTTCCGAGGCGGAAATTGCGCGGGCCAAGGCGCAGATGAAAGCCGGCCTGCTCATGGCGCTCGAAAGCTCCGGCGATCGCATCGGACAATTGGCACGGCAGATGATGGTGTGGGGGCGGCCGATTCCGCTCGAGGAACTGGTCGAAAAGGTCGAAGCGGTGACGGTCGAAAGCGCCCGCGCCGCCGGACAGGCCCTGCTCGCGCGCGGCAAGCCGGCGATTGCCGTGCTGGGACTGGGCTCCGGGCTTGAAAGTGCCGCCGCCATTGTCGAGACTCTGACGCGCCAAGCGGCATGACCATGGACGGGGATGGCGTTCTTCCGCACCATCAACTTCGCCGATCCGCTACCCTCCGTGGCCGGCGAGGGCGTCTTGCTGCGGATACCGCAGGCACCCGACTACGCCGACTGGACCGCGCTGCGCGAAGAAAGCCGCGACTTCCTCACGCCTTGGGAACCAACCTGGCCCGCCGATGATCTAAGCCGCAGCGCATTCCGCCGCCGCATCAAGCGATACTCCGAAGACTTGCGCACGGATCAAGGCTACGCGTTTCTGATCATCCGCAGTTCCGACAATACGCTGGTGGGCGGATTGACGCTGGCGAATATCCGCCGCGGCGTAGCGCAAGCCGGCAGCATTGGTTACTGGATGGGCCGGCCTTTCGTGCGCCGGGGTTACATGACCGCGGCGGTACGGGCGATCATTCCTTTCGCCTTCGCCTCCCTGCGGCTGCATCGGCTCGAAGCCGCCTGCATTCCGAGCAATGCCGGCTCGATCAGATTGTTGGAGAAGACCGGGTTCGTGCGTGAGGGCTACGCCCGCGAATATCTTTGCATCAATGGTATTTGGCAGGATCACCTGCTGTACGGCCGCTTGAAAGATTCCAAACCCTGACCCCCCGCAACCGCACGCCGCTAAGCGGACGCCTTGGGATGGCCATGGTTTTTTTGCTAGAACGAGCGCCGACGAACAATAAAGATTCTTTGGGGCATGCCGGGAACCGATCGTCCAACGGACTTATATGACCGCCCGCTGTTTGGGGCCGCGCTTTTGCTCGCCTTTCTGACTTGCGGATGCGCAAGTCAGATCAGCGACAGCGCCTCCGCGCCTACCGGGGCTCAGCACGGCTATTCGGGAACAGGCTCGTTCACCGACTTGTTTAGCGGTTCGTCCGCCAAGGGAGCGCAAACCGCGGCCACAGGCCAAGGTGACGTCACTTGCCCGCCGGTTGAAGTGCGTCAGGGCGCCTCGACACTGACCGTTTCGCCGCCCGGCGACAGCTCGGCGATGTCGATAAGGTATCAAGGCGAGTTCGTGCGGATGGCGCGCAACTGCACTGCCGCCGATGGTATCATGGCTATGCGGATCGGCGTCGAGGGACGGGTCATTGTCGGCCCCACCGGCGGCTCCGGCGAGGTCGTTGTGCCGTTGCGAATTGCCGTCGTGCAGGAAACCCCCGGCGGCACCAAGCCGGTGACCACCAAGTTCATCCGCATCCCGGTTACGCTTGAAGCCGGCGACAGCAGGAAGGTTTTTGCCCATGTCGAAGAGGGCCTGAGCTTTCCCGTGCCAAGCCCGACTTCGCAGCTCGACGATTATGTCGCTTATATCGGCTTCGATCCGCTGTCGGCCCAACCGGCGGAAAAACCAAAGCCGGCGCCACGGCCAAGGGCGAAACCAAAGCCCGCGGCAAGCGCGAACTAGTTTCACGCCAAACGTCGCTTGGACGCGCCAATGCCGCGAAACAGCCGGCGCGGCTTAATTGAATCTTTTCTTGATGTCTTCGATCCCGCGGGCCAGTAAATCCTCGGCGACTTTGCCCTTGGCGGCGGCGCCCAGAATCCGCTCGGCCGCGGAGACTGCGGTGTCGGCGGCGGCGGAGCGTACGTCGGCCAGCGCCTGGGCCTCCGCCTGCGCGATCTTCGCCTCGGCCATCTTCGTGCGGCGGACGACGAAATCCTCCATTCGCGTTTTGGCCTCCGCGGCGAGGCGTTCGGCTTCGGCCTTGGCGCCGGCGAGGATCGAGGCGGCCTCGGCTTCGGCTTCGCGTCCCTTGCGTTCGAATTCGGCGAGAACCGCCTGCGCCTCCTGCCGGAGCCGCACGGCTTCGTCGAGCTCGGCCTTGATGCGCGCCTGGCGGCTATCGATGCCGTCGATCACCCGGCGATGGGCACCGAGGTAAACGAGCAAGCCGAGAAAAATGACAAAGCCGAGCGCAACAAAATTTTCCGCTTCAAACATAAGGCTACCCTAAGCGTGACGGTTCAGAAGTCCGCGTCATTTTTGCCGGCGCGCAGCGCCGCGGCGACGTCTTGCTGGCTCGGCGATGTCCCGATCAGCCGCTCGACAATGGCCGCCGCGGTCTCCGCGGCGATACTACCGACATTGCTCATCGCGGCTGCGCGCGTGGCCGCGATGGACCGGTCCGCCGCCGCGAGTTTCTCGTTTAATTGCTCCTCAAGCCGCTTGTTGGCTGTTTCGGCCTCGGCTGCCTGCCGTTCGCGGGTCTCGGCGGCGATTGCCTGCGCGCGATTGCGCGCCTCGGCAAGCGCCTTCTGGTAGGCGGCGGCCGCCGCCTCCGACTGCTCTTTGAAGCGCTGCGCCGCGGCGAGATCGTCGGCTATGCGTTTGCTGCGCTCGGCGAAAATCGCCGCGATACGCGGCAACGCGATCCGCGACATCAGCGCGTAGAGCAGCACGAACGATACGACGAGCCAGAGCAGCTGCGACGGAAAGTGCTGCGCCTGAAACGGCGGAAAGGCGCCGTGGCCCCCGGGGGATTCGGTATGCGCGGTCGGCTCAGCCATGATGGCTTAGGCTTTACAGCCCGAACAGCAACAGAAGCGCGATCAGCAGCGAGAAAATGCCGAGCGCTTCGGTGATGGCGAAGCCGAAAATCAGGTTACCGAACTGGCCCTGCGCTGCCGAAGGGTTGCGCAGCGCCGCGGCCAGGTAATTGCCGAAGATGATGCCCACGCCGACGCCGGCGCCGCCCATGCCGATACAGGCAATGCCGGCTCCAATGTATTTTGCGGCGGTCGGATCCATGAGAAAGCTCCTTTTCGAGTTGCAACAATCGCGCTGTCAATGGCCTGGGTGAATCGCATCGTTGAGATAGATGCAGGTAAGGATGGCAAAGACGTAGGCCTGCAGGAAGGCCACCAGAAATTCGAGCGCCGTGAGCATGATGACCAGCAGGAGCGGTATCGCCGCGCCAAACCAGCCGACCACGCCGAAGCCCGCGAGCATGATGATGAAGCCGGCGAAAACCTGCAGCGTGATGTGACCCGCCAGCATGTTCGCGAACAACCGCACGCTGTGCGAGATCGGCCGCGAAATAAACGACAAGACTTCGATGATCACGATCGCCGGCAATATGTAGATCGGCACCCCTTTTGGGACGAACAGCTTGAGAAAGCCGAGGCCGTTGCGCCAGAAGCCGTAAACCACGACGATGAAGAACACGCTGAGCGCCAGCGTTGCGGTCACGATCAACTGGCTCGTGACCGTGAAGGAATACGGGATCAGCCCGATCATGTTGGCGAACAGGACAAACATGAACAGCGTGAAGACGAAGGGAAAGAATTTCATCCCTTCGTTGCCGGCGGTTGAGCGCACGGTATTGGCCACGAACTCGTAGGACATTTCGGCGATCGATTGCAGGCGCCCGGGGACCACCGCGCGCGGCGCGGTCCCGGCGATCAACAACGCCGAAACGAGAATGACGATGATGAACATGAATAGGGCGGAATTGGTAAACGCGAACTGATGATGGCCAATGGTGATAATTGGCGCCCAGTTTTGGATCGTAAATTGATGAATCGGATCGACAGTCATGGTTCAAACTATTTCCGACTGCCCGCGTCGCCGTCTAATCTCGGGCCGGGGACGACTCCGGCGGAGCGCATCACGTTGAGCACACCCGCGACGAAGCCGAGCAAAAGAAATACAATGAACCCCCAGGGCGAAATACCGAACAGGCGGTCGATGAACCAGCCGAGGCCGGCACCGACCAGCACGCCCGCAACGAGTTCGCTTGAGAGGCGAAAGCCCCTGGCGTAACCGGATGCAGTCGCGGCCCGGTCTCCACCAGAGTCATCGCCGGAAGGTAGAGCCCCGCGCTCGCGCGCCTGGCCTAAACCTTCGCCGAGACGCTGGAGTCTCGCGGAGAGGGCGGCCTCATCGGTGTGCGCCTTGTTGCGGTTACCGTTCTCGCGCGCGTTGTCGCTCATGACCTCGACACTCGCGCGTGCGCGGC
>Ga0302324_100009909_pt1 | contig 19823 bp, 14 predicted proteins | sample Palsa_T0_1_FD_201949 | JGI IMG/M metagenome (GOLD analysis project Ga0302324, IMG submission 201949) | Peat permafrost microbial communities from Stordalen Mire near Abisko, Sweden - Palsa_T0_1 | ecosystem: Environmental > Terrestrial > Soil > Palsa > Peat permafrost | place: Sweden: Abisko...
GAACTTCTGCTCTTCATACAGTTGGCGGAATTCGCTGGACAGGGGCTCGGAGATTTCGTTGGAAATCATTTCCAGAGCGGTGGTGAAAGCGTGTCCGGCGCGGACGGCCCGGGCCAGAGTGTCGACCGCCTCGGGAAAAAGCTCCTCGATCTTTTCAAAACGCTTTTGGCGGCGGTAGGACACAAACGCATAGGGAAGGAACGCGCCGATGATCAGGGCAGCCCAGGCGATGGCAGGATTCTTGGCCACGACTAAAACCGCGATTCCGGCCAGAATGCCGCAGCCCATGCACAGCACGAGAAAGTTACCCGCGCGAAATTTCATGCCCGCCTGCAACAACGAGTCCTGCATGGCGGAAACCCGCGCCGAGCGTCGCAGCAGGGTGTCGAGAGCCGGAATCTTACTGAGTTGCTCATCGCGCAGCAAGGCCAATTCTTCGTCAGGTTCGCGTTCCGGCGCCTTCTGCACGGTGGCGAGACGATCTTTGATCAGGCGAGCCTGGGCGCGGCGCTCGTCGATCAGAGACGCGCCGGCGAAGGTTGCGAGGGCAACCACGACGAACACGAGAAGAGCAATCAAGAGTGCGGACATAAATCGTGATTCTCGAACTCAAGAATTCCCGGAACGTTGCTGCTAGTGCCTATGACAATTGCTGATTGTTGATTCTTGATGGTTGACTCGTACCACCCCTTCGACTCGGGTTTTCAATCAGCGATCAGCCATTTCACGCATTCCCTTCAAATCTCAGTCTTCGATTCAAATAACGCCGGGCGAAGTCGCGCGCCCGCAGTGGCCAGCCGCTCGGCAAATGCCGGACGGATTCCGGTGGCGTGGAAGGTTCCGCGCACCTTTCCGCTCTCGTCAAGGCCGCGCCGTTCAAACACGAAAATATCCTGCATGGAGATGGAGTCGTCATTCATGCCCATGACCTCTGAAATCGCGGTAACCTTCCGGGTGCCGTCCGAGAAGCGGGCGACCTGCACGACAGCATGAATGGCGGAGGCAATCTGATAGCGCACGGCACGCTCGGGAATGTTGAGATTGGCCATCGAGACCATGTTCTCCACGCGAGCCAGCGCGTCGCGCACCGAGTTGGCATGGACTGTGGTGAGTGAACCCTCATGGCCGGTATTCATGGCCTGCAACATATCGAAGGCTTCTTCGCCGCGGACCTCGCCGACCACGATGCGGTCAGGTCGCATACGCAAGCTGTTGATCACCAACTGGCGCTGGCGGATCGCGCCTTTGCCTTCGATGTTGGGCGCGCGGGTTTCGAGGCGGACCACATGCTCCTGCTTGAGCTGCAGTTCGGCGGCGTCTTCGATGGTGACGATGCGCTCCACGTTGGGGATATAGCCGGAAAGCACGTTGAGCAATGTGGTTTTGCCGGCTCCGGTGCCGCCCGAGATCAACAGGTTCAATTTTCCCTTCACCATGATGGAGAGAAGTTCGAGCATGGCCTCGGTCAGGGTATGGTTCTGGATCATGTTGCGGGCCGTGACCGGCTCGCGCCCGAAACGGCGGATCGAAAGGCAAGCTCCGTCCAAGGCGAGGGGAGGAATAATCGCGTTTACGCGGGAGCCATCGGGCAGGCGGGCATCGACCATGGGAGAAGACTCATCGACGCGGCGGCCCACGCGGGAGACGATGCGTTCGATGATCTGCATCAGGTGCTGGTTGTCTTTGAAGGACAAGCCGGTCAATTCCAGCTTGCCGCCGCGCTCGATGTAAACCTTATCGAAGCGGTTGACCAGAATGTCGGAGATGGTGTGGTCCTTGAGCAGGGGTTCGAGCGGACCGAGGCCGAAGATCTCGTCGAGGATCTCGCGGGACAGGCGCTCGCGCTCGGCAAAGCTGAGGGGAATAACCTCGCTGTTGACCGCGTTGCGGATGAGGACGAGAACTTCTTCGCGGGCCGAATCGCCGGTGGAGCGGCCTAGTTTTTCCAGATCAAGGCGATCGAGGATCTTGCGGTGCAGGTCTGACTTTACCTGCTGGTACTCGCTGTGCTCGAAGGTCTGCAGATTGGCCATAAAATGTTATACCGTCTTAAACAGAGACCAGGCGGCGCGTTTCACGTCGATGTCATTGCGGGTCAATTCGTTCGCCAGTCCCGAAAAACAACGGGCAATCTCGGTGTGACTTTGCTCCATGACCGGTGTGCCCCGATCAATGGCCGAGGAGATGGCGATGTATTGATTGGGGACGCGCCATAATAATTTGACGCCGGCAGCGTTTTCCGCATCCGCCTCGCTGAAGCCCGGAACTTTGCGGAAACGGTTCAGGACCAGCCGCACACGGTCGCGGTGGCCCGTTTCCCCCAGGTATTGTTGTACGCGAGCCGCGCTCCACAGAGAGGCCACGTCGGTGCAGGCCACCAACAGCACGCATTCCGACAAGTTGGCGACCAGGCGGCTGGCGGCATCGAGCCGACAAGAGTTGTCCACGACCACATAACGGTAGTGCGTTACCAGCATGTCGAACAGCCGGACAAACTCGGTGGTCGAGGGTTCGATGGAGGCCGGCGCGTTGGTTCCCGCCAGCAACTGCAGGCCGCCGCCATGCCGGGTCATAAAACTCTCCAGCAGGGAACTATCCATGCGGTGGAGGTTGCGCGTGGCATCGGACAGGCTGAACAAGGGCTTGAGATTCAGATGCAGCGCGGTGTGACCCAGAGGCGCAAGGTCCACAAGAGCTGTGTGGCCATGGGCCGACTGCAGCGCCAGGGCGAGGTTGACGGCCACAGTCGTTGCTCCGCTGCCGCCCTTGGCATTGACGACGGTGAATACCTTACCGCGGGGACCTTCCTTCTGAACCCGGCGCTGGGCCGTGGTCAGGCGGACAAAAGCCTCCAGCAGATCGGTGGTGGTGGTGGGGCGCTCGATGTACTCGCGAGCGCCGGCGCGCATGGCACTTACGATGACCTGCGGCTGGTTAAGATTTCCGATGGCGAACACGGCCGAGTCGGGCAGTTCCTGGTGCAGAAGTTCAATGGCGCGCATGGCCGTGGCGGGATGATCGCCAGGGATATCGACCAGCATGACGTCAGGAGTAGCCGCCTGCACACGTCGCATGACCGGATCCGATGCCGCTACCGGGAAACTGGCGCAGGTATGGACCGTGCGGGCCACGCTGGTGCCGTCCACTAACACCTGGAGCACGGTGCGCTGCTCATTGTCAGTGGCCACGATAACGACTGAAAGCTCGGCCATAAACTACGTCCCATTCCTCAAACCCAGTTGCCAGTGTAAAGTTCCCAGTTAATTCGCCTTAGCGTCGTGCCCATGGGTCTATTTCCCCGAAGGCTTTTTCCCATCGAACTTATCGTTATTGATGAAAGGTTCCGGATTCCTCGGTCCGGGCGGGGCTTCGTTGTTAGGCGAGACCCGATGCACCGTACAGAGGACCATCAGCTCCGAGTTGCTCTTCTGGAGACTTTTGCTTTTGAAAAAGGCACCCAGGATCGGAATGTCTCCCAGGCCGGGAACTTTGTTCCAGATATCGGTGACGCGATTATCGATCAAGCCGGCGATGACGAAACTTTGCCCATCCTTCAACTCGAATTCGGTCTCAGCCTTGCGCGTGCTCAAAGCCGGGACCGTGAAGCCGGAAATGGTGAGTGCGTCGGCAAAATCCAGCGTGCTGACTTCCGGAGCGACCGTGAGGTGAATGTTGCCGTTCGGCATGATCACGGGGGTGAATTCGAGTCTCACGCCAAACTCCTTGAAGGAGATGGTCACAGCGGTAAACCCTGCACCGGGCTGCACGATGGGGAAGGGGAATTGGCCGCCCGCGAGGAAGCTTGCCTTCTTGCCATTGACCGCGATGAGATTGGGCTCGGCCAGAATCTGAAGGAGATTCTTGGTCTGCAGCGCCTCGATCACGGTGCCCAGATGGATGTTGGGCTGAAACAGAAACAGATTGAGAACGTTGCTGATGGTTTGGCTGGCTTGGAAGGGGGTGTTTTGTCCTTGAGTTTGGCTGATCGATGGGCCGGCGAAGCCGCCGTATTGACCGGTGGTTGAGGTTCCGACCAAATTGGCGGCGCCGGTGGAAAAGATATTGGCCCCCAGTTGGGTCATTGCGGTGCGGTCGACCTCGGCGAACTTCACCTCCAGCAGGACTTCCTGCGCGCCTACGGGACCGAAGGTGAGCACGTTGACCACATTCTTCGAATAAGCGGTCGCCAGTTCTCCGGCACGCTTGGCGACATCCTCCGTGGTAACGTGGCCGGAAAGAACAATGGCGGCGCGGGAAGGCGTGACGGAAATCTGTTCCTCGGGGAAGACGCGATGTTCTTCTTCAGCGCAGGCGCTGACATCCACGTCCACGCGGAGATCGAAGCTGCGCGAGCGTTCGTTTTCGTCCCAGATAATCAGGGAGACTTCGCCCGGGGCTCGCCCGTGAACCAGGATCTGGGTGGAAGTAAGTACGGTGGGATCGGCGACACTCGGATCGGTCACCGAGATGCGCTTGATTTGCTCGGTGGTATTGATGAGCAGAGACTTGTCGACCATGACGCGCAACGGAGCCGAACCTTGAGGCTGAACCGACTGCGGCGGAAGCGTGGTCTGAGCGGTGGCCGGTGGAGTTGGTTCCTGAGGCGCCTGCGTCGCGGGCTGTTGGAGCAGCGCCTCGGCTCGGCCAGACCCTGGCAGAACAAACACCGAAAACAGAAACGACAGTGCGACCGCTGCGAAAAGTGTCGTGCGAACCTTCATCGTGTGATTCCTCTCCACATGAGGAAACCTGCTATGTAACGTACCGAACGTGCGGTCCGAAACTGCTCTCCGACTACTTGGGGTCCTCACTGCCTTGTTCCGGCAACGGGACGACAGTCTTCTTGTCCCCTTTATAAACCTCTACACTGAGAACCGATGGAGAGGGAGGCGGTTTCTCAGTCTTCGGCTGCCTTACGGGACGAACCGACACCCGTCGCGGAGCTGCTGTGGGCGGGGTACCGCCCTTGTATAGACCCTTGGCGTTGGCTGCGTCCACCGAATCTTGATGGGTGTCGAGCGGGTTACGCAGCGAGAGTTGAATTTTGCCTTCGGAACTGGCCAGGGTCAGGCGTTCGGCATCCTCGGGCGAAGCCAGAAGCGTGATTACCGGGGTGCTCTGAGCTTCCCCGGAGGCGTTGCGTTCCAGGGTGTGGCCGGAGGCTATCACGGCCACGTTCTGCAAGACGGTAGTGGTTTGAGGCTCCGAGCTACCGTTGGGAGTTCCAGTGAGGAGTACGTCCACGCGGGTTCCCGGACCGACGAAGCCAGCCACGGAGACCACCTCGTTGACCCGCACCGAGACGGCGCGCATCCCCGGCGGAATCAGAGAAGGCAAGCCGGATCCGGCATTTTCAGGAGCCAGCTTGCTGGGCAAAATGAATTCGCCCCTGGCGATGGGAATAATCACGCCTCGGCCCAGCACTTGCGACTTCCTGCTGTAAGTTCCGGCAGGCAGGCCAGTGGCGGGGAACCTGGCGATCCGTACGTCACGATCTTCGATTCGGGCTCCGACCTGAACGTCATCGAGGGCCACGATCACATCTGCACCCGGCTCGTTGGTCGACGGGCCTCTCCCTTGCAGGTTCTTGTAGACGAGGAGGCTGACCAACGCTCCTAAGGCCAGAGCCAGACCTCCAATCATCAACAAACGAGTGCGGTTCATAGCGCTCCGTCAGGATGAGCGAACGCGATCATCCCCGTCGTCACCAGGGAAGAATTGTCTCGGTCATGCTGCGCCGTGCCGATCCCTTACTGGATCGCACTGGCGACGTTGGAGAAAACATTATTCGCGTTAGAGCCGATGAGCCGAATCGTGCCCACGACGATCACGAGGATCACGGCCAGCATCACGGCATACTCCGCAATGTCCTGTCCTTCCTCCTCGCGCCACAATCTCCAAAGATGATCCATAGTTCCCCCTCCTAAGAAAACAGCAAGCTTCGAAAACGGCCTTCCAAAGCAGACGAAAGGCCCATTGCCTTTCAGGGACTTACGTCCCTGTTCCTCACACTGGCCTGCAGAGAAACCTATCCCGACCTGATATCACTCATAATAACCCGCAAAATGCTCCAGGAGGGGTATTTTCTTGCATACCCAAGGTAACTGCGTGGCGCCCTTCGTCTGGACGGAAGCAGGAGGAAGCGCAGTCAGGACGGCGGCCTGAGAGTCCTCGTAGGCGACCGTCCAACCGGGGGAGCTCCGCAGACCGGTCGCCAGGGCCGAATCGGAGGGAACAATCACGGTATCGATGCCCCAGCGCTCGAAGGTCTGCTGCCAGGCACCTTTGAACTGATAAGTGTCTGCGAACTGATCAAGCAGTTGCTCTCCGTAAAGATCAGCCCGGCCGTCGATGAAGACGCGAGTGGAAGGGTAAAGCCTCCAGATCAGATAACCGCCCCAGTCGTAGTGGTTGAAGATGGGGCCAGAGGGGTGGCTTTGAACAAATGCCACCGCGCGGGCAGGGAAGCGTTCGATTTCAGCCCGCGGCTGGCGTTTGATCACCTGGGTGGTGTGGACGCCGGCAAACAGAGCCATCGCCAGCACGATCGCGCCGTTCAGCCAGGGGCGAGACACCGGCGGCGGACGCAGCGCTTGGGAACGGCTCGTGGACCGGTCCCCAAACCGCTGGCAGACGAGCGGTACCGCGATCAAAACGAACAACGGCATCATGCGGATTGCGCACAGGCCCGCGTACAGGGTGACGAGTAACAGAAGCAGGTCCCGCGGACGCAGCTCGCGACCAGACCAGCCGAGAGCTGCGAATGCAGCCAGCACAACCAGCAGGAACGGCCAGTACTCGGCATGGTGAAAATTGGGTGAGGCCCATTCGGCGATGTAGTTCTGCATGGCGGTCGACCGAAGCGTGTCAATCGGGTAGGAGAACATCCGCCGGCCGTTGGGATTCAGCGGCACAATCAGCAGATCGAGCAGAAGTATGAGCGCCCCAATCCGCCAGCGCGGTGCGCTCTGCCGGGAATATCCAAACACGCGTTCGGCCAGTCCTCCCGCGAGGAACAGGGCCGAGAGGACCAGTCCCAAAGCGAACCCGGCGTGCAGATTCACCCAGAGCAGGGTCAGCGGAAGAGTCCACCAAAGAAGGTTCGGATCGCGTTCGGAACGCTCGAGAATCAGCAGCCATAGACTGGTCAACAGAAGGGAAAGAACCTGAGGACGCACTCCCCAGACAGGCATCGTGGCCCAGGCTGCGTAGAGCATGGCGACGCCCGCCACGTAGGGATCGGGGCCGCAGCGCAGGTAAAGCAAGAAGAACGCCGCACAGAGCACCGTAGCAAAGACAACGATTAACCCGCCAAAACCTGTGGTGCGCTCAAGCCCGTAGAGCAGAAGTTCGGTAAGCCACTCATGCGCAACCCAGGGCTTTCCGGCACGAGTGTAGGAAAAAGGGTCGGTGTGAGGAATGCTTCTGTGCTCGACAATGTACTGCCCGGTCTTGAGATGCCACCAGACGTCGGAATCGGTGACATTGCGCGCCGCCATGGCGAACAGGCCGAGAAAGAGGATTGCGAGGAAAGTGTGTTTTGCCGTGGGCCACCCTCTCATAAGGAATCCATCATAGCGGGTGATTGGCGCGCCAAGGTAAGATCGCAATCCATCCTGGCGGCCGACAGCGAACAATTGGTGGCGACGAGCGGATCCAGATCGCGAAGCATTTTGTTCTGCGCCACCTCATCTGGAAGCGAAGACGCGTGGCGATTGGGTTCGGATTGGTTTCAGCGCTACTTATATTCTCGGACGGCGCGGCATCTGATGACCGATTCCCCTTCTGTGGTGGTGTGGGAGATCGGCCAGGAAGTGTCGTCGGATTCAAACTTCAGCGTGAGTCCTCGCTAGCTGGGGATTGATTGCGAGAGCGTCGCAACAGGACCACCACGAGCATCGGCAGGTAAAGAAAAATCACGGCCCACCTTCCCACCTCATAGAAGCTGTGCGGAACATGGTACCAGCGCCAGATCCCCGCCCCCCAACTCAAGAAAACGGTGGCGAGAATCTCACGCCGTGACTTTGGAATGAGCCACAGGATGAAGCTGTCGAAAAACCACCGCTGCGGCATGCAGACAGCCAGGAACAGCAGAATCGCGTCGCGGTCCCGATAACGCAATAAAGCAAGCAACAACAGCGGCCCGGGCCAGACCAGAAGTGGGATGAAGTGTTCATAGTGCCCCATCTGCCCGATCCAAAGCAGAGGCCACCTCGGCATTACGGCGAGGCTTGACACACCAACAATGAAGCAGGCCGCGATACCGCGGCGGCTGGCGCGGGTGAAAAATACCGGCAGCCCAATCTGTGGTTTGGCCAGAGTCGCGGGCAGCAACGACGGAAAAAAGGCGCTGGCTGCGATGAGTGGAGACCACTGAACCGTGAGCAATCCGGCCCAATAGGGGTAGGCGAGAAATATCATGAGACCGCGGTAGCTGTGGCGCGTAAGTCCGAAAGCCAGGAGAGCGGAACTGATTCCGTAGAAGAGACCAGCAGCAATCTCTGGCTGCAGGCGCACCAGGGGCAGCGCGAAAAGCGCCGCCGTCAAAGGATATTGCTCGAGCGGAGTGTCGTATGGATTTTGCCGGGCGAGCAGCCTTTGCGCAAGATGCAGGGCCCAGCGGAAATCAGCGGCGTCCTGATGAAAGTGCTTCATCAAGAACCAGCAGAAGACGCCGCTGGCCAAGCCGATAACCGCCGAAACTGCGATGCGCAGCTTCATAGGGAGTTCTGCAGAGCATAAGTTGTAACATGGACGGCCAGGGAGCCGGATATTCTGGGCTGGGGGTGGGCTGGCCGGGGCCAGAGTCGCGGTGCGCTTCCCCTTTTCACCTTGCGTAAGAATTTTCAACTCGAAGTGTGGTTTGCGCTGCTGTGCGCGGGCAGCATGTGGTTCTATGTGCAGCGCGTGCTGATTCCCTATGAAAAAGCCGATTCGGCGGAGCACCAACGTCCGCGGGGCAATCTTTCCGATCTTTATCCGCGCTGGCTGGGGGGGCGTGAACTGCTGCTGCATCACCGCAATCCCTACGGCAGCGACATTACGACAGAAATCCAGAAGGGATACTACGGCCGCGAGCTCGATCCGGCTCGGCCTGGCGATCCCAGGGATCGGCAAGGATTTGCTTATCCCGTGTATGTGGTATTCCTGCTGGCGCCGATGATCGGGTTTCCGTTTCATGGCGTGCAGATATTTTTTCACTGGCTGCTGGTGGGTCTGACGGCAGCCAGCGTTTGGCTGTGGCTGCGGACGCTACGCTGGGAGTTGCCGGTGATGGGTGTCGCCACCTGCATCGCGTTTACGCTGGGGAGTTTTCCGGCGGTGCAGGGGATCAAGTTGCAGCAATTGAGCCTGCTGGTAGCGGCGTTGCTGGCGGGATCAATGGCTTGCGTGGGCAGCGGGTTTTTGTTCCTCGGTGGCGCCCTGCTGGCGCTGGCAACGATCAAACCGCAACTGGCATGGCCTCTGGGAGCATGGCTGCTTTTATGGGCGGTGAGCCGCTGGGGGGCGCGGCGAAACTTGGTGTTTGGGTTTGGGCTGGTGATGGCTCTGTTACTGGCCGGGGCGGAGATCATCCTGCCCGGTTGGTGGCGAATGTTTGCCGAGGGCATCGGGCAATACCACCAGTACACGCAGAACGAGTCCGTGCTCGAAGTCATACTGAATCAGGTTTTGGGCTCCGCCGGGGCCGGGGCCGCGGGCCACCTTAGCGGACAAATCCTTGCGGCAGTGGCCGTTTTCGCGTGTGGGCCGGCGCTATGGAAGTTACGACGAGAGCAGCCCATAGACTCGGGATTCCGCGCTGCGACAGCGCTGGTGCTTGCCTTGACGGTGCTCGTGATACCGATGTACGCGCCCTACAACCAGGTTCTTCTCCTGCCCGTAATTCTGCTGCTGGTGCGGGAGCGGGCGGCGTTCGTCTCGCCGTCCCGCGTCCGCCGTTGGGCGTACGGTGTGGGCGCGCTTCTTGTGGGATGGCAGTGGGCTGCGAGCCTTGGCTTGACGGTAATTTACTTGCTGGTTTCGCAGGCGTGGGCGCTCGACGGCTGGCAGTGGCCGTTCTTTGCGACATTTGCGTTACCGGTGTGGGTGTTCGCGTTGATCTTCTTTCATGCGCAAGATGAGCCGCAGCGAGCGCAGGACCGCCCACTCGTGAAAGTCGGCTGAGGAGTGCAGGGTCTGGCCGTCGCAGCCGTAGTCAGGCTACGGCCAGAGAAAGTACGGCTTCAAAAGGCGGGTGAGTGTAGAGCGTGCCAACTCTCCGGGTGTAGCGCGCTGATGTTGGGGCTCGAACTCGGCATCGTAGAGTTAGCGTCCGTAGCCCTCGGCCGGCACGCGCGCGACGCAGCAAAATCAGGGAAATCGGGGCCCGGCAGTGACTCCGAGAAGCGCTCGCCGACGAACGCGGCCAGGGAGGAGGCTAAGACCAGAAGAATCAGAGTCTTCGCTCGAAAGTTGTGTGCCGGCTTTCGTCTTGGCCGGGAAACCGCCTGGCCGCCGCGGTCTATCGGAGCTCGGCGGAAGCGCTACCGGCAATCTCCGGGAAGCTTCAGGAAGGCTCTTCCCGCCGGGGCATGATTCCTGTCATTATGCTTATCTGCGTGGCCTCCGGCTGGGGTTAGGCGGAGGTGGCGCTCCAATCCATGGTCTTGAATGCAATCGGCCGTTCGTCGTCTTCCGGTTCTGGCGTGTTTCCGGCGCTGGTGCTGGTGCAAGGAAACGAGCAGCGGAACATCGTCCTCAACCGGACTCCGTTCAGCGTTGGGCGCAAGGTCGACAAAGACCTGGTGATCGCCGATCCTCGCGTTTCGCGCGACCACGCGCTCATCGTATTGGAGGACGACGGGTTTTTTCTCGTCGATCAGGGCAGCAAGCACGGCACGTTCGTGAACGGAGAACGCATTCAGCGGCAAAAGCTCGAGCGCAACGATCGCCTGGAGTTCGGAGCGCGCGATTCAACATACGCCATCTTCAATCCGGCGCACGGCAGCTCGAATACGGCGCGGGAGTTTCTGAGCCAGATTTCCGGGATCCAGATTGGGCAGGAAGCCACCGACCTAGAAAAGCTAACTTTGTTTCTGGAAGCGGCCCGCAAGTTGAACACCGCGGGCGTGCTCGACGAAATCCTGATGACCATGCTGGAGGTGACGTTGCGGCTGACGCGCGCCGAACGCGGCTATGTCTTTCTTAAAGACGATGACGGCAAACTGCGGCTGGCGGCGGGGCGCAACAGCAAGGGCGAGTCACTGCTGGATGACAAAACCATCTCCCACTCCGCGCTCGAAGAATCGCTGCGTTCGAATTCGGAGTTTCTGCTGACCGACACCGGCAGTTCCTCGGACCTGACGGGCCGGGAAAGCATCGTGGCCTACGATCTGCGCACCGTGATTTGCATTCCGCTGCGCAAAAGACAGGTGCAGGCCGTTCGCGACCAGCAAACGCCGGCGGCCAACGCCGCCTCCGAAGTGGCAGGGGTTCTGTACGTGGACTCGCGCTTCGCCTCGCGGGAATTCTCCGGCGTCGGCCACGACATTCTGCGGGCCATCGCGACAGAAGCTGGGTCGCTGATCGAAAATGCCCGACTGGTACAGGCTGAAGAAGAATCCCGGCGCTACCAGCAGGAACTGACCATCGCGGCCAGCATTCAGCAGCGGCTGATGCAGGTGAAAATTCCGGAAGTGCCGTTTGCCAAACTGCGCGGCAAGAATCTGTCTTGCAAAGAAATTGGCGGCGACTTTTTCGATGCGATCAATACCAAGGAGGGTCTCGCCGTCGTGCTGGCGGATGTGAGTGGCAAGGGAGTCTCCGCGGCGCTGCTGGCGTCCACTCTTCAAGGCATGATTTATTCGCATTTGAGTTCGGGCATGCCGCTGTTGGACGTGGTCTCTGCCGTGAACCACTTCTTCACCGAAAAACTGGTGGGAGAGAAATACGCCACTGTTTTGCTGGCCCGCCTGCGCCGGGATGGCGATCTGGAATACGTCAATTGCGGCCACGTGCAGCCCCTGCTGGTCTGTGGGGGAGAGGTGATGCGTCCGCCGCACGGCAATGTGCCCGTAGGGTTGCTTCCGGATGCGACGTTTGAAAGCGCCCGCTGCCAGCTCAATTCGGGCGATCGCTTCATCCTGGTGACCGATGGTGTGACCGAAGCGGAAAACGCCATGGGCGATTTCTTCGAGGACTTCCGCCTCGAGGCGGCCGCGGCCAAGACTCCGACGCTGGAGGGCATTTTTTCCGCGGTCTCGGAGTTTTGCGCCGGAAATCCTCTGAATGACGACTGCACCGTCGTCGAACTGGTTTACTCGAACGCCGGCGCTGAGGCGTAGTTTTACTCCGCGTGGTTTCGTTCGGACACGGATTTGCACTTGCTATCCGCCGCAACGGCGGCAGTAGAGTAGCACGAAGCAGAACAAAAACGAGTGGCTCGCTTAGCGTGGTTAAAATCTGGGCTTGCGCTCACTCAGCTGGTCATGACCTTCCAGAAGATTCTGATAGCACTCTCGAGTAGCTTGACTGATCTCCCGCCAGGAGGCCCTCTGCGCATGTTGGCTTTCGAGAACTGCCGCGATTCGAGAACGCTCTTCCGGCTTCTCCATAAGCATCCTCAAGCGGCAGGCCAGCCCTTTGACATCGCGGTAATCCACAAGAAGTGCGTTTTCGCCGTCCCTCAAATATTCTTGAAAAAATGACAAATTTGTTGCCACTACAGCTTTTCCGTAATTCAGCCCTGTCAACAACGCGCCACTTGTGGTTACCGCCTTGTAGGGATAAACGAGGATGTCAGCCGCTTGGTGAAGGAGCGGGAGTTGTTCCACCGATACGTAATGAAGCCAAAGATCTACAGACGATTCGAGCCCTTCCTCACGAACCTTTCCCCGAATAGCGGACATCAGATGGCGATCGCCAGTTCCGGCAATCAGAAGCCTTGCCTTATGGCCCGACTCGATCAGAAGCTTCCAAGCTTCCAGCAGAAAAGGAATTCCTTTGTATTGCCTGATGATGCCAATGAAAAGCACGAGGAATTCATCGGCCGGCAAACCGAGCTCCGCGCGCGCCTCCCGCGGCGAGAGAGGCGGCACGTGCTCAAACAGGGGACCGTGCGGGATGACTTTTAATTTGTTCGATGGAATTCCAAAAACCCGCACTAGCTCGGTACTCGTGTCTTGGCTGTGACATATGAGCAAGTCTGCTGCCTGATAGGCTTTGCGATAGAGCGACTTATGCCGGTTTGGGTTTTCCTTATTGACTAAGTTATGGACCGTGTATACGATCTTCACCCCATGCCTTCGGACCCAATGCAGAAACCAAATCTCGAAGGGAAAGCCGTTCTCAAGAAACCGCAAAGACTGAACATGCAGGATCGTAGGTCGCGATTTCCTAATCTGCATCGCCAGCAGAATTAAATTAGGCCAATATTCGATTGCCTTGACAATACGACCCAGCAAGGAATTTCGAATGCGCCCCCCCAGATCGAGCAGCCAGGGTTCCGGACTTAGGCCTTGGGTATGGAAATAGTTCCCATCCAAGTGATAGCGGACGGAGCAAAGCCTCACGTCCAGTCCCTGTTCACGAAGGCCCAAGCAAAGACGGGATACGTAGTAAGGAATGGAGGTCCACAAATCCACGAGGTAAACCCGTGCATTTAATGGAGCTCCGTTGTAGTTCGAGGTGCTCAGACCGTTGGCTGTAGGCGGAAATGATGTGGGCGTGTCCATTCAAGGATTGGAGTCTGACCTGCGCGGTCTTTTGGAGCAGTCGACTTGAGAGTCTACACTACAACCAGAGGCCGTGGGCTATCGGATGAAACTAATTCGAGTTACTTTGGACCAGCTTATTCGTTGGCGTGGTTCCCCGCCCGGCACGGCCTTCCGGCCGCAAAACGCACACCGAACGTGCAGTATAGCTTGGCAGTCATCTTCTATGACTTCTTCAAGCGGGTGAACGGGGGCCTGGTTTTGCTTGTGGGCCATCCTTAGTGGGGGCCGGCGTGGAGAGCGTCAATTTAACTCAATCGTTGCGGCAAAGAGGTGATGCGTGACCAAACCTCATTCTTTCGGGTCTGCGTTTCTTATCCCAGTTAGCCGGGTTGTGGCTTTGGGTCTGGCGGTTGGTTGCTTGGCGTACTCGCAAGAGTATTACCCCAACCGAGAAGTCCGCATCAACGACCTGCCGTCGCTGATGTCGAAGTCCAGGGATGCCTCCGATGTGCTCGCGGCCTCGGTGGAGATAATTCTCCGTGACAAAGAGATTTGCTGCGCAAAAAACTCCGCTCTTGAAGACAGCGTTCAATCGGCGGACCCCAAGTCTTTGCAGCAGATTGCCGCCAAGCTGGCGGGAAGGCACCGGTTGAGCGACGGTCGTCCGATCATGGTCACGGCAGAATATGTGCCGGCGACTTCGCTTGTTGCCGGCGCCTTGATCGGCACGCTCTCCGAGAAGCAACCGCTGCTCATGGAATGGGATTCTCACTTGTATGTTGTCTCTGGAGTGCTCTACAGCACGACCTACACGGCGGAGGGCGCGAGAATGGATTCAATCCTTAAAATCTTCCTGCTGGACCCGCGCTTTTCCGGCCAACGCCGCGAGCTTACCTTCGATCGAGCCACGGACGATTGGGGGAAGGTGCAAGGTCTGCTGAAGCTTAAGGCTGCGGCGCAGTAGTCGCGGCTACGACACGGTTACGGTGTAGTCCGTGCCTTCCCAGCGATTCTCCTGCGGCCAATACAACGTGAACACAACCTGGCTTCCTGCAGGCAGCGAGGCTGTCGGCAAGTCGAGTATGTGGATGCCCAAGCCGGTGTCGCGAGTGTTGGTATCCGCAGAAGTCTTCCATCCGTCAATACTCCAGTGCACCAGCGCAGGACTGAGCAGCACAAGCCGCAGCTTTTTGCTACGCGGCAGGGAGCGGCATTTGTTGTTAGGCCTCCATCCGAAGATTTGCCGCGCAGGCTTCTCCACCAGATAGCGTTGTACCGTCTGTGGAGGCTGGTCAAAGATCTTGCCGTCGCGCAGCGAACGGCGCAATTTCACGTACTCGGAATGGGCCCAAACCAACGGACAGGCTGAACCGGAGGGCTTACCGCGGAAAAGCTCCAGGGTGGGAATATCATCGGCGTCCCAGACTTGCTCGGGGAGCAGGCGACTCTGGCCGGTGGGGCACCTCTCTATCATCGAGAGCAACGCTTCGGCTTCTTTTGGCCGGCCCGCGGCCAGTTCATAGTGAGCCCGTTCCCCCGCCAGCAGCGGCCAGGGACGGCCGATCCCGGTGCCGTCGAATGGTGAGCCATCTTTGTGCTCGCCATAGCCGTCGCCGTTGTAGCGATACCAGCATGGACCCTGCGGCAGTTGCGCCCGCAACAACGCGTCGATCACGCGAACCGTATTCAGAATGCGGGGATCGTCGGGAGCCCGCAATCCGAATCTCACGAGCGCCAGCGAGTCGGGACTGATGATGTGAGACGCGCGTTCCAGTTTTTCCCCGGGCGGGCGGTTCTTGATCGGAACGAAGCCCTGGGTCGGGGAAGCTGCGCCGTCGCTGTCGGGCGGAGCGATACGCACGTAATAGCCCTCAACCCCGATTTGCTGGGCGAGATCGCCGCCGACGGCATAGACCCAGCGTTCGATATTGTCATTCCAGGCATCGGCGGCGTCGCGAAGAGTTGAGGCGGCATCGGCGTGTCCGGTCAATTCCGCAATGTCGGCGGCGGCCAGCAGCGCGGAAATCTCCGCCGCCAGCGTGAAGGGCGAATAGCCCGCCTCTTCTTCCCAGCGATCCTGCTGCGTGACCGGGCCGTTGCGCAGAATAAAACTGGCGGCGTTGCGCACCATCGGCCACCAGCGCTCCAGTTTCCCCAGACCCGGCGCGGCTGCGCGGCGCAACAGATCAAGCAACAGGATGGGGAAAGCGGTTTCGTCCATCTGGATCCCGCTCCAGTAAGCGCGCCCGTCGAGCCAGAGATTCTGCGCCCAGTTTCCCGCAGCTTCCTGCGTGGACTCCAGGTAGCGAAGCACTCTGACGGCGTCGGTAACGGCGCCCGCCGCCAGCAGCGCCCCCGCAGTCTCGACCAGATCGCGGGGCCAGACGAGGTGATAACCGCCGAGGTCTTCGTCGCCTTTGCTAAATCCCCACGGTATGGAGAGGCTGGCGATGATGCCTCCCAGAAAATCCTTGGACTCGTGAGTGCGCAAGACTGTGGTGGAGGAGCGGTAGAGATCGTTCTCTCGCTTCGGTTCATCGAGTTTGAGCAACGTGTTCTGCCAGTTTTTCCAGTGGAAGACGTAGTGCTCGTGAAGCTCACCGTAATCTTCGAGCAAGCTGGAGCGAACTTGCTGCCCGGCCTCACTCCACATTCCGCCGAATCCCAGGGCCAGCACGAACTCTCCGTTCGAGGCCGCCAGGTCGATCTCTCCCGTGCATGCGAGGTTGCCATTCTCCGCGCGTTGGTATTCCCATTCCATTTGGAAGTGAGCGGAAAGGTCCAGCCATCCGTCGGAGGCGCCCACGAATCCCACGGACATCTTTATCCAAGGTGCAGAGGAACCCAGGGCCAGAGCCGTACCATCGTGCTCGGCAAGGAACATAGGCAGGCCTTTGTAGTCGCCGACCCAGCCGGTGTTGCCGTAGCCGCAGTTGCCCAGGTGTGGCGAAAGCAACGCGTAGAGGTGATAGTCGGAGAGCGTACCTTGCAACGGTTCGAAACGGATTTTCTCGAGGACCACGTTGCGGTAGGGGTCCGTGAAAACTTCTTTCTGGATTCGGTAGCGGCCTCCGAGATCGGTGTTGGTCAGTTCGTAAGCCGGGATACCGGGCTCGCACGGTTTGTTCTCAAACCTACAGTGTCGCTTCTCTTCAGAAAAAAACGCCCGGCCATCGGTGACAATGAAGCCGAGATCGCGGGTGCAGGCATGGTCCACCCGGGGAAAATATACTTCATTCAGAATTCCGTGACTCAGCGTAAACCAGACCTTGCTGTGCTGGTTCAATGCCGTGCCGACGCCGGTTTTGGCGCTTGAAGTCCAGCGGGGTGGGATCCCAGGCCAGCCCGGTGCGTAGCGTATAGAATTGCTCATGAAGTTTTCGTCTCGGGGCGTACAACCACAGGGAGACCCATTTGCGGAACTCGGACCCTCAGGGTGCACCCGAGCCACAAGAATGGGATAAACGCGCCGACAATTACTTGCATCGAAGCAGGAGATAGAAAAAGTAACGTTGCGTTGCTGCGGAAACACGCGATAATAAGATTCGATCGGATGCGCATGCCACCTACTGCCCAATCCAAATCTGGCTTAATCCTTGGTATGGTAGCAGTCTTGGGGCTGGTTCTGTCGTTGTGCGCGCCAGCGAGCGCAGCGGCCCCACCCGACTCCAGCCTGGACACGACCCTGGACCACGGGTTCGTCGGGCTTTACAATCTGGATTTCACGGGCGCGCAGAAAGATTTTTCCGCGTGGGAGGCCCAGCATCCTGACGATCCGGTCGGGCCCGTCAGCGAAGCTGCCGGATGCCTTTTCTCGGAGTTCAACCGCTTGGGTGTGCTGGAATCACAGTTCTATGAGAATGACGAAGCCTGGGGCGCACGCTCGAAACTCAGCCCCGATCCCATCGTGCACGACCATTTTCAGACCGCGCTCGAACACGCAGAACAACTGGCCCATGCCCGCCTGAACAAAGACAGCAAGGACCGGGACGCGTTGTTTGCCATGACCCTTGCCTCGGGGTTGCAGGCAGACTATGCGGCGCTGATTGAGAAGCGAAATCTTTCTTCCTTGCACTACACCAAGGAGGCTTCCGTCTGGGCGCAGCAACTGCTTGCCGTCTGCAACGACTGTTCCGACGTGCTGGTGGCGACAGGATTCAGCAAGTATCTTATCGGCAGCATGACCCCGCCCATGCGCTGGCTTCTGCGCATGGGAGGATTGCCCGGCGACAAGCAGGGTGGTCTCGCGGACTTGCAGATGACCGCTGAACACGGCCGTTATCTGAAACCTTTTGCGCGCATTCTGCTGGCGATTGCCTATGTGCGCGATAAAAACAACCCCCGCGCCCTCGAACTGCTTATCGGACTGCGTACCCAGTTTCCCGGCAATACTCTGTTTCCTCGGGAGATTGCGCGTTTGACGCCCTCAGTGACGTCTGCGCATTAGCTAAACGGTCCATTTATCAGAAATTCACCCGTTTGTAACCGTGCTGTAACACAGCGCCACTAGAAACGAGCATATCCATTTTGAGGAGGAATCATCGCCTGATGCGCCGACTCACCCTGCTATTGCTGTGCGCCCTTTTCGCCCTGCCGCTGCCAGGTCAGACCACGCTGAACGGAGCCGGCGCCACGTTTCCAAATCCCATGTACTCGAAGTGGTTCAGCGACTACCACAAGCTGCACCCTGACATTCAGATCAACTATCAATCCATTGGGAGCGGCGGCGGCATCCGCCAGGTGACGGAAGGCACAGTGGATTTCGGCGCCAGCGATATGCCCATGACCGACGGGCAGCTCACGGAAGCGCAAACCAAGCTAAAGACCAAGATTCTCAACATTCCTACCGTGCTGGGTGCGGCCGTGCCGGCCTACAACATTCCCGGAGTGAAGGGGGAAGTGAAGTTCACCCCCGAGGCGCTGGCGGGAATCTTCCTGGGCAGGATTACAAAGTGGAATGATAAGGCCATCACCAGCGCAAATCCGGGCGTCAATTTCCCCGACAAAGACATTGTCGTGGTGTATCGCACCGAAGGCAGCGGCACCACGTTCATCTGGACCGACTATCTCTCGAAAGTCAGCCCCGACTGGAAGAGTCAGGTAGGCAGCAACGCCAGCGTCAAGTGGCCGGTTGGGATGGGAGGAAAAGGCAGCGAAGGAGTAGCCGGTTCGATTCGACAGTTGCAGGGTTCGATCGGCTATGTCGAGTTAATCTATGCCGTGCAAAACAATATTGCCTATGGCAGCGTGAAGAACTCGGCGGGAAACTTCGTGAAGGCTTCTCTGGAGAGCGTGACGGCCGCCGCTGCGTCCGCCGCCAAAATGCCGGCGGATTTTCGCGTCTCCGTTACCGATGCTCCCGGCAAGGACGCCTATCCCATTTCCAGTTTCACCTGGCTGTTGATTCCGGAACAGTCGAAAGACGCGGCGAAAGGCAAGATCCTGGCCGACTTTCTGAACTGGATGGTTAGCGACGGGCAGAAGATGACGACCGCCCTCAGCTATTCGCCGTTGCCCGACAACGTCGCCCAGAAGGTAAAGGAAGCCATCAAGCAGGTTCACTAGCTGCTCGCTATAGCTAGAGAGTTCCCCTGCAAAGCCGGACAACCCGGACGAAATTGGTGCGGGGCGCCATCAGTACGCTATCGAACACAGGTTACGCGGCATCAACCGGGCGTTGGCGCTTCGGCATCCGCCGCCCAGATGTTCTATACTGGCGTTCGGGGCAAGCAAGCAAAGCGCAAAGCAAAGGCTCTCTTCCGCTTTATTGACGTCCTCCCCGCCGCAAACGGCGAGGATTCCTACGGAGTCGGATGTTGGTCCGATCTCTTCGGTGGGTTCCTCCTACAACCGCCCTTGCTTCAGCGGAGGACAACGAAGAGGACTTTTGGCCCTGCCCGGCCATAGGTCTTGTGGACGGCAGGATCCTAGAACGAACGGCAGGGAAAAACGCTGAGGGCCTTATATCCTCGGCTTGAACGCCGCGGCTTTACGGTAAGCCTGAATCTTGAGATGCAGCTTTAAGTTATGGCTCGTATTTCGCTCGAAAATCCACAGTACTATCTCAACCGCGATACGTCCTGGCTCGCGTTCAACGGTCGTGTGCTCGAAGAAGCCGAGGATGAA
>Ga0302324_100009910_pt1 | contig 19821 bp, 18 predicted proteins | sample Palsa_T0_1_FD_201949 | JGI IMG/M metagenome (GOLD analysis project Ga0302324, IMG submission 201949) | Peat permafrost microbial communities from Stordalen Mire near Abisko, Sweden - Palsa_T0_1 | ecosystem: Environmental > Terrestrial > Soil > Palsa > Peat permafrost | place: Sweden: Abisko...
TGCCGATTCGGCACTCGATAATGTCGCTCGGCGGTGGGGCCGGAGAGGTGAAGCGAATCGTGTCGCATCAGCAGAGCCTCGCGCAGTGCCGCGGATATATCAGCGCGAATTTTCCGAACTGCGAGACCGAGGCGGTCGCGTCGAATGCGGTGGCGGCGAAGCGCGCGTCGGCGGACGCGTCGATAGCGGCGATTGCGTCGAAGGCGGCGGGCGAGGCTTACGGGCTCAAAGTGATCGCGTCGAATGTGCAGGATGTCGCGGCCAACACTACCCGCTTCCTCGTGATGGGCACGCGGGCGGTCGAGCGGTCGGGCCGCGACAAGACGACGCTGCTGTTCGCGGTGGCGGACCGGGTCGGCACGCTCAACCAGGCGCTGAATCTGTTTGCCCGCAACGCGATAAATATTTCGAAGATCGAATCGCGGCCGTTGCGCGCGCGTCCATGGGAATACCTGTTCTTTGTTGACGTTATGGGGCATCGTGACGACCCCAGCCTCGCCCGCGCGCTGAAGTCATTATCGACCAAGGCCCTATTCTTGAAGGTCCTGGGATCATATCCTGAAGGCAGGTCGGCGGCTGCCTGAGCCGGGCAGTCGAAATCGTTTTATCGCCGTTCACTTCCTTTGATCAAAGCTCAAGATCTCGTACTCCCATCGGTCGCCGCACTCGCTCCCTATGAGCCGGGCAAACCGGTCGAGGAGTTGCAGCGCGAACTCGGGATTGTCGACCCGGTCAAGCTGGCGTCGAATGAGAATCCGCTGGGCCCGTCGCCGCGCGCAATCGAGGCGATCAAGGCGGCGCTGCCCGAGCTCAATCGCTATCCCGACGGCGCGAGCCACGAGTTGCGGGCGAAGATCGCGGCGTATCATAAGGTCGGGGTCGAGCGGGTGTTTGCGGCGTCGGGATCGGTTGAAGTGCTCAACCTGCTTGCGTTCCTTTACCTGCGGCCGGGACTGAACTCGGTTTACTCGGAGCATTCGTTTGCGATCTATCCGCTGGCCACGGCAACGGCCGGCGGGGAGCATCGCGTGGTCAAGACGCGCGACGGCTTCGCGCACGATCTCGACGCGATGGCGGCGGCGATCGACGCGAATACGCGAATTGTTTTTCTCGGCAACCCGAATAATCCGACCGGGACGATTTACCGGCGCGCCGAATGGAAGCGGTTCCTCGAGCGCGTGCCGGAAAACGTGGTGATCGCCGCCGACGAGGCGTACTTCGAATTCGTGCGCGACCCGGACTACCCGGACTCGATGGAAGACCATGACGACCGCCGGCTGCTGATCACGCTGCGCACGTTTTCGAAAATTTTCGGACTCGCTGGGCTGCGCGTCGGCTACGCGGTCGCGCGTCCGGACATGATCCAGATGCTGCATAACGTGCGGCAGCCGTTTAACGTCACGTCGATTGCGCAGGTCGCTGCGATTGCCGGGATGGATGATCGGGCGCATATCGCGAGGACTCTGCAAGTGAATACCGACGGGATGGATTACCTCGAGCGCGAGTTTGCGCGGATGAAGCTGGCGTTCGTGCCGAGTCATGGGAATTTTTTGCTGGTCGAGGTCGGGGACGGGCGCGCAGTTTACGACCAGCTGATGCGAAAGGGCGTGATCGTGCGGCCGATGAACGGCTACGGCTATCCGGCGCACGTGCGAATCAGCGTCGGGCTGCCCGAGGAGAATCGGCGGCTCGTCGCGGCGCTCGGCGAAGTGATGGGCACGCAGTCGTGAAAAATCGAAAGGCAAATCTTTTTGCGCAGGCCGTGCTGGTCGCGATGTTCGTGGTCGCCGCGTGGGCGTGGCCGTGGGCGCCCCCGCAGATTCCGATTCATTGGGACTTCGCGGGGCAGGTTAACGGCTACGGCTCGAAGTTCACCGGGCTCGTATTGATGCCGATAATCGCGACGACGGGTTACGCGCTGCTCGGTCTGATCGCGCTCCTTCAGCCGGACAAATTTGCGGGCGCCGCCATGAATGCGCTGGCGTGGTTCAGGCTCGCGTATGTACTGGTGATGGCGGGAGCGTTCGGCCTGATTGTCGCGGTCGCTCGCGGCGCGAACGTCAACGCGAACCATGTAATATACCCGCTGCTCGCGGTTATGACGCTCGCAGTCGTCAACCTGCTGGTCGAGTCGGTCCGGAATAAATCGGCGAGGACGGCGCCGCCGGGCGGCCGGATCCGAGTCTGATGGCGCAATTGTTTCGGCAGATGACCGTGTGCGGAGTCGGGCTGATTGGCGGCTCGCTCGCTCTTATCGCGCGGCGCGCGGGCGTTGTCGGCAAGGTCGTCGGGCTTGGACGGTCGCAGGCGAATCTGGATGTTGCGGTCGAGCGCGGCATGATCGATGTCGCGACGCGCGATCCGGTCGAGGCGGCGCGCGGCTCGGACCTGATAGTACTGGCGGTGCCGATACAGACGATGCGCGCGACCCTGGAAAAAATGATCGAGTATACGGCGCCTGATGCGGTCGTTACCGATGTCGGCAGCGTCAAGGAATATGTCGTGCGCGAACTCGAGCCGCTGATTACCGGCAAGCGATCGCTCGTCGCGGCGCATCCGGTGGCGGGCAAGGAGACGACCGGCGCGGTTGCCGCCGACCCGGCACTGTTTCGCGATCGGCGCGTGATCCTCACGCCGTCGGCGAAGAGCACGCCCGACGCGATCAACAAGATCGAGCAGTTGTGGGACGAGACCGGCGCATGCGTCGAGATGATGGACGCAGCGACGCATGATGCAGTGCTGGCGCGATCGAGTCATTTGCCGCAGGCGGTGTCGACCGTTCTGGCGGCGGCGCTGGCGGGTGAGAAAGTGGGCGACAAGCTGGCGGCGGAATACGGTGCGGGCGGACTGCGCGACACGACGCGGCTGGCGGCGTCGTCGTGGGAGATGTGGCGCGATATCTTCGTGACCAATCGCGAGGCGATATCGGCGGCGCTGCAACTTTACGGCCGGACGTTCGCGGAATTTCAGCGGTCGGTCGAAGCCGGCGATATCGAAAGCGTGGAGAAGATTTTCAATCGCGGGCGCGCGATGCGGGAAAAGATCAGATGAGCCGCAGGGAACCAATTATTGCAATTGACGGCCCCGTCGGCGCGGGCAAATCGGTGGCGGCGCGCGAGCTCGCGCGCGCGCTTGGGTTCTCGTACCTGAACACGGGCGCGATGTATCGGGCGGTTGCGATTGCGGCGCGCGAGGCCGGTGTGAGTCCCGACGATCCGAACGTCGAAGCGCGGCTGGCGTCGGTTTTGGAGAAGATTAAGATCAAGTTTGATGGCGAGAAGATATCGCTCAACGGCCGCGACGTGAGCGCGCTGATCAGTGAGCCGGAAACAGGCGACCTGGCGTCGCGCTTTTCCGCGATTGCATCAGTACGCGCGCGAATGCGCGACTTGCAGCGTCTAGCTGGCGCCGATGGCGGAGTGGTGATGGAAGGACGTGACATCGGCACCGCCATTTTTCCGGATGCCGAGTTCAAGTTCTTTCTCGATGCGGATGTGAAGATGCGCGCGCGTCGCCGCTTCGAAGAATTGAAGAAGAAAGGCGCGACGGTCAGCGAGGCTGAAGTGCTCGAGCAACTCGTCGAGCGCGACCGCCGTGACAGTGGGCGTGAGCTGGCGCCGCTCAAGCGCGCGGACGATGCGACCGAGATAGACTCAACGAACCTTTCAGTCGAAGCGGTGGTCGCGGAGATGAAAACGAAGATTAACGCTCGAATCAAAGCCGCCAAGGACTTGAAACGAGCCTAGCCCGGTTGTAAGGATTGCAGCAGCCCTGAAGTCCCGGAAGGTCCCCTACATGGAGAAAGCGTTGCCTGAACAGATGAGCGGAGGAGAAAATGACTTTGAGTCGTTGATGGAAGAGAGTTTGAAGGCTCCCCGTCCCGGCGACGTGCTGGTTGGAAGAGTGCTTCTGATCACGCGCGACAGCGTCATCATCGACATCAACTACAAGTGCGAAGGGCAGGTCCCCCTCGCCGAATTCCTTGACCATGAAGGGCATCCGACGGTCAACGAAGGCGACGAGGTAGACGTGTACTTCGAGGGCACCGAGACCGATAACGGGACGGTGATGCTTTCGCACGCGAAGGCCGAGAAGTTTAAAGTCTGGCGCGAACTCGACAAGGCGTTCCAGGCGGAGACTCCGGTCGAGGGCGTGGTGCTGGGCAAGGTCAAAGGCGGGCTCAAGGTAGATATCGGAGTGCCGGCGTTTCTGCCGGGATCGCACGTCGACATTCGTCCGGCGCGCAATCTCGATCGCTATGTGGGGCAGCGGGGACGATTCCAGATTTTGAAATTCAATCGCGCGCGCGGCAACGTGGTGGTGTCGCGGCGCAGCGTGCTCGAGCGCGAGCGCGCGTCGTTGAAAGAGCAGACGCTCAAGGTGCTGGAAGAGGGCGTGATCCTCGAAGGCACTGTGAAAAATATTACCGACTACGGCGCATTCATTGATCTCGGTGGAATCGACGGCCTGCTGCATATCACGGACATGGCGTGGGGCAGGTTACAGCATCCGTCGGAAGTGCTGAAGGTCGGCGACAAAGTCAAAGTCGTCGTGCTGAAGTACGATGCCGACCGCGAGCGCGTGTCGCTCGGAATGAAGCAGATCATGCCCGACCCGTGGACCAAGGTGGCGGAAGCGTATCCGCCGGGGACGCGAATCAAGGGCAAGGTCGTGAGCGTGACGGACTACGGCGCGTTCGTGGAAATCGAAAAGGGCGTCGAGGGTTTGATCCATGTCTCCGAGATGAGCTGGAGCAAGCGCGCGGTGCATCCGTCGAAAGTCGTGAACCCGGGCGACATGGTGGAAGTGCAGGTGCTCGGCGTCGACGAGGCGAATCGCAGAATTTCGCTCGGACTCAAGCAGACTGAAGCGAATCCGTGGGAAGAGCTCGGCCTGAAGCATCCGATTGGCAGCCAGGTGAAGGGCAAGGTCAAGTCGATCACGGACTTCGGCGTGTTCGTCGAAATCGAGCCGGGAATCGACGGGCTGGTGCATATTTCGGATTTGTCGTGGACCAAAAAAATTCGGCATCCGAGCGAGATGGTCAAGAAGGGCGACGAGCTCGAGGCGACGGTGCTCGGGATCGACGTCGAGAACGAGCGCGTGAGCCTGGGCGTGAAGCAGCTGACGGCCGACCCATGGAATACGGTGGCGGAGCGCTACCCGCTGAACACCCGGATTCACGGCAAGGTCAGCTCGGTCGCGGACTTCGGCGTCTTCGTCGAGATCGAGGAAGGTATCGAAGGGCTGATCCATATCTCGCAGCTCAGCAACGAGCGGGTGGACAAGCCGTCGTCGCTGTACAAGGTCGATGACGAGCTGGAAGCGCTGGTGGTGCAACTGGATCCGAAGGAGCGGCGAATCGGGCTTTCGATCAAGGCGGTCAAACAGCACGAAGAGCGCGAGGAAATGCAGGCCTACCTGAAGCGCGAGCACGAGGCGGCGCGATTCTCGATGGAAGATATCCTGAAGGAAGAGCTCAAGCTCGATCGCGACGATGGCGAGCGGCGGGCGGCACGCGGCGGCAAAAACACCTAGACGGGCTTTTAGTTTTCAGCCAAAGCGGGGCGCGCGGGACGGCGGCGAGATCGATGACCAAGCGGGAAATCATCGAAGAACTGCTCGCGCGCCGGCAGACTTTTACGCATCGCGAGTCCGAGACGATCGTCAACGCGATGTTCGACGCGATGGCCAACTCGCTGACGCGCGGCGAGCGGATCGAGATTCGCGGCTTCGGCAGTTTCGCGGTAAAGCAGCGGCGCGCACGGCAAGGGCGCAATCCCAAGACGGGCGAGCTGGTGAGCGTCGACGCGAAGAAGATCCCGTTCTTCCGGGCGGGCAAGGAACTCCGAATCGAAGTTAATGACGCCGAAGAAGCGGGCCGTTAGGCGGAGCGATGCGGCGGCGGCTCCCGCCGAAGGTCTGCGGCTGTGGGCGCCGTGGCGCTACGAGTATCTGCGCAGCATGGCGGGCGATCCCAAGGCGTGCATTTTTTGCATGGGCAAACTTACCGAGGCGGAGCGGCGGGAACGGCTGGTCCTGTTCGAGAATCGCGACGTGCTGGTGATGCTCAACAAGTATCCCTACAACAACGGGCATCTGCTGGTTTCGCCGCGTACGCATGCGGCGTCGCCGGAACTGCTGGCGCGGACGGAGCGAGCGGTGCTGGCGGAAGCGGTCGCAGTGTCGATCAAGCGAATGCGCGAGACGTTGCATCCGCAAGCCTTTAACGTCGGCGCGAACCTCGGTGGTGCGGCGGGGGCGGGATTCGGCGAGCACATGCATTGGCATTTGGTGCCACGATGGGCGGGCGACAATAATTTTATGCCGGTACTTGCCTCAACGCGTGTGCTATCACAGAGTTTGGATGACAGTTTCGAGCAGCTGCGGCCGATTTTCAAAGACATCGGCGCTGAACTATCCTAGAATCAAGCAATCAAATCCGCAGGATTCGCAATGAATGAACAACTGCTGAAAATCCGGACACTGGGCGAACTCAAGAGCGCGGGCTACGAGACGATGCCGGTGCGGATGGAGATGCGCAAAAATTTGCTCGACCGGCTGCGCAGCAAGGAGCAAATCCTGCCGGGAATAGTAGGCTACGAAGAGACGGTCATTCCGGAAATCGAAAACGGCGTGCTCGCGGGACATCATATGATCTTCCTGGGCGAGCGCGGGCAGGCGAAGTCGCGAATTATCAGGGCGCTGGCGGGATTGCTCGACGAGTTCGTGCCGGTGGTCGACGGATGTGAAATCAGCGACGATCCGAATACGCCGATATGCCGGCGATGCGTGAAGCTGAAAGAGGAGAAGGGCGACGAGACACCGATCAAGTGGATCGGACGCGAGAGCCGTTACGCGGAGAAGCTCGCGACGCCGGACGTTTCGGTTGCGGATCTCATCGGTGAAATCGATCCGATCAAGGTAGCTGAAGGGCGTTACCTGGCCGACGAGGAGACGATTCACTACGGGCTGATCCCGCGGACCAATCGCGGCATCTTTGCAATCAACGAGCTGCCCGACCTGACTGAGAAAGTGCAGGTTGGACTGTTCAATCTGATGGAAGAGAAGGACGTCCAGATCAAGGGCTACAAGATTCGGCTGGCGGTAGACGTGGTGTTCGTGGCGAGTGCGAACCCGGAGGACTACACGTCGCGCGGGCGGATAATTACGCCGCTCAAAGATCGTTTCGACATCCAGATTCGCACGCACTATCCGAAGACGATCGAGCAAGAGATCGCGATCATGGAGCAGGAAGCGGCGCATCCGCCGCGATCGGGCGTGGACGTGCGGATTCCGCAGTTCATGAAGGACATCCTGGCGCAGGTGACGTTCGAGGCGCGGGCGTCGAACGAGATAAATCAATCGTCGGGCGTTTCGGTGCGGGTGACGATTAACAATTTCGAATCCGCGATTTCGAACGCGGAGAAGCGAGCGGTGCGGAATTCGGAGAACGAGATCGTACCGCGGATTTCGGATTTGCATTCGCTGTATGCGTCGACCGCGGGAAAAATAGAGCTCGAGTATGTCGGCGAGGACAAGAAGGAAGACGATTTGATCGAACGGCTGATCAATCGGGCGGTGCTTAAAGTTTTCGACAAGTATTTGAAGCTCGACGATTTGAAGAAAGTGTCGAGCTACTTCGAGCAGGGATGGGGCGTTGAAGTTTCGGACAGCGCGCCATCGTCGGAATACATGGAGCCGCTGCGCGAGGTGACGGGGCTGCGCGAAGTGATCACGCTACTGGGGCCGTTCGAGACGCCGGGTCTGATGGCGGCCGCCAGCGAATTTATATTCGAAGGCCTGCATCTGCATCAGAAGCTAAACAAGGATCGCCAGGGGGGGCGCTTCGCCTACCACGCATGACACGCCGGGGAATCAGTGCGGCGATAGTTACCCGCTACACACAGTGGGACGGGACCCAGCGGCTGAAGCTCGACGCCGACAAGGTGTTCGAGAAGCTGGCGGAGTACCTGTCGTACACCGACGACGTGCGGCAGGCGATGGACTGGATGATGCGGCAGGGGATGGACTTCGACGGCGTGAAGGTGATGGGGCTGGAGGAGTTCGTCGAGCAACTGCGGCAGGAGATGCGCCAGCGCTATCGCGATTTCAACCTGAAGAACGCGCTGTCGGAGATGGAGCAGAAGCTCGAGGACCTGCTGAATCGCGAACGAGAGAAGCTCGAAACGCTGAAAGGGCAGAAACCGGGGGTCGAGGAAAAGCAGCGCGAGCTGTCGCGGATGCCGCGGCGGTTGTCGGAGGCGATGCGCAAGCTGGAGAGCCACGAATTCGAGGATGCGCAGGCCAAGGCGGATTTCGACGAGCTGCTCGAGGAATACGAAAATATTCGCGACCTCGAGAATTTTCGCGATCGCAATCAGCACATGTTTCACGGCCCAAAGAGCCTCGGCTACGACGAAGCGCTCGAACTGATGCGCGAGATGGACCGGATGCGCCAGCTCGAGCAGGACTTGATGTCGGGGAACTTCGACACGATCTCGATGGAAGACCTGCAGCAGATTTTGGGGCAGCAGGCGAGCAAGGATTTTCAGAATCTCAAGCAGGTGATGGTGCTACTGACGCAGTCGGGCTACATGGTGCCCAAGGGCGATCATTTCCAGTTGTCGCCCAAGGGCGTGCGGCGAATCGGGCAACTGGCGCTGCGCGACATCTACCAGAACCTGTTGAAGGATCGATCGGGCGGGCATCTGACGGACCATCGCGGGATCACGGAGATGCGACCTGAGCAGACCAAGCCGTACGCGTACGGCGATCCACTGAACCTGAACCTGGTGGCGACGCTGAAGCATGCACTGGCGCGCAAGGCGGGCGTTCCGCTGGAGCTGCGGCCGGAGGATTTCGAGATATACGAAAACGACTACGCCAGTTCGTCGTCGACCGTGCTGTGCCTGGACATGTCGTGGTCGATGAGCTGGGAAGGTCGCTTTGCGGCGGCGAAGAAAGTCGCGATGGCGATGGAGACGCTGATTCGATCGAAGTTCCCGCGCGATTTTTTCTCGATTGTCGGATTTTACACTCGCGCGGTCGAATTGAAGCTCAAGGATCTGCCCGAGGCGTCGTGGAACATGGGCGATCCGTTCACCAATCTGCAGGACGGGTTGCGGCTGGCGTCGGATTTGCTGGGACGGCATCCGTCCCGCAATCAACACATCATCGTGATCACCGACGGGCAGCCGACGGCGTACTTTTTGAACAAGCGGCTGTATTGCGAATGGCCGCTGTCGTTCGGCGGGATCAGCATGCGCGCGGCGCAGGAGACGTTGAAGGAAGTCGAGCGAGTCACGCGCAAGGGAATCACGATCAACACGTTCATGCTGGACGATTCGCCGAGCCTGCGCGCGTTCGTCGACAAGATGACGCAAATTAATAGAGGGCGCGCGCTGTTCACGCGGCCCGACCATCTCGGCGAATACATGCTGGTCGACTATCTTTCCAAAAAGCGGAAACGAGTCTGAACGAAGGTAAGTGGCAGCGGTTGCGGAGGTAGTCGGTTCTTGCTCGGCGCCGAAGCCCCCTTTGAAGTGGGCGGGCGGCAAGCGATGGCTTGTCCCGCACCTCGCGCGTCTCTGGGAACCGCATCGATCTCGCCGCCTGGTTGAACCGCTATGTGGAGGTCTGGCGGTATCGCTGGGCCTCGTACCCGAGCGAGCTCTTATCAACGATATCAATCCGCACGCGATAAACTTTTACCGCTGGCTCAAGACCGGTCTAGGTATCTCCCTAAGGATGCGGAACGAGAAGGTTTACTTTTACAAACAACGAGCACGCTTTAACAGGGTTGTCAGCGCAGGTAAGGCGGATAGCGAGGAAGCGGCGAGTCTCTTCTACTATCTGAATCGCACTTGCTACAACGGCTTATGCAGATTCAACCGCAAGGGCGAGTTCAACGTTCCCTTTGGCCGGTACAACAAGATCATCTACAGGACGGATTTCACGGAATACGTATCAGCATTCTCGCAGTGGGATTTCGTGTGCGCGGATTTCGAAGATCTACCGTTGCAGAACGGCGACTTCATTTACGCGGACCCTCCATATGACGTCGAGTTCACGCAATACTCCAAGGAAGTGTTCGGCTGGCAACAGCAGGTAAGGTTGGCCGAGCGATTGGCGCGGCATCCCGGACCTGTGGCTCTATCAAATCAAGCTACCGAGCGGATACAAGAATTATACAGGAAATTGGGATACGACATCGCCATCCTCAACGCGCCCAGACTGATTAACTGCACCGGCGACCGAACCCCTGCACGGGAAGTCTTAGCGACCAGGAATCTGTAGACACACCTAACGGCCGGCGGCTTGGGTGGTTGCGACCGAGTCGGGCATCTTCCAGGTTCCACCTATCTGACGCAGAACAATTCGATCCTGCTGATTGCCGGCTGCGGCGATAAGTCGCTGCAGCGGTTCTTCCATCGGTTCTTTCGAGAGCTTGAAGGTGCCCCAATGAATCGGCACCAGATAGTGCGCCCGCGTCGACTGGAACATCGCCCACACCTGTTCGGGATTCGCGTGATTCAGAATCCACGGGTCGTAGGCGCCGATTGAGAAGACAGCAACGTCGGGCGGCGTCGCAGCGAGAGGCGCAAACAAATCAGTATCGGCACTGTCGCAAGCGAGCAGCATTCGGCGGCCGTGTTTCTCGAGCACGTAACTATTGAAACCGTAGTCCTCGCCGAATGGCGGCCATCGACGGCCCCAATGGCGCGCGCCCATCGCGCGGATTGTCAGTCCCTTGACGACGGTGCTTTCGCCCCACTTGAGCTCACGGACGTCTTTGAAACCGAGCGGAGCGATTATCTGCGAGCATTTGTCGCATGCTACAACCACCGCGCTTTTGGGCAGCGCCTTGAGCGAGGGAATGTCGAGATGGTCCATGTGGGCATGCGTGATCAGTATCACGTCGAGTTGCTGCAATTGCGCGGGAGCCAGCGGCGGGTCGACGAATCGCTTGGGGCCGATCGTGAGGATCGAGTCGATCGACATGCCAACCCGCGAAAACAGGCTGGGGTCGGTGAGCACGCGCGTACCGAAGAAATTCATCAGCACCGTTGCGTGGCCGAGATTTGCGATCGTGAGCGAGTCGTCGGGCCACGACGCGGGCTCCAAGGGCGGATGCGAATGTGCTGGCGCCGGATTCATGTTCTGAGAGTACGACCTCGCAGCAAGCAGTGCCAGCGAAAAAATTGCGACGGCGGCGATCATTCGTGGCAGGTATCGCGTCGCGCGCGACGAGTGCCGCGGAGTCGAACTCACTTTTCCTTCGGCGACTTGAAGCAGGGGAGTTCCTTGACCAGCACGTAACTGAAGGGACGGTCGCGCCACCGGAACGTGCCGACGCCGGCGCCGAACGCTCCGGTCATCGAATCAAACTGCTCGCTGTCGGACACGTTGACCACGTCGGCTGGCGCGTAGGCGAGATATTGCGGCTCTTCGGGCTTGAGCATCTGGTACAGTGGCGGATTGAAGAAGAGCTTGGTGATGCCAGGCTTAGGCTGCCATCCGTCCTCGGGCGCGCCGCTGCCGCGAATCAGAACCCAGGCAGGCGCGCCCGCGTCGCCGCCAATCTTCCACTCGCGCGACTCGATCACTCCTTCCCTGGTTTTGCGGACTTCCTCGACACCCGGCGGAACTCGCAGCAGTTGATCGCATTCGTCGGGGTTCTCTTCGATGCTCGTCCCACCGTTGGCCTGCTTCATCGCAACCTGCGAGCCGATGACCTGCGCACTTCCGGCGGCAACCATCGGGGCTACGGTAGTGACCATGCCGACGGCGCCGCCCGCGAGGCATCCTGAGCACGCAGCCACGAGCACGATTCCGATCGCGAAAGACGCGACGTTGCGAACGACAAAATTTCTCACGTTCTCACTTTTTCACGAGTTCAAGCTCTGCGCGCCGTGACCATCGAGGAGGTAAACGGAGGGCTAGGCAGTTCCTCGTGGCGAATGTCGACGAAGCCGGCGTCGCCGAGCCATCGGGAGACTTCGTCGAAAGAATAATCGCGCCCGCGCGTGGTCAGCAGAAGATAGAGGGCGAAGATCGCTCCCGGCCGCGGCGCGGTGAGGTCGGCATTCATTATGTGATCCTTGATGATCATCAGGCCGCCCGGTTCGAGTGCGCGATAGCAGTTTCGGAAAAGTCGAGCGTTAGCCGTCTCATCTTCACTGTGAATTATATTCGACATGAACAGGGCTCCGCATGGGCCCGGGATCTCGTCGTACAGGTAATCGACGCGGACCAGGTCTATGCGCTTCAGGGCGGCGGGCTCGCGCTCGGCGAGAATTCGGCGCGCAACTTCGAGTGTGGCGGGCAGATCGTAAATCGCAGCACGAAGATGCGGCCATCGATTGAGCATCGCGACCACGTAGGTTCCTGGGCCGCCGCCGATGTCAGCGATCTTCGAAACGCGGCTAAGGTCGAGCCGCCCGGCGACGTAAGCCGCGTCGCCGCGCGCGCGAGTCAGGCTGTCCATCGCGCGGATGAAGCGTTCGGTCTCCTCGGGACGGTTTTGAAACATGTCGGGCTGGCGCGCGGGCGAGCCGGAGCGAATGGTTTGTTCGAGACGCGTCCAGGTTTCGAAAATAGCTTCGTCGAACAAAATCAAGCCGCCGAGATATTCGGGAGATGCGCGGAGCAGGTAACGGCGGGATGGATCGGTGAGCGAGTAGTGGCTATTGCTTTTGTCGAGCAGTCCGAGCGCGACCATGGCGTTCGCCAACAGAGCGGTTGCGCGCCGATTTGCCGGGATGGCGGCGGCGAGCGCGACGTCGTCGAGCGGCGCGGGCTCGAGGATATCGAAGATTCCCAGCTTGAGCGCGGTCTGGATCGCACGCGCTTCGGCGTGACCTGAGGCCAGCGCGGCGAGTTCAGCGAAATCCATCGCCCGCCTGCCTTTCAGCGCATGAAATCTTGTGTAACGTAGGTGCTGCCGTCCGCGGATTGAGCGATCCCGACGCCGGTCTCGGTGAACTTGCCGGAGGTGATGTTGGCGAGATGCTCGGGGCTCTTCAGCCATCCGTTCATTGCACGGCTGGGGACGCCGGCGGTGTCAGTGTCGTCGTCCATGTAGATATTTTCACCTACGGCGCGGAAGCCTATGCCAACCCCGCTGAGCCGGTCTGCGGGCGCGACGCCGTCGGGACTGTTGTGCGCAAGATAATGGCGCATCGCCATGTCGTAGCTGTGGCCGCGCGCGATTACGGCGAGGCGCGGCGAGAATTTCAGCGGCGGCAATCCACCGTGCGCGCGTTCACGATTCACCAGGCTAAGAATCTCGGTTTCCTGCTCGGTCAGACCCGATACCTTTTCGGGCGAAGGCGGCGCCGCGTAGATCAGGTAGAACCGCGCGATTATCGCGGCCAACAGCGAGAGCACCAGCAGCCCGATTCCCGCCTTGATCGCGCGGCGCCGGCGGACCACTCTGGGAGTCGGCATCCTGATGACTTTCGCCGGGCCGTTGCGGGTTCGGGCCGGACGACGCCGCGTTGCTGGTTTCGCGCTCATGCCTCGCTCACGCTGGAACTCGACGGCGGCGGCGCGGATTTGTTACCTGTGGCATCCATCGTTGAACTCGAAACCTGAACCGCTGGCGTTCGCAGGCGTCGTACCCCTTGTTGATCGCGGCGCGATGACCGCCGGGCGGAGTCGCGCTTCAATTCCCAGCTATCGCGCCATCGGCTGGATGTCAACGCGGACAATTCTTGCGTCAGTCGCGATCGTTTGCTTGCTTGGCGCGCGCGCGAGTGCAGCGCCGAATTCGGCTGACGCGTTGCCGGCCGGCGCACTCAAGTCCTCGTCGAGTTTGTATCTTCGCGAGGCGTCTACGAGCGCGATTCGATGGCAGCGATGGAATCCGGCGACGCTCGCGCTGGCGCAGTTGTTGAATCGTCCGATCATGATCGATATTGGCGCAGTGTGGTGCCATTGGTGCCACGTGATGGATGAGACGACGTACGCGGACCCGGAAGTTGCCGCGGCCCTGAACAGTGAGTTCGTTCCGGTGAAGGTCGACACCGACGAGGGTCCCGACCTCGACGAGTACTATCAGAACGCGGCGGCGCAAGTCACCGGTGCGGGCGGCTGGCCGCTGACGTGCTTCACGACGCCCGATGGCGCGCTGTTCTTCGCGGCGGGATATCTGCCGCCGCGGCCGGGCAGCGGACCCGACGGCAGCGGTGGAGAAACCTCGTCGATGCTGCCGCTGCTTGCGCGAATCTCGCAGCTGTACGCAACGGACCGCGCGAGCCTGGAACACGCAGCGGAGGCGAGTGCGGAGAAGCTCAAAACTGCGTTGAGCCAGGGCGCGCCGGCGCAGGGAGGACTCGACGGCCTGCGTGCGCAAATACTCGCGGGGCTGGCAACATCGTACAATCGCGAGTCGGGGGGATTCATGTCGGGACCGGGAGCCCGCTTTTACGATTTCCCGGCGCTCGAGCTTGCGCTCGCGCATGGATTTTATGGGCATCCGGAATACACCGCGATGGCGCTCGACACGATGAAGAAAATCGCGGCCGGTGGAGTGCTCGATCAGCTTGGCGGCGGATTCCATCGCTATTCGACGGACCCTGATTGGCGCGTGCCGCATTTCGAGAAGCTCGGCTACGACAACGCGATGGCGTTGCATGCTTACAGCGACGCGTATGAAATCAGCGGCGACGAGGAGTTTGCGCGCGTCGCGAAGTCGATTGCCGGCTACGTGAATCGCGAATTGTTCGACCCGAAGACGCACGCGTTCTACTCGCATCAGGACGCCGATTCATTCAAGGGTGACGACGGCAGCTATTACACCTGGACCGTCGATGAGGTGAAGCGCGCGCTGCCGCCGGACCAGGCGCGCGTCGCGATTTTGTTTTACGGGATGGAAGACGCGCCCGCGCTCGCGCCCGACGGACGAATCGTGCTGAGGCACGCGATGACGCCCGATCAAATCGCGGCGAAACTGAAAATCCCGATGGCGCAAGTGCGCGAGAAGATCGCCGAAGCGTCGGCGACGATGCTGGCGGTGCGGGATCGCCGCATAATGCCGCAAGTCGATCACGCCGTTATGACCGATAGGAACGCATTGATGTCGAGTGCGTATCTCACGGCCTCGGCAGCACTCAGAGACCCGAGTCTTCAGCGCGAGGCGTTCGATGATCTGAACTTTATACTCGCGCACCTGCGCGCGCTCGACGGGAGCTTCTTCCACGTCTGGTCTGACGGGCACGCGCAGGTCGCAGGTCTCGTGGCCGACCAGGTTTACCTGGTGGACGCGCTGGTCGATGCGTATCAATTCTCAGCCGATCAGAAATACCTGGCCGAGGCTCAAACGCTTGCCACAATAATTCTGAAGAACTTCCGCGCCAATGGTTCGGGCCTATTAGTGAATCGCGATACTGAAGACGCGAGTACTGTGATCGCAGGGTCTCAGGCGAGCGGGCAAGTGTTCTTCGACCTGCCGACGCCCTCGGTGCAGGCGACAATGGCGATTGCGACAGCGAAGCTCGCATTGATCACCGGCGATGACACCTACGCGCAGGCCGCGAACGAGCTGATGGCGAGTGCGCCGGCGATGGCGGGATCAATGCTGAGCAGTACGGTGGCGACGGTCGGGCTGGAGCTTGAGTATCGCGCGAACGGCGAGGCGACGATCGCGATTGCCAGTTCGGCCAATGATGCGCGCGCGGCAGATCTATGGAAAACCGCGTTAGCGAGTTATCGTCCCGGCAAAGTCGTGATCCGCATTGGGTCAGATCGTAACGCTTCGGCGATGCCGGCTGCGGCGCGGGCGATGTTCGCGTCGAGCACGGCGAAGGGAGTTCCTCTCGCGTTCGTATGCGCAGGAACCGCATGCGCCACGCCGATCGCGAAGCCGGCGAAGCTGGCGGAAGTCATTCGCACATTTGGCGTGAAGGGCGGCGACAGGACGGTGATCGCCACCGACAAACCGGCGGTCGCGCAACCCCCGATGTGACGCGGCTGGAAAATCAGTCGAGCGTTTTGTGAAATCTGAGCGTTGCCAGCGTGAGCATGCCCGTCCCGAGAATTGCCATCGCAACCATCTCTGGCCATAGCACGTCGAGTCCGACGCCTTTGATGAAAGTCCCGCGCAGAACGATTAGATAGAACCGAAGGGGATCGAGATTTGTGAAGTATTGCAGCGCGGTCGGCATGCTTGTGATCGGATAGCCGAACCCGGACAGCATGATCGCGGGCGAGATGTAAAAGAACGAGATCGCAAAAGCCTGCTGTTGGGTCTGGCAGAGCGTGGAGATCAGCAGTCCGACGCCAAGCGCGCTCGACAGAAAAAGTGTCGTGCCGAGCAGCAGAACAAAAATATTTCCACGAAACGGGACCTCGAACCACAGGCTGCCGAGAATTGCGACGAACACCACATTGGCAAGTCCCACGATCAGGAAAGGGAGGGTTTTCCCGACAATCAATTCAGCCGGGCTGATTGGCGTTACCATCAGTTGTTCGAGCGTACCGATCTCCCGCTCGCGTACGACGGCGAACGCGGTGAGCGTCATTACCGACACAAGGACGAGAGTTCCAATCACGCCGGGCACGAAAAACCACCGGCTCTCGAGGTTGGGGTTGTACCACGGGCGTTCCTGCAGCTGGATGTTGGGCGCGAAGGTCGCGAGCGACGGCTTCAGGCGGTCGGCCAGTTGCAGTTGATAATCCTGGGCGAACCGGTCGGCGATTTGGTTGATGTAACCAACGGCGATGAGAGCTGTGTTCGAGTCGGTGCCATCGAGGACCACCTGGACCGGCGCAGTCTGGCCCTTACGCAACAGTTCGGCGAAGCCCGGCTGAATCTGCAGCACCATTGCTACGCGTCGATGATCGAGCAGGTAGGGAATTTGCGCTTCGCTTTGCAAAACCTCGTGCACCTGGAAGCGGTTGCTGGCGCTGAAGCGCTCGAGAAACTCGCGGCTTTCCTGACTGTGATCGTTATCGAGCACCGCTGTGGATACGCGATTCACTTCGTAGCTCGCGGCGTAGCCGAATATCAGCATCTGCAGCAGCGGCGGGACCATTAGCGAGAAGCGCGCGTGTTTGTCCCGAAACAGATGGATGAATTCCTTGATCAGAATCTGGTGCAGACGCTCGATCATCTTAGCTACTCATGCCAGCGATTTGTGAAACGATCGTTTGGCCAGGAACACCATCAGCGACGCATAGATGATAAGTGCGATTATCGGACCGGCGAGAAAACTGAGGCCGGTGCCGCGCAGGAATACACTCTTGAGGATGACGATGTAGTAGCGCGCCGCGATCAGGTAAGTGAAAGGCTGCACACCAAGCGGCATCTGATCGATTGGAAAAGTGAATCCCGAAAGCAGGAACGAAGGCAGAAAGGCAGTGACCAGGCCAATCTGACTCGCAGCGAGTTGATTCTTGGTCGCGACGGAAATCCAGAACCCGAGCCCGAGAATCGCAACCAGGTAAATCCCCGAGCCGATGGAAAGGGCGATGAGAGAACCGCGAAAAGGTACCTGGAACCAGAAGACGGCGATCGCCGCACACATGATCGTATCGAACATGCCAAGCGCGAAGTAGGGCAGCAGCTTGCCAACGATGATTTCGAGCGACGTAACCGGAGTCGAGATGAGTTGCTCCATGGTGCCGCGCTCCCATTCGCGCGCGACGGTCAGCGAGGTCAGCAAGACTCCGACGACTGCCATCACGATGGCGGCGACACCAGGCACAATGAAGTTTTTGCTCTCGAGATCTTCGTTGAACCATGTGCGCGCCTCTACCGACAGCGCAGGATTCACGCTGGGCGCGTTGGACTTGACCAGATACTCGGCCTGAACCACAGCGCCGTAAGACGCCAGAACGCCCTGCGCGTATCCGATCGCGAGTTCGGCTGTGTTGTTGTCGGATCCGTCGACGAGCGCCTGGATGTTCACCGGCCGTCCGTCATGCAGTCGCGCCGAGAAGTCGAAGGGGATCACGATCGCGAGCTGGCAGCGGCCATCGTCGAGCGCGGCCGCGAGCGCGCGGTAGTCGGTGACTGTGGCAACCAGATCGAAGTAATCCGACGACTGAAAGCGCTTCAGAAGATCCTGGCTCGCCTGGCTGCCTTCCTCATCGAGCGCAAAAACCCGAATGTGCTTGGTATCGAGATTGACGCCGTAGCCAAGCGTTGTCATCAGCATCAGCGGCATCAACAGGACGATCAGCAGGCTGCGGGAATCGCGCAGCACCTGGAAAACTTCCTTGCGCGAGATGGCGAGCAGTCGGCGAAGACTCATGGCGACTGCTCCGCCGTCGAGCCGGCCGTACGTCGAGTAGTCAACGCCACGAATGCGTCTTCGAGGCTTGGGCGAATCGCTTGCAGATTTGTGACTGAGATTGCGTCGGCCTCGAGCGCCGCGCGAATCGCCGGTGCAACCGCGGCGTCGGCAACAACCAGATGCAGCGCGTTGCCGAAGACGGCGACGTCGCGAACGCCCTCGAAGCGGCGCACGCGTTCGATCGCGTCGCCAAGCCGGTCGCATTCAAGCAATAGCAGCGCGCCCTGGATCGAGCCCAATTTGAGTTCGGTGGGCGTGCCCAGCGCGATCAACTTGCCGCCGTTCATCAGCGCGAGGCGGTTGCAGTATTCGGCTTCGTCCATGTAATGCGTGGTGACGAAGATGGTGACGCCGTCGTTGCTCATCCGCTGAATCAATTCCCAGAACAGGCGGCGCGAAAGCGGATCGACGCCCGAAGTCGGCTCATCGAGGAAGACGATCGGCGGGCGATGCAGCACGGCGCATCCGAGTGCGAGCCGCTGCTTCCATCCGCCGGAGAGAGTTCCGGTCAGGCTCGACTCGCGGCCGCGCAAGCCGGCCATCTCGAGCGCCCAATCGATTCGCGCGCGTAGCTCGCTCGACGGGACGCCATACATACCAGCATAGAAGCGCAAATTTTCGAACACGGTGAGATCGGCGTAGAGCGAAAACTTTTGCGACATATACCCGATGTTGCGGCGAATCAACTCCGGTGACTTGACCACGTCGTAGCCGGCGACTGTCGCGCGGCCGGAGGTCGGATGCAGCAATCCGCAGAGAATGCGAATTGTCGTCGATTTCCCCGAGCCGTTGGGGCCGAGAAATCCAAAGACCTCACCGGTGCGGGTCTGAAATGAAATGTGATCGACCGCGGTGAAATCGCCGAAGCGCTTCACCAGGTCCTCGACCTCGACCGAATTGCCGTTGGGGCATGTCACGCTGCCTGATGCACCGCGTCCTTCCGCACTGCTTCAACAAACAGATCTTCGATGGTCGGTGTGACGCGGACGATCTCGTCAAACGGAATCTGGCGACCGGTTAATCGGGTGCGAAGATTGTCGATGCGCCGGTCGGCGTCATCCACGAACAAGTGAACCGCGTCGCCTACCAGCACCAGGCTCGTGACGCCGTCGGCAGTTGCGAGTTCTTCTTTGACGCGGCGCGCTTCGGACGACACGATCGAGATAACCGAGCCTTGCATCCGGGACTTGAGGCGTGCGGGCGAGTCGCAGAAGAGCAGGCGCCCCTGATGCAATAGCGCCACGCGGTGGCATCGTTCGGCCTCGTCGAGGTACGCGGTGGAGTTGACGACGGTGACGCCTTGCCCGACCAGCGAGTAGAGCATCGCCCAGAATTCGCGGCGTGAGACCGGATCTACGCCGTTGGTCGGCTCGTCGAGCAGCAGGACGCGCGGCGTGTGTATGAGGGCGCAGACCAGGCCGAGCTTTTGTTTCATCCCACCAGAGAGTTTGCCGGCCAGGCGGCGGCGGAACTCGCTCATGCCGCATGCCTTCAGCAGTTCGCCTGCGCGCGCGTCGCG
>Ga0302324_100009911_pt1 | contig 19820 bp, 11 predicted proteins | sample Palsa_T0_1_FD_201949 | JGI IMG/M metagenome (GOLD analysis project Ga0302324, IMG submission 201949) | Peat permafrost microbial communities from Stordalen Mire near Abisko, Sweden - Palsa_T0_1 | ecosystem: Environmental > Terrestrial > Soil > Palsa > Peat permafrost | place: Sweden: Abisko...
CCTTCATGATGGGCTCGAGGATGACCGGCTTCGCGGCGTCATAGCCTTCGCGGAAGCCCATCAGGGCTGCCGTCTTGAAGGCCTGCTCCGAGGAGTCGACCGCGTGGGACGCCCCGTCGTTGATGACATACCGGACACCGGTAACCGGGAAGCCAATCAAGCTCCCCTTCTTCAGCGCCTCGCGAAAACCCTTCTCGACGGCTGGAATGAATTCGCGCGGAATCGACCCGCCAGTGATGTCATCGACGAACTCGTCGCGCTCCACGGCATCGGGGGGGAGTGGTTCGAGGTAACCGCACACCCGACCGAACTGTCCCGAGCCGCCGGTCTGCTTCTTGTGTGTGTACGCGAACTCGCCCCGCTGGGTGATGGTTTCCCGGTAGGCGACCTGGGGCTTTCCGGCGATGACCTCGCAGGCGTACTCGCGCTTCATGCGCTCGATGTAGATTTCCAGGTGCAGCTCACCCATCCCGCTGATGATGGTCTGCGCCGACTCCTCGTCACGATGGACGCGGAAGGTGGGGTCTTCCTTGGTGAAGCGGTTGAGGGCCTTGGAGAAGTTGGCCTGGCCGGCGCGCTCCTTCGGCGCGACGGCGAGGGAGATGACCGCGTCCGGGACGAACATCGACGTCATGGTGTAGTTCACCTTGCCGTCGGTGAAGGTGTCGCCAGAGGCGCACTCCACGCCGAAGAGCGCAACGATGTCGCCGCCGTAGGCCTCCTCCACGTCGTTCATCTCATTGGCGTGCATGCGCACGATGCGGGGCACCTTCACCTTGCGCTGGTTGCTCTGGTTGAAGATGAAGTCACCCTTGGACACGTGGCCCTGGTAGATGCGGATGTAGGTCAGCTGCCCGTAGCGACCGTCCTCCAGCTTGAAAGCCAGTCCCACGAAGGGCTTTTCCGGGTCCGAGGTCAGGACGACCTTGGCCTCGTTGTTCTTCTGGTCCAACGCCTCGTTGAGCACCTGCGTGGGGTTGGGGAGGTAGTCGCCGACCGCATCGAGCAAGAGCTGCACGCCCTTGTTCTTGTAGGCCGAGCCGCAGAAGACCGGCGTCATCTTCAGCGCGATGGTGGCACGGCGGACGGCGGCCTTCAGCTCGTCGCTGGGAATGGGCTCGTCGTGGACGAACTTCTCGGCCAGTTTATCGTCCACATTGGCCACGCCCTCGATGATGTCGTGGCGGGCCTGCTTGGTCGCCTCCGCGTACTCCGCCGGCACCTCCTCCTCGCGGACGGTCTCGCCCATTTCGCCGTCGAAGTAGTAGGCCTTGCCGATGATGGGGTCGATGATTCCCTCGAAGCGGTCCTCGGCCCCGATGGGCACCTGCATCATCACTTGATGGTGACCGAGCTTTTCATGGAGCTGCGCCCCGACGCGGGCGTAGTTCGCCCCGGCGCGGTCCATCTTGTTGACGAAGGCCAGCCGCGGGACCTTGTAGCGTCGCATCTGCCGGTCGACGGTAATCGACTGGCTTTGCACGCCGGACACCGAGCACAGGACCAGGATGGCTCCGTCGAGCACGCGGAGCGCACGCTCGACCTCGATGGTGAAGTCGACGTGCCCTGGGGTGTCGATGATGTTGATGCTGGTGTCTTTCCAGGCGCAGTAGGTCGCCGCGGACTGGATGGTGATGCCCTTCTCGCGCTCCAGGTCCATCGAGTCCATCTTCGCCCCGACGCCATCCTTGCCCCGGACTTCGTGAATCTCGTGGATGCGCCCCGTGTAGTAGAGGATGCGCTCGGTGAGCGTGGTCTTGCCCGAGTCAATGTGGGCAGAGATGCCGATGTTGCGGACCTGTTCGATGGGAAAAGAGGACGCCATGATTCGTGTGCTTCCTTGCGAAGAAATCTAGAGGTGGTGGGGCCGCGGCCCTGTACTCGACAACTGTTTGGATTGCCAGCGGGGCACCGGTAAGTGCCCGAAGTTCATCAATTACCCTAATGCAGCGCGGCAAAGGCGCAAGTAAGCGCCAGCGCGCCCACGAGCGGCATCAGCGCAAGCCGTCCAGCCAGGCTGTGGTTCGACGCACCGCCTCGCCGAAGGACGGGGCGACGAAAATCATGTCCTGGTAGACGGTGGGGTCATAGGGACGGGCCGCCATCTGCTCGAAGTTGAGCGGGACGAGCTGGGCCTCCTGGCTGAACCGCTCCAGCTCGCCAAAGGAGGAGAGCAACCCGGCTCCGTAGGCCTTGGGCTTGCCGTCCTCGTACGCGGCGCCGAATTCGAGCGTGTACCAATAGACGCGCTCGATTTGCTTGAGCATGTCGTCCGAGACGCGCTCCGCCGCCCGGCCGAAGGCCCGGTTGATTTCGGCGAAGCCTGGGTCGGCCAATGTTGCGGCATGACCGACGAGCTCGTGCACGATGTCTGGCTCGGGCGTGTAGAGCGGGACGGTGTGGTGACGGATGTACTGGGTGGCGAGGAACTGGTCGGACTTGAGGTTGCCAAGAAAGGCACGGGAAGCGACCAGCCCCGCCACCGGCACCATGGTGAAGCCCGTCTTCGGGACGAGCTTGACGTTCACCTCTCGCAGCTGCGGGATGTGGGAGCGCGGGAAGGCGAAGTGCGCTGAGCAGTAGCGGTACTCGCGGGAGCCAAAGCGGTCGTGCAACGGGGCGAGGTGCTCCCACACGGCTTGCCACACCCCGTGCTCCGCCTCGTCGTACTCGATGTCGGGAACCGGGTCGCCCACCCGCCAGCGAAAGGCCCGCTGTGCGATGGCGTTCCGGCGACGCCGGTACACCGGGTCTCGAAACCCCGGATGGTTCTGGTCGAGCTGGACCAAATCCTCCTGGCCGGTGTTCGGCTCGGTGCTTGTTCCAGGGGTGGAAGGGTCGGCAGGCATCTCTTAGAGCCCCATTGTAAACGCTTCACCGCAGGAGCGCCTCCCGCGCGCGCTTGGACTGAAAAGACCCACACCTGGGCGCAACGGCGCGGGGAGTCCCTCCCTGGGAGCCTGGGCCAGCGCCCCACCCATGCTGGGAGCCGTGCTACTGCTTGGCCTCGAGGTGCCGCCGCCAGCCGTCGAAGTCCCTGCTTCGCCCCTGGCCCGCGCCGCGGTGCGCTTGCTGCTCGCCGCGCTCGGGTGGCTGCCCGAGCGCCTCCGGGTAGCGTTGGCTCGAAGCATCGGCCGTCTCGTCTTCGCCCTGGGCATTCGTCGCCGCCTGACGCTGGAGCAACTGGCCTGGGCCTTCCCGAGCTGGAGCCAGCGGGAACGCCGAGCCGTCGCGCGACGCACTTTCGAAAACATGGCCCGGGCGGCACTGGACGCCCTTCTCTCGCAGAAGTTCTCCCCGGAGGAGTTGGCCGCGCTGGTTCAGGGCGGGGAGGGCCTGGCCTTCGACCGAGCACTGGCCGAGGGACGGGGTCTGCTCATCGTGACCGCTCACTTCGGGAGCTGGGAGTTGCTTGGGGAGGCCGTCACGCGGCAGGGGCTCCCGCTCAACGCCGTCGTCCGGCCGTTGAAGGGCGCCTTCAACGCCGAGGTGGTGGCCGGCCGGCTGCGTTCGGGGATGAAGCTCCTTCCCCAGCGGAATGCACTGCGCGCCGCGCTGACCGCGCTGCGCCGGAACGAGGTGGTGACGGTGCTGCTCGACCAGGCCGTCGGTGGCAAGCACGCGCTCTTCGTTCCCTTCTTCGGAAGGCCGGCAGCGACGACCCCCCTGGTGAGCATGGCGGCGATGCGCTCCGGAGCGCCGGTGCTGGTGTCGGTGGGGACGCGGGTTGGCAATGGGTTTCGCCTGCGCGTCGAGGGGCCGTTCCCCGTTCCCTCCACCGGAGACCGCCACCGCGACCTGTGGACACACACCGCCACGCTCACCGCAGCCATCGAGCGCCTGGTTCGCGAGAGTCCCGACCAGTGGCTCTGGCTTCACCGGCGCTGGAAGCTCTCGCCAAACGCCGAGGAGGCGCTCCGGCTCGAGTTGCTCGCGCTGGCGGAGGATGCTGAGCGGGTGCGGAGCTCACTCCCGAGGGACGGTCGGCTCTTCCAGGGTGACGTACCGGAGCTGGAGGCCATTGACCGGCGCAACGCAGCAAGACTCGGGACGTTGGTGGAGGCACACGGGTGGCCGAGTCGTTCGCAGGCCGGTGAGGACGGGGCGGAGGCGGCCTGGCGCATCCTCCAGCACGGAAGCGCTGAGCCGGCGTTGCAAAGGCGCTGCTTGATGCTCCTGGAGCAGGCCGCTGCAGCTGGCGAGGTGCCTTCCATCCAGCCGGCAATGCTGGCCGACCGCATCCGTTTCTTCGAGGGTCGCCCGCAGCTCTACGGGACGACACTCGATTGGGACAGTCAGGGGCGGCTCAGCCCGGGCCCGGTGGAGGCACCCGAGGAGGTGGACGTCCGCCGAGCAGGCCTCGGGTTACCGCCACTGGCGGTCGCCCTCGAGCAGCGTCTTCAAGAAACCACCGGGTCCAAGGAACCTCCACCGGCCGACCCGGCTGCCCGCCGCACCGAATTCGAGGCCTGGGCGCGTCGGGTGGGCTGGCGCATGTGACGGGAGGGCTCCTTGGGCGCTAAGACCAAGGGGTGCGAGGACGGAGGAGAAACGGTGGCCGAGGAGCGTAAAGACTCGCTGGACGAGAGCGTGGCCCGGATGCGTCAGGCGATGCACCGTGCCTGGACCGAGCCGCTGGAGCGAGCCACCGGAGTGGACCCCCGCGAATGGGGGAATGCCTGGCGAGAGCAGCGGCGTGCGATGCGGGCAGAACGGCAGTTGATGAGGCAGCGCGGTTCCCGGGGGAAGGGAATCATTTTTCTTGGGGTGGCGGCAGTGCTCGCCTACCTCGTCATCGATGGCGGTCCATACTGGATGATTTGGGTGGCCCTCGGCCTCTCGGTGTCCGGAGCCGCGCAGCTTTTCAGCGGGCGGCGCAAGAACGACGTTGTCGAGGGCCAGGCAACGCCCGTTTCGCAGCCAGTCCAGCCCGTCCAGGACATGGCCAACCTGTCGCGCGTCGACGCGCTCTGCGACAAGCTCCTCGAGGAAATCCGCAAGGGGCCGGCCGTGCTGCGCGAGGTGGTGCGCAACCCGGAGGAGTCGGTGCGGGGCCTTCGGGACACCATCCACGGGCTGGCCAAGCGCGAGGCGGAGGTGCGTTCGCTGGTGACGAATGCGGACGCTGAACGGCTCCAGGCCGAGCGCCTGGACGTCGTTGCGCGCCGCGACTCTGCCTCGGACCCGGTGACACGTGAGCGCTGGGAGGGAGCGCTCCAGGCGCTGGATGCGCAGCTCCAGCACCGCGAGACGCTGCGGACGCAAGGGGCGCGTTTGGAAGCGGAGCGCGTGCGGCTCGGCTACACGCTGGAGAACCTCTACACGCAGGTGCTGGCGGTCCGCTCCACGGCCGGCTCGAGTGATGCCGGAGCGCAGCTGAAAGAGGGCGTGGAGCGGCTGGGCGACGAGATTTCTGCCGTGGCCGACGCGCTCGAGTCTATGCAGGCCGTGGACCCTGGGCCAACTGCGCCGGAGCAGGCTCCCACCGTGGCGACGCCCCGCACGCGCATTTGAGTGCTAGAGGCCGCGGCCCTCAGCGTGCCACGGCCGTTCCACTGACCACCGTCGGTGCGGACGCATTCCAGTAGGCGTGGGCCAGGCACGCGGTGCTGTGCGCAAGGCCGATGCGGCCCGAGCGGTCGAGGAGCACCAACCCCGCCCGGCCCTGGACGCGCTCGAGGAGCAACGCCACCGCGGTGCTGGCGGCCTCTTGAGCCGTGAGCCCGCGCTCCAGGCCTTGCATGGCCCGCATCGCCAGTCCCACGCGGAGGATGTGCTCGCCCCACCCGGTGCAGGCCACACCCCCGAGGCGGTCGTCGGCCGAGTAGCCGATGCCAGGCAAGGGAGCGTCGCCGACGCGGCCGGGGAGGCTATAGGCCACCCCGCCGGTGCTGTTTCCGGCGGCCATACGTCCTTCGCCGTCGAGCGCCACCGCGCCCACGGTGTCCGCCGGGCCAAAGCTGTCCGCTGCCGTCCGGTGACCCTTTAGAAACTGCTCGTAGCGGGCTTGCTCCCGCGGAACGACGAGCGAGCGGTTGTCCACCTGCCCGAAGCCTTGCCCACGGGCGAAGGCCTCGGCGCCGGGACCAACCAGGAAGTGATGCTCGCTTTTCTCGAGGACGCTCCGGGCCAGGGAGATGGGGTTCTTGAAGTGCTTCACTGCCGCCACTGCGCCGACCTTCAGCGAGGTGCCATCCATCAGTCCGGCGTCGAGCTCGACCGAGCCGTCGGCCACCAGCACCGAACCGGTGCCGGCGTCGAAGGCCGGGTCATCCTCCAGCACCAAGATGGCAGCTTCGACCGCGTCCAGCGCTGAGCCGCCGCGCAAGAGGACGTCCCTTCCTTTGGCGGCCGCCGCCGCGCACCCGGCGCGGTGTGCCTCGCGCTCCTCGGCAGGGATGCTCCACGCGCCGCCGTGCACGACGAGCGCTGGCGAGTGACTCACGCTCCCGCCTCCTGCCGCCCCGTACCCATGTGCTGCCAGTTCACCACACTCCGGTGGCGGGAGGGAAAACCAAGACATGGGCACCGGTGCGCTCGAGGAGGGGAGCGCCCGGAGCCTGGCGTTTCCTCGAGAGGAGCTAACGCATGAAGGGTTGGTGGACGCCACGCGTCGGAAGCCGGGACGGCTGCCCGGTGAGCCAAGCATCCGCACCCCGTGCCGCCTCGCGACCATCCGAGATGGCCCAGACGATGAGGCTCGCTCCGCGGCTCGCATCACCGGCGGCGAATACGCCCGGGGCCGACGTGGCGAAGGTGCCGTCGACGCGGATGCTCCCGCGAGCATCGAGCTCGAGCCCCAGCTGCGTGGCCAGGGGGGCCGTCTCCGGGCCAACGAAGCCCATGGCCAGCACCACCATGTCCACCGGGTAGCTGACCTCGCTCCCTGGCACCTCGGTAAACTGCAGGACGCCCTTCGGCCCCCGGCCGAGTTCGACCTGCACCGCGTGGAGTGCGGTGAGCTGGCCGTCTTCTCCGCTGAGCCTTTGCGTCATCAGCCCGAAAATCCGTTCCCCTCCTTCGTCCTGGCTCGAGGAGCTGCGAAAGATGAGCGGCCACTGCGGCCAGGGGTTGTTCGCCAAGCGCTCGCGCGCAGGCATCGGCAAGAGCTCAATCTGACGGACCTCGCGCGGTTTCTGCCGCAGAGCCGTCCCCAGGCAGTCCGAACCCGTGTCTCCACCCCCGAGGATGACGACGCGCTTAGCGTGTGCCGAGGGCGCGTCGACCGGCACCAGCTGGCCGGCCAGGCGGCGGTTTTGCGCGTCGAGAAAGTCCATCGCCAGGACCACCCCCCGGAGCTCCCGGCCTGGCACCTCGAGCTCGCGCGGCCGCTGTGCACCCACGGCCAGCACCAGCGCGTCGTGCGTCGTGCGGAGGGCATCAAACGTCGGTTCCCGCCCCACCTCCACGCCGGTCCGGAAGCGGACGCCCTCCTCCTCCAGCACCGCCAACCGTCGGTCGATGACCCACTTCTCGAGCTTGAAGTCGGGGATGCCGTAGCGCAGGAGACCACCGAGGGCCGGTGCCCGCTCGTAGACCGTCACCGTGTGGCCGGCCTGGTTGAGCTGCGCAGCCGCTGCCAGCCCCGCCGGGCCGCTGCCCACCACGGCCACGCGCTTCCCCGTCCGCAAGGAAGGAATTCGCGCATGGACCCACCCCTCCCGGAATGCGCGCTCGGCGATTTCCTTCTCCACCGTTTCGATGGCCACCGCGTCCTGGTCGATGGCCAGCACGCAGGCTGCCTCGCAGGGAGCGGGGCAGAGGCGTCCGGTGAATTCCGGAAAGTTGTTGGTGCTGTCGAGCGCGAGGAACGCTGCTTGCCAGTGGTTTCGAAAGACGTGCTCGTTGAATTCCGGGATGAGGTTCCCCAGCGGGCAGCCCTGGTGGCAGAACGGAACGCCGCAATCCATGCACCGGCCGGCCTGCTGCCGCGCCGTCTCCTCGGGGAGGGCCTGGGTGAATTCCGTCCAGTCCTCGAGGCGCTCGGACTTGGAGCGCTTGGTGGGAGCGGTCCGCGGCCACTCCAGAAAGCCAGTCACCTTGCCCAAGGGCCCTAGCCCTCGACCGCGCGCAGTCGCGCGGGAGCCGGTGGCGGGCGCATGGCGGCGCGTCGCGCCTGGAGCACGGCCTTGTAGTCGCTGGGGAGCACCTTGACGAAGTGGGGAACCAGGTGCTGCCAGTTGTCCAGCACTCGTCGGGCCAGCGGGCTTCCGGTGTGCCGGAGGTGGTTCTCCACCAGGCCATACACGAGCCAGATGTCCGACTCGTCGACGAGGGACTCGAGCTCCACCATCGCCGTGTTGCAGCGGGCGCGAAAGCGCCGCTCGCGGTCGAGGACGAAGGCCAGCCCGCCGCTCATCCCGGCGGCGAAGTTGCGGCCGGTCGCCCCGAGGACAACCACCACCCCGCCGGTCATGTACTCGCAGCCGTGGTCGCCGACGCCCTCCACCACCGCGGTCGCCCCGCTGTTGCGGACCGCGAAGCGCTCACCGGCCAGGCCGGAGACGTAGAGCTCGCCCGAGGTCGCCCCATAGAGGACGGTGTTGCCCACCGCCACGTTTTCTTCGGGCGCGAAGCGGCTGGCCGCTGGAGGGCGCACGATGATGCGGCCGCCGGACAGTCCCTTGCCCGCGTAATCGTTGGCGTCTCCCTCCAGCTCCAAGGTCACGCCGCAGGAGAGGAAGGCACCGAGGCTCTGACCGGCCGAGCCGCGGAGCCGCACCCTGATGCTGTCATCGTGCAGTCCGTTCGCGCCTCGGCGCCGGGCAATCTCCCCGCTGAGCATCGCCCCCACCGCCCGGTGCGCGTTGCGCACCGGGAGCACCACCATGGTCGGCGGGCCGCCGTCGAGCGTGGCGCGGGTGCGCCGCAGGAGCTCATGGTCGAGGTGGTCGGATACGTCCTTGCGCTGCACCGTGACGCAGCGACGCGGGACCGCCGGTGCGGCCCGGGGCGGAGCGAGCAGCGCCGAGAGGTCCAGCAGCCGGGTCTTCCAGTGCTGGAGGTCCGTCCGCCGGCGAAGCAGGTCCACCCGGCCGACGACGTCGTCGAGCGTCCGCGCGCCCAGGGACGCCAGGATGTGGCGCACCTCCTCGGCGACGAAATGAAAGAAGTGGACGACGCCTTCCGGCGAGCCCGAGAAGTGCTTGCGCAACTCCGGGTCTTGGGTGGCGATGCCAACCGAGCAGGTGTTGAGGTGGCACTTGCGCAGCATGATGCAGCCGAGCGCCACCAGCGACGCGGTCGCCATCCCGAATTCCTCGGCACCGAGCAGGGCGGCCACCACCACGTCGCGCCCGGTCCGGAGACCCCCATCCACCTGGACACGGATGCGGTCTCGCATCTGGTTCTGCACCAGCACTTGCTGCGTCTCGGCCAGGCCGAGCTCCCAGGGAAGACCCGCGTACTTGATGCTCGAGACTGGCGAGGCGCCGGTGCCACCCTCGTAACCAGAGATGACGACGCACCCGGCGCCGGCCTTGGCCACGCCCGCGGCCACCGTCCCCACGCCTACCTCGCTCACCAGCTTCACGCTCACCCGGGCACTGGGGTTGACCGACTGCAAGTCGTAGATGAGCTGTGCCAGGTCCTCGATGGAATAGATGTCGTGGTGCGGCGGGGGGGAGATGAGCGTCACTCCTGGCGTGGACCAGCGCACCTTGGCGATGCGCTCGTCCACTTTGTGTCCCGGGAGCTGCCCACCCTCGCCCGGTTTGGCCCCCTGGGCGATTTTGATTTGGAGCTCGTCGGCGTTGACCAGGTACTCGGCCGTGACGCCAAAGCGGGCGGAGGCCACCTGCTTGATGGCGCTCTTGCGCAAGTCGCCGTTGGCATCCGGGAGGTAGCGCCGTGCCTCCTCGCCGCCTTCGCCGGAGTTGCTCCGGCCGCCAATGCGATTCATGGCGATGGCCAGTGTCTCGTGCGCCTCAGCGCTGATGCTGCCAAAGGACATCGCCCCGGTGACAAAGCGCTTCACGAGCTCGCTCGCCGGCTCGACCTCCGACAAGGGGACCGGCGTGCAGACGTCGGTGGCCAGGGCCAGCAGTCCTCGCAGCGTGGCTGCGGTGGCGGTCTCGTCATTCGCTGCCTGGGCGTATTGGGCGTAGAGCTCCGGGTCCCCGGCGCGGACCGCCGCCTGGAGCAGGGCCAGCGTGGTGGGGTTCCAGCGATGGTGTTCTCCCCGGCGGCGCCATTGGTAGAAGCCGCCCACCGGGAGGCCGGCCCCGGCTTCCGGCGCACTTCCGAAGCCGCGCTCATGGCGCTCCAGCGCCTCGCGTCCGAGTTCGGCCAACCCGATGCCCCCCAGCCGTGAGGCCGTGCCGGTGAAGTGCTTCTCGATGAGCGCCAGGTCCAGCCCGACGGCCTCGAAGATTTGGGCTCCCCGGTAGGACTGGAGGGTGGAGATGCCCATCTTCGACATCACTTTGAGCAGGCCCTCGGAGATGGCCTGGCGGTAGCGCTCTTCGGCGATGGCCTCGTCGAGGGCAATTTCACCTGTGAGTGCCTGCGCCCGGACCGTGTCAAAGGCCAGGTAGGGGTTCACCGCCGCCGCGCCGAAACCGAAGAGCAGGGCGAAATGATGCACCTCGCGGGCCTCGGCCGTCTCCACCAAGAGTCCGGTCTGCATCCGGACGCCGTCGCGGACCAGCCGCTGGTGCACTGCCGAGAGCGCGAGCAGTACCGGGATGGCCACCGAGCGGGCGTCCACGCCGCGGTCACTCAGGATGAGGATGCTGCAGCCCTCGTCGAGCGCCTCCGCCGCCTCGCGCGTGAGCCGGTCCACCGCAGCCTCGAGGGCACCTGGTCCGCCCTCGGTCGGGTAGAGAAGCGAAAGGGTGTGCGGCTGGAACATCCCTTGGGACTTGATGGCCGCGAGCCGCGCCATCTCGCGGTTGGTGAGGATGGGGCCGGGCAGGGTGAGGCGGTGGCATTGCTCCGGTGTCTCGTCCAGGGTGTTGCCATCCGGGCCGGTGGCGGTGGCCAGCGTCATCACCAGCGACTCGCGGATGGGGTCGATGGGTGGGTTGGTGACCTGGGCGAAGAGCTGGTGGAAGTAGCGGAAGAGGTTCGGTGCCTGGTCGCTGAGCACAGCGAGCGGCGTGTCGTTGCCCATCGAGCCGATGGGCTCGTGGGCACCTTCCGCCATCGGCTGGAGAAGAAGCCTGAGGTCCTCGTCGCTGTAGCCGAAGGCGCGCTGAAGTCGTCCGAGCTGCTCTCCCTCCAGCGGCTGCGGGGCGGGCACGGAGGGCAGCTCGTCGAAGGTGAAGACATTCTTCTCGAGCCAGCGACGGTAGGGCCAGCGGCCGGTGATGTCGCGCTTCAGCTCGTCGTCCTCGACGATGCGCCCTTCCTCGGTGTCGACCAGGAACATCCGACCCGGCTGAAGCCGCCCCTTGCGACGGACCCGCTCCGGCGGGACCTCCAGCACGCCCGCTTCGGAGGCGAGGATGACTTTGTCATCGTCGGTCTCCATCCAGCGGGCCGGACGCAGTCCGTTCCGGTCGAGCGTGGCGCCGATGCGGATGCCATCGGTGAAGGCGATGGCCGCCGGCCCGTCCCAGGGTTCCAGCAGGGCGCTGGAGTACTCGTAATAGGCGCGACGACCATCATCCATGCTGGCATCGCTCTCCCAGGCTTCGGGAATCATCAACATCATCGCCTGCGGCAGACTGCGACCGCCCATGCTGAGCAGCTCGAGCATGCTGTCGAACTGGGCCGAGTCGCTGGCGTCCTCCCGGACAATGGGGAACAGCCGGTCCACGCTGCCGAAGAACTTCGCGGACTGGAGCTGGCTGCGCCGCGCGGCGAGCCAATTTCGGTTGCCACGCACGGTGTTGATTTCGCCGTTGTGGGCAATCAACCGGAAGGGCTGGGCCAGCTCCCAGGTGGGAAAGGTGTTGGTGGAGAACCGCGAGTGCACCAGTGCCAGAGCGCTCACCATGTCCGGGTCCTGGAGGTCCCGGTAGAAGCGCTGGAGGCGGGTGGGGAGCAGCAACCCCTTGTAGACGATGGTCTCGGCGGACAGGCTGACGATGTGGAAGCGGCCTTCCGGGTCGAGCCCGCGCTCGCGGACCCGGTTCTCCACCAGCTTGCGAATGACGTAGAGCTTTCGCTCGAAAGCAGAAGGCACCACTCGACGCCGGGCGATGTAAATCTGCCGCAGCACCGGGACGCTCTCCCGGGCCAGCCAGCCCATCTGACTCTCGTCGATGGGCACGTCCCTCCAGCCGATGACGCGCTGGTGCTCCTCCTCCGCCACCTCCTCGAAAACGGCTTCGCAAGCGGCGCGCGCGTCCGGGTCCTGGGGAAGGAATACCTGCCCCACCCCGTAGCAACGCCTTCTGGGCATGTCGAAGCCCAGCCGCAGCCCCTCCCGCTTGAAGAAGCGGTGGGGTAGCTGCAGCAGGATGCCGGCACCGTCGGCCGTCTCCGGGTCCGCCCCGCAGGCTGCGCGGTGGCTCAGCCGGTCGAGGATAATGAGCGCGTCGTCGACGATGGAGCGGGACTTCTCGCCACGGATGTGGACGACGAAGCCGACGCCACAAGCGTCGTGCTCCGTGCTCGGGTCATAGAGGCCGTATTTCTGAGGCAGGGGCAACCCCGACCCTCCTGTCCGTCAGGGTGGGAGAACATGACGGGAGGTAAGATTGTAATGCGATGCGTCGTCCGGACTCAAACGCAGCGCATTTAGAGCGCCAGGCGCAGGGCGAGGCCCAGCTGAAGGATGGGGGCTGGGATGACGAGATTGATGGGCACGGCGGCAGAGCCGGTATTGACGGGCACGTTGGGAATGTCCAGGCCGAGCCGGAATTCCCCGCCCCGATGCCCATAGTCCACAGAGGCGTAGGACTCGATTTGCAGGTAGCTGAGAACGGTGATGATGAAGTCCAGCCGGGTGATGAAGCTCACGTCGCTCAGGTCGCCGATGTTGGTGAGCACCCAGGTTGTCTTGGCGGTGGTGTCCACCAGCGTTGCGCTCACCGCCAGGTAGTTCCGCCCGAGGTAGAAGGGTTGGAAGGCGCCCTGGAAGATGAGGTTCGGGTACTGGTTCGGCCGAAAACTGGCGGTGTTGTAGAAGTATTCGGCCCCCAGGGTGATGCTCTTGTTGCCCTCGAAGTTGATTCCATAGGTGAAGCCGCCCACGGCCTGGAAAATCGGACTCGGCGGTTGCTGGACCGGTCCGAACCCGTAGCCGGAGTAGACCCCCGGGACGACGAGGGTATTCGCTGCTGGAAGGTCGAGCATCTGCTTGACCACCGCCTCCCCATAGAAGTCGAAATCCCCCACTCCGGCTGTGACATAGGAACCCGCGCGCCAGGCGCGGTTCTTTTGAGCCAGAGCGTTGATGCCTACCGCGCCGCCCTTGAAGTCGTACTCGACGCTGCCTGCTCCTCCAACATCCTCGAGCAGTCCGTTGGACGTGCTTTGCGCCCCAGCAATGACGTCGATGGAGCCTCCCGAGCCGCCCACCGTCGTCCCGGCATTGGTGAAGTTCTGCGTTGGTTCGAAGACGGCCACCGCGGTGAAGTTCAACCCCGTGCGCTCCCAGGGGACCTGGACGCGCAGCATGGTCACGCCGAGGCGGACGTCGAAGACGGCCAGTGGGTCACGGGGCTGACTGGCCAGAAAGTCGTCAGGGTTGAAGTACTGGCCGGTTCCCCACTTCACGTGCTGCCGTCCGGCGGTGACGAAGACGGACCGCGCGATGTCGAAGGTGAGCCACGCCTGGTCCAGGTAGACCGCGGGATTGCTTACCTGTTGCAGGCCGACGGCGGTGACCGGGACTCCCGTTATCAGCTCGGTGCTGCTCAGCAGCGGGTCGTAGGTGACGCGGCCGAGGACGAAGGCGCGCAGTCGGTCCGTGGGACGCGCATCGAGGTAGACGTCCACCAACGTCGGAGCGTTGAAACTCGACTTTCCGAGCGGTTGATTCTCGGAAATGGTGGCGATGGACCGCATGTAGAACTGCCCGCCAATCTTCAGCGCGTCGTCCTTCACCAGGCCCGTGGCAAAGGCATCCGCCGCGGGCGCGGCAGTGAGAATCTGCTGCTCGCCCGCCGCGCTCGTCCGGTCCGGGACGATGCCGGCGCCAGGAAGGAGCGACGGGTTGGAGACCGGTGGGGAAGCCAGAGCGGGAGTGCCAGCGTCCGGTGCCGGCCCGAAGAGCGCATTCTCGTCGGGCCGCCCCTGCGCAAAGGCGCTGCTGGCGACGAGTCCCCAAAGGAGCACCGTCGCGCGCCCGGTCATCGGCTCTTTGCCTCGAGCCATGCCTTGGTGAAGATGTTCGCCTCCAGGGGACGGAGGTCGACGCTCTTCAGCACCACGATGGTGCTGTTCTCCTTCTCCACCTCGTCGTAGATGCGGATTTCGCCCGGATACCAGACCTCGGCCTTCTTCGACTCGCTGTAGAGCTTCTGCCAGCGCGGGTAGTACAGGGTTCGCATCAGCCGGCCGGAGAGCGCGAATTCCTGCCGCTTGAGGACATTGCCGCTCGCCTCGTCCACCCAGAGCTTCACCACCGGGAAAGCGACGTCGGTGTTCGGTTTGACGTGGAGCTCGAGCTCCCAAACGTCGAATTGGCCGAGCTTGCCCTCGCCCTTGGCGGTGGCGTCGTATTCCTCCACAAGCTTCGACTGGTCGAAGTCCGCGCGCCGGCTGTCGGTACCCGCGATGCGCTCCCGCTCCGTCCGCCGGTCCCATTTCCCGGTCCCCGGGTCATAGGACCAGAGGTTCTTGTCCAGACGGATGTACCCTTTGCCCGCCTCTCCCTTGGGTTTGGTGAAGAGAATCATCAGCTTCTCGTCATCGTCGCGCCGGTAAATGAGCGCCTCGCGGGCGATGTCCGTCTTGTCCTTCTCCTTCTGCTCCAGGTAAGCGAGCGACTTGTAGTCGCCGCTGTTGTGCTGGCGGTAATCGATGGTCTTGAGCACCTGGAGCACGGCGCCCTGGTCGGCGAGCGGTGCGGCGAGAACGGACGAGGCGAGGAGCAAGCCAAGCGTCAGCACGAGAGAAGTCTTCATCCGTTCAGCCCACCCGGTGCATGGCCGTCACCGGCTGGAGCCGCGCGGCGAGGAAGGAGGGGATGAGGGAGATGGCAGTCGTGCAGCCGGTGATGAGAAGGATGGAGCCGACCAGCACGCTGGGACGAACGGCGAAATGCAACTCCTCGCGCATCAAGAACAGCTGCACCGAGAGCGGGGCGTGGAGGTGGGCCGCGTTCACGGCCGCGCACGCCAAGAGACCGAGTGCCGCCCCGAAGAGGGCCGCCGCGAAAGAGAGGCTGAATGCCTCCACCAGGAACATCGCCAGGACCCCAGTACGCTGCATGCCGATGGCCCGCAGGGTACCTATCTCGCGGGTGCGCTCGCGAATGGCGATCCACAGGGTGTTCATGATTCCCACCGCAATGATGATGAGCAGGATGCCAATCAGGACATAGGACAGCCAGGTGACGGCCGTCAGCGTCCACTGTATGAAGGCGACTTCGTCCTCCCAGTTGGTGACGTCGAGCTTCTGGCCCGTCCATCCCTGTCGGTTCACCACCTCGAATTTCTGAAAGAAAGCGCGCGGGTCCTTGTCCATGATCTGGAAGCCGGCGGAGGCGAGCACCTCACGCAGGCGAGCCTCGACCGTTGGAACGTCGCGGATGTCCTTCAAGTAGAGCAGGAGCGCGCCCGTAGAACCCTCATTGAGTGCGTACAGCGCCCGCAGGGTGGCCGCCGGGACGTAGGCGTTGAAGATGCTGAGCAGTCCGACGTTTCGGGCAACAGCCACCACCCGGACGTCCACGGTGTTCGCCGTTCCGCGCAGGGTGTAGGCGGACAGGGTGACCACGTCGCCCACGCGCACGCCGAGTCGCCGCGCCTGGTCCTCGAAGATGAGAATGGTACCCGGTTCATTCAGGGCATCGAGCGAGCCCTGCTTCACTTGCACCACATGCCGGAACCCAGGCTCATTGCGGATGTCGATGCCACTCAGTCCAGCCTGCATGGAGCCCGTTTCGCTCACCACCTTCGCCCAACCCCGGCCTCGCTCGGTCACGTAATCGAGCTCGGGCACATTGGCGCGGACGACCTCCAGGACCTTCTGGTAGTGCGTCACCACTGGCGCCGACTGGCCAGCGGTCACCTTGAAGAAGCCGCCGACGTTGACGTGACCGGTCATGAGCGTGGTGGCGGATTCGAGGATGGTGGAGCGGATGCCGTTGAGCAGTCCAAGGAGAATCACCAGGAGCATGGTGACGCCGGAAATCGCCCCGCCGAGCATCAGGGTGCGCCGTCGATGGGAGACGAGATTGCGGACGGCGATGAGAAAGAGCTGGCCCATGGGGTCTATTCGTCGGTCTGCATTGCACGCACCGGCGGCACGCGCGCGGCCAGGAAGGCCGGGTAGAGCGTGGAAACGACACTCACGATGAGGACGATGACCATCGCCCAGATGACGTTTCCGGGCGACAGGTGCGGGTAAAGCCTTGGACCGGAGAAGAAGAAGTACATGATGTCGGTCGTGGCCCGGATGCCATTGGACCCCAGCCAGGCGACGATGCCCGAGCCGACCAGCGCGCCAAACCCACCGAAGAAGACACCGAGGCTGAGCGTTTCGGCGAGCACCATCGCCAGGATGAAGGGCCGCTGGGCGCCGATGGCGCGCATCGTCCCCACCTCGGCCGTGCGCCTCAGGGTGGCCATCATCATGGCGTTGTTGATGATGACCATCATCACCACGAAGATGATGAGGACCGCGACGTAGAGCACCAACCGCGCGAGGTTCACCAGCTGACCAAGGGTGCCAGCCGCGTCCTGCCAGGAGATGGCGCGCACGCCAAGCTGCTCGCGTTCCGAGAGCGCCTGGATGTCCTTCAACGTCTGCTTGAGCTTGGCCGGGTTCTTGAGAATGACTGCGGCGTTGAGCACCACGCCCTTGGTAATGTCGGCCTGGTCGAAGGCGCGTGGCTGGAGCTCCTTGCGGCGCAGGTCGCCCCCCGCCGCGGAAAAGGCCTGCTTGTCGTCGATGAGCGCCGGCGCCGCCTCGACGACCACCTTGCGCGCCGTCCCGAAGAGTTCCTCCTCCGCGCGCGAGCGGTCCACTGCCTCGGCACCGGCTTCCTTCTTCAACGTCGCGATTTCTGCACTCGTGTCGGCGCTGAGGTACCCGTACAGCTCGCGGAAGGACATGATGTCCATGAGGCAGATGTTTCCGGCCAGTGGCGACTTCTCCAGCCCCTTGAACTGGAACGTGCCCCACACTGGAACATTGAGACTCTTCGTGTAGCCGGACCGGGTGAAGGCAGTGAGGGTGAGCACGTCGCCGACCTTGAGCCGGTAGAGCTGCAACAGGGGTGCAAGTTCACCGTAGAAGAAGGCGTAGCGGGCCTGGAAGTTCTCGTCGTTGATGTCGAAGAACGATGACAGGAGCTCGTCCAGCGTGCCGTCCGAACGGCCGAGGAGGGCCCGCAGTCTTTGGACCGCGGTCTCGGTCTTGAGACGATCCAGCTGCAGGAGAATCTCGCGTGTCTGCTGCTTGTTCTCGCGCACGAAACGTTGGAGTTCGGGGTCGCTGACAATCCGGGTTCCGGTGTCGACCGCTTCCTTGATGAGATCCAACCGACGCGCGGTCTTCAACTTCAAGAATTCCTCGTAGGTGAACTTGGAGAGCAGCATCCCGCGCCGCCCCGCCGGAACGGCCTGGCCGTCGACGATCTCCATCCGGTCAAAGGACCTGGCGAAGCCGTCGAGGTCGGTGCCCAGGTAACGCAAGGCCACCAGGTCACCGTCGGGGAGCTGAGGGGCGACCTTGTTCTCGAGGAACTCCAGGGCGGCGTAGGGGTTCTGGTCGAAGCCCTGCCAAAAGGCGTCGGAGGAGGCGCGCTCGACGGCCGCCAGCGCTTCGGGATCCCGCGCGTCGGTGGTCTCCATCTCCTTGGCATGCGAGAGGTCGTCGTGGAGTACCCGCACAATCTGTCGCACGTGCTCCTTGAGACTCTGTCGCTGCGCCTCGAGCAGCGGCGTGCTGCCGTGCTCCTTCTCCTGGCGAACGACTCCGCGCAGTTCCTCCAGCGTGAGGTCCACCGTGTTTCCCGACGTGATGAGCGAGCCGTTGATGCCCATTGGGACGACGGCCTTTACGTTGGGTAGCTTGGCGATTTCGGTCTGGACGCGGGGGTAGTCCTGCATCGGGCTCAAATCGGGCTCGGTGCCAGCGGTGGGCCAAATCGCCAACGCGTCACGGCTCCGCTCGCTGTAGAGCTGGATGTGGCCGGACACCGTTCCGACGATGCTGCGGCTCATCGACCCCACCAGGCTGTCGAGCATTGCACCGCCCACCACCAGGAGCAGGGTCCCAAAGAAGATGATGGTCCCGATGAGCAGGTTGATGCGGCTCCGGAAGAGGTTCCGGAACGAGACTTGAAGGAGCAACCCGAGCATCAGTGCATTCCTGCCGCATGCGCCGACGCGGCAGGGTGCTCCCGCCCGACAATCTTCCCATCCTCAAGGCGGATGACAGCGTTGGCGTGGCTCATCACCCGGGCGTCGTGGGTGGAGAAGATGAACGTGGTTCCATCCCGCTCGTTGAGCTCCTTCATGAGGTCGATGATGTGCTCACCGGTGACCGAGTCGAGGTTGGCGGTGGGCTCGTCGGCGAGGACGATCTGCGGATTTCCCACCAGGGCACGCGCCACGGCGACCCGTTGGCGCTGCCCGCCGGACAGCTCGCTCGGCCGATGGTCGGCGTGGGTGGCGATTCCCACCTGCTCGAGGAGCGCAATGACGCGCTTCTTGCGCTCGGCCTTGTTCAGGCGCCGCTGCAGGAGCAAGGGAAACTCGACGTTCTGAAAGACGCTGAGCACCGGAACAAGGTTGAAGCTCTGGAAGATGAACCCGATGGTGTTCAGCCGTAGGGAGGTGAGCTCACGTTCGCTGAGCTCCGCGGTGTTCTTCCCGGCCACCACCACCGTGCCCCGGGTGGCAACGTCCACGCAGCCGATGAGGTTGAGCAGGGTGGTCTTCCCGCTTCCCGAGGGCCCGGCAATGGAGATGAACTCTCCCGCACCGACGTCGAGTGAAACGCCCCGGAGCGCCGGGACCACCGTCTTGCCCAGGCTGTACTCCTTGTAGACGTCGATGATGCTGACGATGGGGCCCATCGTTTTCCTCGATTCTGGCCGACGGCTAGCTGCCGGGCCTCGGTCGCGTCAAGCGGTGTCGTAGGAAAGAACTGCGAGGCACTGATACAGGGGAATCCTCTAGCACCGACTCGCGACTGGTGGTTGTTCCGCGGCGAAATCAGCCATCAGTGTAGGCGCGCGCCGTCGCGCGTGGGTGAAAGGGCGGCCTCCGCCCGGTTGACACTTCAACTGCGGTCGGTTTCCACCAGCGCCTCGATTTTGGCCAAGGCTTCATCGAGCACGGCGCGGACCTTCTTCATCATGGCCGGGGTGAGCCGTCCCCGGCGAGCGGAGTGCCGGAAGACCTTGAACAGCCGCGTGGCGTGCTTGATGAGGTCGCCCAGTTCTTCGGCATACTGCTCCCAGCTCCCGGCGCCGGACCGGTCGTAGAACTCGTCGACCTCGTCGCGGTGCTCTTCGAGGTCGCGCTTTCCGTCGGCGGTGATGGCGTACGTCTTCCGACCCTCGCGCTCCTCCACCCGTGCGTGCCCGAGCTCCTCGAGGAGCTGCAAGGTGGGGTAGATGACGCCCGGACTGGGGCGGTAGGTCCGCCCGCTGCGCTCCTCGATGGCCTGCATAATCTCATAACCATGACGCGCCTGTTTCTCGATGGCGTCGAGGACCAAGTAGCGCACCGCCCCCCGGTCTGCCCGCG
>Ga0302324_100009912_pt1 | contig 19818 bp, 19 predicted proteins | sample Palsa_T0_1_FD_201949 | JGI IMG/M metagenome (GOLD analysis project Ga0302324, IMG submission 201949) | Peat permafrost microbial communities from Stordalen Mire near Abisko, Sweden - Palsa_T0_1 | ecosystem: Environmental > Terrestrial > Soil > Palsa > Peat permafrost | place: Sweden: Abisko...
CGCGTATGCGGGCGTGATCAGCATGGCTCCTCCGGAACGTCAGGGACGCGCCGGCCTTACGGTGAAGGCCCGATTTTGCGCGGGAAATCGGCGCGGACTATAGCTGCCGTTCGCCCAATTGCAATGTACGGCGGCCCTTTCGGCGCGCTTGCGAGGCCTCCGGCGGCCCGTTACAGCATCATCCGCGGTAGCAAACCGGTTCCAAGCGATACCTAAGACGATAATTTGAACGGTTACTCGAATTCACCATGCCTAAACCTCCGCGACCAAACCGACGTAAAACGCCGCCGAAAAGCGCCGGCGGCCGGACGCAAGTTCGAGCGCCGCGCGCTGACGACGAAAAGCTGTTGCAGCGGATCGCTGCGGCGCTTGAGCGCCTTGCGCCGCCGCGCAACGAGCAGCCCGACTTTTCCGCCGCCGACGCTTTCGCCTGGTATCCGGAAGGGCGGACACTGGCCGCGGTCCGCCGCATCAATCGTGTCGAGATGTCACTCCTTAAGGGCATCGATCGGGTGCGCGATCTGCTTGTCGAAAATACTGAACGCTTTGCCCGCGGTTTGCCGGCCAACAACGCGCTGTTATGGGGCGCGCGCGGCATGGGCAAATCGTCGCTGGTCAAGGCGGCACATGCCACGGTGAGCATCGGCCATCCTGCCGCCGGGCTCAAGCTCGTCGAAATTCATCGCGAGGACATTGAGTCGCTGCCGGAGCTGATGGGGCGGCTGCGGCAGGCGCGGCAACGCTTCATCGTGTTCTGCGACGATCTTTCTTTTGAAGCCGAAGATACCTCATACAAAGCGCTCAAGACGATGCTCGAAGGCGGCATCGAGGGGCGGCCGGAAAATGTCATTTTTTACGCCACGTCGAACCGCCGGCATTTGATGGCGCGCGACATGGTCGACAACGAGCGCGCGACCGCCATCAATCCGGGCGAGGCGGTCGAGGAGAAAGTCTCGCTGTCGGATCGGTTCGGGCTGTGGCTCGGTTTTCACCGCTGCAGCCAGGACGAATATTTGGCCATGATCGACGCTTATGTGGCGCGCTATCGCATTCCAATCGATGACGCCGAGTTGCGCCGCGAGGCGCTGGAATGGGCGACAACGCGCGGCGCGCGCTCAGGCCGCGTCGCTTGGCAATACGTGCAGGATCTGGCGGGGCGCTTAGGAATCAAGACGGACAGCTGAGGACGACGGATAAGTCCGTCGTCCGTGCTCCGTCACCTCATCAAGCCCCGTTGAGATATTGCGCCGGATCGACGGGCGTCGAGCCTTTGCGGATTTCAAAGTGAAGCTGCGGCGCCGTGACACTGCCGGTCTGGCCGGACTTGGCGATGGTCTGCCCGCGCTTGATGACATCGCCCTTCTTCACCAGGATCTCGCTGGCATGCGCATAGGCGGTGACAAATCCGTTGCTGTGGCGCAGCAGTACCAGGTTGCCGTAACCCTTGAGCTCGTTGCCGGCGTAAGCGACCACGCCGTCTTCCGCCGCCTTGATCGGCGTGCCTTCAGGCACCGCAAGATTGATACCGTCGTTCTGCAATCCGTTCGGCTTGGGTCCAAAGCCGGCGATGACCCGGCCGCGGACCGGCCAACGGAACTCGCCGAGCTTTCCCGCGGGTTCGGCGGTCTTAACGGCGCTGTCTTCTTCGGCCGGGGCGGCCGGCGACGCCAACCGGGCGCTGTGCGGCGACTCGGCGACGGCAAGGTTTTGCGGAGCCGCGGCCGGCGGAGCTTCGGCGCGCTTCGGCAACGCGACCGGCGGCAGCGCCGCCGTTTTGGCATCCGGAACGACGATGCGCTCGCCGATCTTTACCCGGCTATCAGGAGCGATGTTATTGGCCTTGGCGAGTACCAAAACCGGCTTGCCGTACATGTGCGCGATGCTGCGCAGCGTCTCGCCGGCGGCGACCACGTGAACGGCCGAGCTCGGCGCGAGCGCCATCCGTGGCGGCGGGACCGGAGCCGCCGGGGGCAGCGTCGGCGCTGCGGCGGGTAGCCCCGGTGCATTTGCGGCGAGGCGCGGCTGTGGGGCGGCAAGCGCCGCGGCGGGCCCTTTCAGATGGGGAATGACGAGGTGTTGACCGGCATGCACCAGCGCCGGGTTGCTGATGTTGTTGGATTGCATGATGACGGCGACCGGTACTCCGTATCGCCGCGACAGCGTCTCCAGCGTGTCTCCGGCGCGAAGCGTGATCGGCGTGCCGCCTTCCCAACTCCAGGAAGGGGGCGGCGGTGCGGCAGGCGGCAGCGAACCGGTGACGTCGGAATTGGCGGGCTGGGAGGGCTGATAGGACCCCATGCCGCGGCCGCCGCCGGAATAGCCCTCGCCGCCATTGCTGGCGAGATGGGGGAGCGGCTTGCTCTCGACGCTGTTGGACGACTTCGGGATCGAGCCGGTGACTTCGCTGCGCGAACCGGTGTTCTCGGAGGCGAATGGATTGCTGTCAAACCGGCTTGAGTCGCTGCAACCAGCGGCTCCCACCCCAATTAACGCGATAACTGCCAATTGCGGCCCGAAGGCCAAACGCCATGCGCCCATAGTTACCGCCCGCACGCAAAATTACCTGCGAGCGAATAAACATCGTTGAGGTAAACAGGCGTTTAAGTACCGGCGAAAGAGGCTAACAAAGCCGAAATTGTGGTCGAATGGTTACAATTCTCGTGCTTGCCCGGGCAGGAGCGGCACGAATCTGACGGCAATCAAATCCTGCCGCCCTAATCCGTCGGCCGTTCTAGACAACTTGACGATGTGCTGCGCGCCCCCGCGCGGGCCGAGCGGCAGCACCATTTTGCCGTCGTCGGCAAGCTGATCGAGCAATCCTTCTGGAATCTCTTCAGCGGCGGCGGTGATCATGATCCGGTCGAAAGGCGCCTCTTCGGGAGCGCCCGCCAGTCCGTCGCCAACGCGAACGGTCACATTGGCATAGCCAAGCGTCTTGAGACGGTCGCGGGCAATGTCGGCCAGCGTCCGATAACGCTCAATGCTCAGCACTTCCTCCGCCAACCGCGAGAGAATGGCGGCCTGGTAACCGGAACCGGTACCGACTTCGAGCACCCGGTGCTCGGGCCGGACTTCCAGTTGCTCCGTCATGTAGGCGACGACGTAAGGCTGACTGATTGTCTGGCCGCACGCGATGGGCAGCGCTTGATCGGCGTAGGCGCTGGCGGCGAAATCCGCCGTGACAAAATGCTCGCGCGGGACCGCGTCCATGGCGCGCAGCACCGCTTGATCGCTGATGCCGCGACGACGCAGCGTGAGCTGAAACTCCATCCGCTCCACGTCGTCGGCGTCGATATCCGCCACAATAGCCTCATCTGCGACACGGAGATCAATTTCTATCATCTTGCTGGGACGGCTGATACAGAGAGCGCTTCGCGGCGGAGCGCCCGGGCACGGGAGGGAACCGTGGCCTTTATCGGGGATTAAGCCCTCGGGCCAAGGATATCAGCGGGTGGCTTCGCATCGTGGATAAGGCCATAAGAAAAGCCGGCGAAACCGCGAGCGGCGGCAGTCTCTGGGAGCACGGGGTGTTGGTATGGCGTCAGCTTTAAGTTCGGTCGCTGGAAAGCGAGTCCTCATCGTCGAGGACGAACTGATGATCCGCATGCTGCTGCAGGACATGCTCGCTGATCTAGGCTGCAAGCTTGCCGGCGAAGCCGGCAGGATTGAGGAAGCCTTGACACTCGCCAAACAAAGCGACTTCGACGTCGCCATCCTTGACGTCAATCTCAACGGTCAACCGATTTCGCCGGTTGTCGACATTCTGATCGAGCGCGGGCTGCCGTTTGTCTTCGCCACCGGCTACGGCCAGCGCGGCGTGCCCGAAGCGTATCGCCAAACTCCGACCTTGCAGAAGCCATTTCAGGCGGAAGCGTTGGCGCGAGCCATCAACGCCGCGATTCCCGCTCACAGCTAGAGCGCGATGACCTCTCTTCGAATTGTCATCCCGCTCTAGCTTTTTGATGGAGCATGATCGTTTCCGAAAACCGGTGTCCACTTTTCGGGATCATGCTCTAGCGTCGTCCTGCAAGGCCGCGCGCTTTACACGCGCGTGCAGAGCTTTCATGGAAACAAGCTGGCGAGCTTAGTCATATAGGGCTCGTCGGTCATGTCGAGCCGTAGCGGCGTGACAGAGATGCGCCGATCCTCGAGCGCCGCCAAGTCAGTACCCTGCTCGGCTTTGACGAAGGCATGCCGGACATAGGCGATCCAGTAATACGGATTGCCCCGGCCATCCTTCCTCTCGTCGATCTGCAAACGCTCCTGGCGGCGGCGGCCCTGCGCCGTCACCGAGATGCCTTCGACTTCGTCGGGCGGGCAGTCGGGAAAGTTGACGTTGACCAGCACGTCACGCGGAATGCCTTCGGCCATCACGCGGCGGATAATGTCAGGTGCATAGCGCAAACTGGTGTCCCAATAAGGCGACCGGCCGGTGCGCGCTGAGGTCGCTTGCGACAAAGCGAGCGACGGAACGCCAATCACGGTGCCCTCGAGCGCGCCGGCGACGGTGCCGGAATAGATCACGTCCTCGCCGACATTGCGGCCGCGATTGACTCCGGAAAGAACGAGGTCCGGATTCTTACCGTCGAGCACGTAGCGCGCGCCCATGATCACGCAATCGGTCGGCGTGCCGCGCACCGCGAACCGCCGCTCCGCCACTTGGCGAAGCCGCAGCGGATCGTTGAGCGACAGCGAATGGGCGACGCCGGACTGATCGTATTCCGGCGCGATCACCCAAACATCTTCGGAAATTTCTCGCGCGATGGTCTCGCACACCGTGAGGCCTTCCGCGTGGATGCCGTCGTCATTGGTGACCATAATGCGCATGGTTTTAAGATCGCTCGATTTTCTTTATCCCGCCCATATATGGCGCCAGCGCCTCGGGCACGGCAATTGCGCCGTCGTCCTGCTGGTAGGTTTCCATCACTGCAATGAGCGCGCGGCCGACGGCGACGCCGGAGCCGTTGAGCGTATGCACGTGGCGGACGTTGCGGCTTTCCTTGGTGCGATAGCGCGCGTTCATGCGGCGCGCCTGGAACTCGCCGCAATTCGAACATGAGGAAATTTCCCGGTACATGTTTTGGCCCGGCAGCCAGACTTCGATGTCGTAGGTCTTTTGCGCGGCGAAGCCCATGTCGCCCGCGCACAACGTCACCACCCGATAATGAAGTTCGAGCCGCTTCAGCACTTCCTCAGCGCAGGCGAGCATGCGTTCGTGCTCGTCTTTGCTTTGCTCCGGCGTAGTGACCGACACAAGCTCGACCTTGGTGAATTGATGCTGACGGATCATGCCGCGCGTGTCTTTTCCCGCAGCGCCGGCTTCGGCGCGAAAGCACGGCGTGCAGGCGGTGTAGCGCAGCGGCAGTTGCGCTTCGTCGAGGATGGATTCACGGACGAGATTGGTCAGCGGCACTTCGGCGGTGGGGATGAGCCAGAAACGATCAGGCTTCTCTACATAAGCGAAGTCGACTGGCACTTGTGGGATAATCTGACGCGCGGCGTCGCCGCCGACAACATCGGCTAATCGAGTGCCCATTGTCTGCGCCCACTGGTTTAGCTCTTCGATCTCTCCTCGACGAATTTCTTCTGTAACGGTTTGGAATTGGTCCTCTCTGAACTTTGGAAGCTGTGCGGTCCCGTACATAGTATGGTCGCGCACCAACAGCGGCGGCGCTACTTCAGTGTAATTGTGCGGCTCGCTGGTGTGCACATCGAGAAAAAACTGCCCCAGCGCGCGCTCCAGCCGCGCGAGGCCTTTTTTCAAAACCACAAAGCGCGCGCCGGATAATTTGGCCGCCGCCTCGAAGTCCATTTGTCCGAGCGCTTCGCCGAGATCGAAATGCTGCTTCGGCGTGAACGAGTATTCGCGCTTCACCCCAAAATGATGACGCTCGAAATTATCGTTGGCGTCCTTGCCGTCGGGCACGTCGTCAGCAGGCAGATTGGGGATTTCGGCGAGTGCGTCGTTGAGCAGCTTAGACGCGGATTTCTCGGCCGCTTCCATTTGCGACATCGAATCCTTCAGCGCCGCGACTTCGGCCATCAACGCCGATGCTTTGGCTTCGTCCTTTTTCTTCTTCGCCTCGCCGATCTCTTTCGACGCTGCGTTGCGGCGCGCCTGCGCGGTTTCGAGCGCGAGGATTTTGGCCCGCCGCTCCTCGTCAAGCCCGATCAGCCGCTGCGCCTGCGGCTCCAGCCCGCGCCGCTTGAGCGCGTTGTCGAACGCCTCAGGATTCTCACGAATGAAGCGGATGTCGTGCATGGCCTATACCGTCATCCTGAGGTGGCCGCGGCAGCGGCCCTCCAAGGATGAAAGCCGCCACGCCTCGGCCGTCGCCCTTCGAGGCTCGCTGCGCTCGCACCTCAGGGTGACGGTGCTAACGGCCGATGGATGGCCGGGTCAAGCCCGGCCATGACGAATCACAAGCAAGCGTCAGTGGCATAATATCGGCTAATCACTCCGCGGGCTTCGCCGCCGCAGAAGCCGCCGCGGCCGCGCGTTCCGCCGCGACGCGCTTTTCGACGAAGCGCACCGACCAGATCGAGCCCTCATAGAGCGCTACCAGCGGCAGCGCGAGCGACATTTGGCTGATCACGTCGGGCGGGGTGAGGACCGCGGCGACGACAAACGCGATAACAATGAAATAGCGCCGCTTCGATTTGAGCTGAGCGGATGAAATGATGCCGACGCGGCCGAGCAGCGTCAGGATCACCGGCAGCTGGAAAGCAATGCCGAAGGCGAGAATGAGCTTCATCATCAGTGATAGGTAATCTTCGACCTTTGGCAAGAGCTCGATGCTCGCCTGCCCCGGCCCGCCCATTTGCTGCATGCTCAGCGAAAATCGCGCCAGCATCGGCCAGACCAGGAAATACACCACCATCGAGCCGAGCAAAAAGAAGAACGGCGTGGCGACGAGATAGGGCAAGAAAGCCTGCCGTTCGTTGCGGTAAAGGCCCGGCGCCACGAACATGTAGATTTGCGTGGCTATTACGGGGAAGGCGATGAATGCGGCGCCGAACAGCGCGAGCTTGAGCTGCACCACGAAGTATTCGAGGAGCCCGGTATAGATGAACTTCGAATTCCCCGGCCCCGCCACCCAGACATAGGGCCACGTCAAGACGTTGTAGATATGCTTGGCGAAGAAGAAACAGACAATCGCCGCAAGCGCAAAGGCGGCGAGTGCCTTGATCAGCCGCGTGCGGAGCTCGACCAGGTGCTCCATCAACGGCGCCTTGGTCGCTTCAATCGCCTTTTCTTCGTCTTCGCGGCTCATGCGGGCCGCCCCGAATTGTCGGGCGACGTCGCACTCGCGGCCGCTTCCGGCGTGACCGGGCCGGTCGCAACCGCCGCCGCATCACTTGCACCGTCCGCGACACTCGGCTCGGCCGCGGAAATTTCCGCACCGGACGTTTCAATCGCGTCGGGGGCGACCGGCGCTGTAGCGGTGGTGATGACCTCTGCTTCAGTCGGCGCCGGCATTTCGGCGCCGGGCAATGCGGCCGGACTATCGGCGAACGGCGCCGGAGTTGCCGCATCGGCAAGCGTTGTTGCTTCTGGCTTTTGTTCCAACGAGGCTTGAATGTCCCGTCCCGCCGCTTCGACGTCGGCCTTCACATCCTTGAGCGGATCGTAGTTTTTGACACCGTGCGCCAAGTCGTCGACCTGCTTCTTGAGGTCGGCCATTTCGGCTTCGCGCATGGCTTCCTGGAATTGACCCTGGAAGTCGGCGGCCATGCTGCGCACTTTGCGCGTCCATTGCCCGACGGTCCGCAATACGGCGGGAAGTTCCTTGGGACCGATCACAATCAGCGCGACGACGCCGATCAGCAGAAACTCGGTCCAAGAAATATCGAACATGGAAATTCCCGGCCCCGGGCCGTTCAGCCGTCATGCCGGCATTCGTGCCGGCTGTCCGCGAAGCCCGGCAGCAGGGGCGTCAGGACACCTTGGTGCCGGCCTCGGCACGCGGTTTCACCACGTCGCTGGGCTGATGGTCGAGGGACTTAACGGGCGCATCGGGGGTCGCCGTGTTGGCCTCTTCCTCCGTCATGCCCTTCTTGAAGGCTTTGATGCCTTTGGCGACATCGCCCATCATGTCCGAAATCTTGCCGCGCCCGCCGAATACCAGGAGCAACACGGCGCCGACGATCAGCCAATGCCAGATACTCAGGGAGCCCATACAAACCTCCGTGCGCGGCTTGCGCCCGCGCTCGCTGCACCGTTCCGATTTCAGCCGAAACTAGGCGTCGGCGGCGTTAAAAACAAGCGCAATACGGCAAGCCGGCGCCGGGCCTCGCGCAGAGTTGCGGAGAGGGTTTACTCCTCGATCCGCTCCGGCGGCGGGGTCAGCCCCAGATCGAGATCTTCCGGTTCCAGCGGGTCTTCGTCGTCGCGCAGCGCCGGATCGTCCGACGGAATAGGAATGGTAAATCCTGCCGGCAGCGACTTTTCGACCAGTCCCGCGCCCTTGAGCTCGTCGATTCCGGGAAGATCGGCCAGCGCTTCGAGGCCGAAATGGGACATGAAGGCCTCGGTGGTGCCATAAGTCACCGGCCGCCCGGGCGCCTTGCGCCTGCCGCGCAACCTGATCCAGCCAGTCTCAAGCAGAACATCCAGCGTTCCTTTGGACGTGGTGACGCCCCGAATTTCCTCGATCTCTGCGCGCGTCACCGGTTGGTGGTAGGCGACGATTGCCAGCGTCTCGATGGCGGCGCGCGACAGCTTCTTGGTGACCACCGTCTCGCGCGTCAGCAGCCACGCGAGATCGCTCGCGGTCCGCAGCGACCATTTGCCGCCGATGCGAACGATATTGACGCCGCGGCTCGCGTACTCGCTTTGCAATTCGAGAAGCAGCGCGCGCAAGTCGCAACCCGCAGGCAGGCGCGCCGCCAGCACCTTCTCGTCCAACGGCTCGTCAGCGGCGAACAACAACGCTTCGAGAATGCGCAATTCCTCGGTGCGCTCCGCAGGATCATTGTCCCCAACAACCACGCGCATCTCCGCCAAATTAGATTTCATGTTTTTTAGTCCCCCTACGCGGTGCCCCGTTCGGCCGCGGCGTCACTTGTCTCGTTGTCCGGCCGCTTGCGAACATAAAGCGGCGCAAAAGCCGCTTGCTGGTGCATCTGAATGCGGCCTTCGCGCACCAGTTCGAGCGTCGCGGCAAAGCTCGATGCGCGAACCGTCGTGGCCAGCGAAGGCTCGACCATAAAGGCGATAAGATATTCGTCGAGCGCGCACCAGTCGGTGGCGCCGCCGATCAGGCGCTCCAGCGCTTCGCGCGCTTCGGCGAGCGACCAGACCGTGCGCTTGGGGACGCGCACGTAGGACCTCGCCTGCTTCTGCCGCTGCACCGCATAAGCCGAAAGCAGATCGTACAACGTCGCCGTCCATTCCGGCCGCTTGATCTCCGCGATCGGCTCCGGCTGACCGCGGGCAAAAACCTCGCGGCCGAGTTGAGGACGATCGAGCAATTGCCCGGCGACCTGCCGGATGGCTTCCAGCCGTCGCAGACGCTGCGCCAGCGCGGTCGCCATCTCCTCAGCGCTAAGGCCGTCCGGCTCGTGCTGTTCCGGCAAAAGCAGGCGCGACTTCAAGTAAGCGAGCCACGCCGCCATCACCAGATAATCCGCGGCGATTTCGAGCCGCAGCTTGCGCGCTTCCTCGATGAAGGCGAGGTATTGGTCGGCGAGCGCCAGGATGGATATTTTCGCGAGGTCGACCTTCTGCTGACGCGCGAGCATCAGCAACAGATCGAGCGGACCCTCAAAGCCTTCGACATCGATTACCAGCGCCGGCTCGTCGGCACCGCGCTCGGGAAACTCGGTGTCGAACTGCGCGTCTTCGCTGATCATGCGTAGGGCTCCGCCGGCTGCCACGAGCCGGCCATGAGGCGAAAGAATTCCGTACGGGTCTCCACGATATCGAGCGGCGTAGCGGTCCTTCTTGCCGCCAGGGCCGCCTCGGCCCGTCGCGCCGCCTCACCAGCGAGGGGCGGCACGCCGAGCGCAACGGCCGTCATCTCGCTCATATCGCCGTTGCAGTGAAGCACAACGTCGCAACCAGCCGCGATGGCGTCTCGCGCGCGCTCGCCGACCGATCCCGAAAGCGCTTCCATTGATATGTCGTCGCTCATCAGTAAGCCGTCAAAGCCGATGGAACCGCGAATCACTTCCCGCACTATAGTTGGCGAAACGGTGGCCGGCGCGACCGCATCGATGGCGGTAAACACAACATGGGCGGTCATCGCCATCGGTAGGTCGGCCAACGGAACGAATGCGGCAAAATCCGTTGCCTCGAGCAGCGCCCGGCCGGTGCCGACCACCGGTAGCTTTTTGTGACTGTCGACACCGGCACGGCCGTGCCCCGGAATGTGCTTGAGAACCGGCAGAACGCCGCCCGCGTCCAACCCTTGGGCAATCGCTTTGGCGATGGCGGCGACTTTGCCGGGCTCGTTGCCGTAAGCACGGTCTCCCACAATCGGGTCGGCATGCCGGACCGGAACGTCGGCGAGCGGCAGGCAATCGACGTCGATGCCGAGATCGAAAAGGTCGGCGGCAATGAGGCGCGCCCCCAGCCGCGCCGCGGCAAGGCCCAGCTCTCGGTCTCGATCATATGCCGCTCCGTAGGCCGCCCCCGGCGGATAAACCGGCCAATGCGGCGGTCCGAGGCGCTGCACGCGGCCGCCCTCCTGATCAATCAGGACCGGCGCCCGCCGGCCGAGCACGTCGCGCATCTCGTCAATCAGGCCGCGCAGCTGTTGCGACGACGCAACGTTGCGACGGAACAAAATGAGTCCCCATGGCTGCGCCTCACGGAGAAAGGCGCGCTCGCGATCGGTTAGCGCAAGGCCGGCAACGCCGGTAATAAAGGCGCGCATTGCGGCTGCCGCTTAGCCTTGGCGCTCCGGGCGGTCAATCGGGAAGGTTCAGTTCTTCTGCACGATGCAATTGCCGCCGGCGGCTTTCAGGCTGCTGCACATGGCGGCCGCCTCATCAGCGGAAGCAAACGGACCGACCAGCGCGCGGTAGTAGATGCCCTTGGCGCCGAGGTCGGCACGACGGATGATGGGCTCGCGCTTGCCGAGCAGCTCGGGATATTTCCCGCGTAGCGCCTGAAACGACGATTGCGCCTCGGTTTCGCTGTGCTGCGAGGACACCTGCACCGCATAACCCGCAGCCGAAGAAGTTTCACTCGGCGCAGTGCTTGCCGTTGTCGCGCTAGCAACCGCCGTGGAGGGAGACCTCCGGGCGCGCGGTGACGCGGCCGCGTCGCCCCCGCCCGGAACAAGCGCCAACGGCGCGTTCCCGTCCGGCGCACTTGCGCGCGCCGGCGCGGCAGCATGAGCGGTGTTGCGGGCATCCGCGCCGCCTGCCTGGTCCGGACGGATGGTCACCGTATGTATCTTTTTCGGTTCGGGTGGTGGGCCCTGCGGCGCCGCGGCGGCGCTAACCGGTGGGCTCGCTTGCGCCGGGGCCGTCGCGACTGGCGCCGCGATCGCCGGCGAGGAAGCCCAAGCCGGACTCGATGAAGGAACGGATGCTGGGGCGGCAGCGGGGGCGGCCGAGCCAGGCATCGGCGCGACCGATGCGACGACTGATGGCGGCAAAGCCGCGCTCTGATTGTTGTTGACGGGGATTGTCGAGATGATCCTCGGCGCCGCCTTTGGCGGCTCGATGTTGATCGGCTCCTCTTCGCGCGAGACGACATTTTCAGCCGCTGACGCAGTCGTCGCACCGCCCTGGCCGGAATTGGCAGCCTGGGTGTCGCCGGAATTGGGCATGACCTTGTTGGGCGAGGTATTCGCCTTGATGACGGGCGGCAGCGCCGGCAGCAGCGATCCACCGAATGTGGTGCGGTAGGCGAAGGCGCCGGCCGTCCCCACTACCGCCAAGCCGAGCACGGCCATGACCACGACCAACCCGCCACGACGCCGCGGTCGGCTGGGCTGATAATAGTCCTCAGAGGCGTATTCATCGCCGGTGTCGTGTTCCGGTTCGGCAAACTCGGCGGTTTCTTCATGGGGCGCGCTGGTCAAGAAAGCCGGTACCGGGCGAACGGCCGCGGATGGCCGCTCCTGACGCGGATCTTCGGTATCGGCACCGTCGTGATAGCCACCGTCCTTTCCGCTCGGCGCGGAAAAATACTGATCGTCAGCAGGCGGCTCGTGCTCGTATTCCGGTTCCTCGCTTTGCGGCGCATATTGCCGAAGCGGCGTAGCACGCGGCATCGCCGACGGTTGGGCATACCGCGTCTCTGTCGCGTAGGCTTGCTCGACTTCGTCCTCCTCAGCCCACTCGCGTCCAGAAGACGGAACACCGTCGGCTATGGGCCGGCGTTCTCTCGCCTCGGATTGGCGTTCGGCGTAAGGGTCCGACTGGCCGATCAGCCGGGCCAATTCCGCCAACGGATCATTCGCGTCGCGTGGCGCGGGGCCAGGGCGCTCAGATGCCGGGACTTGGCGGCTGCGAAGAGTACGGAAGGTGTTGTCAGCCAAAGGAGCAACTCCGCTTCGGAGATTCGGCACATTAAAGTGATTCTGTCCCGCCCTCGACTCTTGGCGAGGCCGCACGTGGACAGTTATCGCATCTCGTTCGGTGCACCGACGCCAAGCAACCCCAGCCCGGACGCCAACACGGTGCGTACGCCTTGGACAAGCACAAGGCGAACTAACGTCATTTGTCGATCATTCTGCATAATGAAGCGTAAATGTGGCCTTGTATTCCCCAGTGTCCACAGGGCGTGAAACTCGCTCGCTAAGTCGAACAAATAAAAGGCAATTCTATGAGGCTCGTGGGCCGCCGCGGCCGCCTCAATGACCCGAGGGTAAAGTGCGATCTGTCGGACCAGGGCGAGTTCCGCCGGGTCGGAAATGACGGTGACATCCGGCCCTTCGAGTAAGTCGTTGACATCCGTAGGCAGGTCCGGAAATGCCTCCCGTGCGTTACGAAACACCGACTGGCACCGGGCGTGCGCGTATTGAACGTAAAAAACCGGGTTGTCGCGCGATTGCTCGATCACCTTGGCAAGATCGAAGTCGAGCGGCGCGTCGTTTTTGCGGAACAGCATCATGAAGCGGACCGCATCACGGCCGACTTCATCCACCACCTCGCGAAGCGTGACGAACTCCCCCGCCCGCTTCGACATTTTCACCGGCTCGCCCTGGCGCAGGAGCTTCACAAGCTGGATCAGTTTGACGTCGAGCACCGCCTTGCGTTCGCTTAACGCCGCCACCGCCGCCTGCATACGCTTGACGTAGCCACCGTGGTCGGCGCCCCACACGTCGATCAACGTGCCGAAACCACGCTCAAGCTTGGAGCGGTGGTAGGCGATGTCGGATGCAAAGTAGGTGTAGGAGCCGTCCGATTTCTTCAGCGGGCGGTCGACGTCATCGCCAAAAGCCGTTGAGCGAAAAAGCGTTTGCTCACGATCCTCCCAATCTTCTTGTGGCCGCCCCTTCGGAGGCGGCAGTCGTCCTTCATAGACGAGACCTCGCTTCCGTAACCACGTGATCGCGGCGGCTACTTTGTCGTCCGCGCTTTTAACAAGGGAACGTTCTGAGAAAAATACGCTGTGCTTAATGTCGAGAGCTTCTAAGTCTTCCCTAATTATGCGCATCATAGTTTTGATAGAAAGATCGCGCACAACGGGTAGCCACTCGCTTTTGGGGCGATCTCTAAGAGCATCCCCAAATTCTTGGCCGACCAAATAGGCGGCCTCCTTTACGTACTCTCCCGGATAGAGCCCCTCCGGAATCGCACCAATATCTTCGCCCAGCGCCTCGCGATAACGCAGATAAGCCGAGCGCGCGAGCTGATCGACCTGCGCGCCCGCGTCGTTGACGTAATATTCGCGCGTGACTTTGAAGCCGGTGAATTCGAGGAGGTTCGCGAGCGCGTCGCCGAACACCGCGCCACGGCCGTGGCCGACATGCATGGGCCCGGTCGGATTTGCCGACACATACTCGACGTTGACCAGCGCGCCGTGCCCGATGTCGCTCTTGCCGTATTGCGATCCCAACCGCACCGCTTCGCGCAGCGCCTCCGTCCAGGCCGCCGGCTTCAGCGTCAGATTGATGAAGCCTGGACCGGCGATGTCGACCTTGGCAATCAATTCGTCATCAGCAATTAGTTCGCCATCGCGCAGTGCTTCGGCAAATTTTTCGGCAAGCTCTCGCGGCTTCTTGCCGGCATCCTTGGCGAGCACCATGGCGGCGTTGATCGCCACGTCGCCATTTGCCGCGTCGCGCGGCGGCTCGATCGTAACGCGCGACTGATCGATGCCCGCCGGGAGATATCCGACGGAAATCAGCGAGGTCGTCGCGCTTTGGATACGGCCCGCTACCGTTCCAAAAATGCTTCCTCGCGAAATGTCCATGGGCATGCGTTGCGATCCGTGGCGCGCCTAACGCAATTCGGGGGTCGAGTCAAAAAGCCGCGCGTGCTCGGCGAGTGCATAGCGGTCCGTCATGCCGGCAATGAAATCGGCAATGTGCCGGGCGCCGCCGTGCTCGCCAAGGGAAGCGAGCCCCTCGCGCCACTCCTCTGGAAGGTCGTCGGGATGGGCGGAGTAACGCGCGAACAGCTCGCGGACCACGCGCGCGGCCTCGTTCATCACGCGTTGAATCCGCTCATGCCGGTACATGCGTTCTTTGAGAAAAACCTTGATGACCGACTCGGCATTTGCCGTCTGAGCAGAGAAAGTGGCAACAGCCGCCGGCGCGCCGCGCACCCCATCCGCCGAATGAGGGTCAAGCTTCGCGAGCCGGCGCGCGGTTTCGGCGATCAAATCTTCGATGAGGAGACCGATGAGGCGGCGGACGAATTCGTGCGCCACGCGCGCTTCATCCAATCCCTGAAACGCGGCGCGGATTTCGGCGATGATTGCGGCTGCGGCCGGAATAGCCGTCAGGTCTTGCAGCGTGAACAACGCGGCGCGAAGCCCATCGTCGATGTCGTGCGCGTTATAGGCAATGTCGTCGGCGACGGCGGCAACTTGTGCTTCGGCGCTCGGGTAGCTCCCCAATCGGAGGTCCTGAAGCCGGTTATAGTCGGCGATGACATCGGGAATGCCGCGCGCGGCGTAGTGACCGAGCGGATTTCCTTGTTTGTCCACCAGCGGGCCGTTGTGCTTGACCAGTCCCTCGAGCGTCTCCCACGTCAGGTTCAACCCGTCGAAAGACGGATAGCGGCGCTCCAAAGCCGTCACGACCCGAAGCGTTTGCGCATTGTGGTCGAAGCCGCCGCAGGCGCTCAGGCACTCATCCAAAGCGCGCTCGCCGGCGTGGCCGAATGGCGGATGCCCGAGATCGTGCGCCAGCGCCAGCGCCTCCGCCAGATCTTCGTCGAGCGACAGCGCACGGGCCAGAGCGCGGGCGATTTGCGCGACCTCAAGGGTATGGGTCAGCCTCGTCCGGTAGTGATCGCCCTCGTCAAAGACGAAGACCTGGGTCTTGTGTTTGAGCCGCCGAAACGCGGTCGAGTGGATGATGCGATCGCAATCCCTGCGAAAAGGGCTTCGGGTCTTGCTTTGCGGCTCGGGATGGAGCCGCCCGCGGCTATGCGCCGGATCGCACGCATAAGGCGCCAAAGCTGCCGCCGGAACCGTCATCGCTATGTGGCCTTGCGCAATTGACCTCGGCTGCCGCCGCACTTACCTATCACCTGATGCCCTGGCAATCGGTAGGATTCTCCTGCTGGAGAGGTTTCATGGCGATCGACGTTACCGTTAGCGAGCGGGCCGCCCGCAAGATCGGCGAAATCCTCGGCCGCGAGCCGTCCGGCACCATGTTGCGTGTCAGCGTGCAAGGCGGCGGCTGCTCGGGCTTCCAATACAAATTCGACACCGAGCGCGCCAGGGCCGACGATGACATCGTCATCGAAAAGGCGGGCGCCACTGTGCTGATCGACCCGGTCTCGCTCGATTACATGGCGGGGTCGGAAATCGATTTCGTCGACGACCTTATCGGATCGTCCTTCAAGGTCCACAACCCAAAAGCTACGGCGTCCTGCGGCTGCGGCACGAGCTTCGCCCTTTAGGGCATTAAGCATAAGGTTAAGGGCCGGTGCGCATCGCCACCTGGAACGTCAATTCAATCAAGCAACGGCTTGATGGAGCGACGGCTTGGCTTGCAGAACGCGCGCCCGACCTCGTCTGCCTGCAAGAGACGAAATGCGTTGACGACGCCTTCCCGCGCGAAGCGTTCGAGAGCCTCGGCTATAACGTCGCCATCCACGGTCAGAAGACGTTCAACGGCGTTGCGATTCTGTCCAAATATCCGTTCGACGAGGTCAATATCGGCCTCCCCGGCGATCACACCGACGATCACGCGCGTTTCATGGAAGCCGTGGTTTCGACGGCGCAAGGTGCGCTACGCTTTGCGAGCGTCTATTTGCCCAACGGTAACCCCCCCGAAACGGAAAAATACACCTACAAGATCGGCTGGATGAAACGGCTGTTCGCTTACGCGCGCGAACGACTTTCTCTTGGCGAGCCGCTCGTTCTTGCCGGCGACTACAATGTCATTCCCGCCGGCGCCGACGTGCGCAATCCGCAAGCCTGGACCACCGACGCGCTGTTTCTACCGCAAACCCGTTCGCAGTTTCGCGCTCTCATGAATCTCGGCCTGACAGATGCCGTGCGCGCGACCAGCGACGCCGCCGGCGTTTACACATTCTGGGATTATCAGGCCGGCGCCTGGCAGAAGAACAACGGCATTCGTATCGACCACTTGCTGCTGTCGCCGCAAGCCGCCGATCGTCTCAGCGAAGTCGGGATCGATCGCCACGTACGGAGCTGGGAAAAACCTTCCGATCACGTGCCGGTTTGGCTCGATCTGGCAATCGATCCGGCCAATCGGCACTAAGACGCCCCCCGCTCGGGTTAATTGAAAATTCACCACGTTGCCCTCACAGTACCAAACCGTCTCAGGGCTTAAGTCTTTGACCCGATGCTTCCTTTTCGCCGCACGGAACGCATTGGTAAAGCACTAGCGACGCCGCAGGCGTCGCCCGAGCGGTCGACCTCCGAATCCCAGGCCGACCACCAACGGACGCCGCGGCCGAGCAGCATTCGCGAGACTATCAGCCTTCTCGAAGCTGACTTGAGCGCGCTGATCGGCGATGTCCATCGCGCCTGCGCATTGGTTTGCCGCGAAGCGGAAGATTCCGCGACCGCGTCCGACAGAATCACGTCGAAGACCGATAGCCTCCTCTCACAAGCCAGCAGCGCCAACCGAGACCTGACCCAATTTGCAGCAGCCATCGAAGAGCTGGCGCGCTCCTCCGAGAATATTGGCGACCAGGTCCACAGGGCCGACAAACTCGCAGATGAGGCCAGTGCGTCGGCGGAATTGGCCGGCCGCGGCGTTGAGGGACTGAAGAAATCGTCGGCGGAAATCGGCCAAGTGACGAGCATGATCTCGACCGTCGCCCGGCAGACAAATTTGCTCGCCCTCAACGCAACGATCGAAGCCGCGCGCGCGGGTGAGGCCGGTCGCGGATTTGCCGTGGTCGCGTCTGAAGTCAAGAAGCTGTCCGAAGAGACGCGTAAGGCGACCGAACAAATCACTCAGAAGATCGATGTGCTGCAGAGCGACGCCGCCGACTGTTTTGAGGCGGTCACGCGGATCACGCAGGTAATTCAGGTTCTACGCCCTTTGTTCGGCGCGGCGGCGACGGCCGTCGGAGAACAAAACGACGCGACCGGCGCCGTTGCGCGCAGCGCTACCGAAACCCTGCGATTTGCCGATTCCGTTACCGCCGGCGCAGCCGAAATTCGAGACGCCGCCGCCCGCGCCAACGCCCGCGGCAAATCGGTCGAAGAGCACGGCAAACGCGTCATAGGCCTTGCCGAAAAGCTGAAGATGCGTGTCACCATCTTCTTGCGCCAAAGCGAGGCCGGCGATCGCCGACGACACGACCGGCTGCCTTGCGAAATCGGCGTGGAGCTTCACGCCGAGGCCAAAACCTTTGCCGGTCGAACCGCAGATTTATCGGAAGGCGGCGCTCTCGTTCGTCTCGCTGACGGAGACGCGATTGCCGCCGGCACCATAATGCAGGCCAAGCTCGACGGCATTGGCGAGACTCGCGTGCGCGTCGCCGCCCGATCGCCGCTCGGGTTGCATCTCCAATTCATCGAAATGAATTCCGCCGTTTTGACGGAGCTGGAGCGCAAGCTCGCTTCCATTCGCGAAGAGAATCGCGAGATCATTTCGCGCGCCGTTGACGTGGCGAATGAAATCTCGCGCATGCTCGAGCAAGCCGTCGAACAAGGGAAACTTACTCAACAAGACCTGTTCGACAACGACTACCTCCCGATTGACGGCACCGATCCTATCCAACACCGCACCAGGTTCCTTGAATCCTTTGAAGAAATCCTGCCGCCAATTCAGGAGCCGTTGCTGGCTGGCGACCCGCGCATGGTGTTTTGCGCGACAGTCGACCGCAACGGTTATCTGCCGGTCCACAATCGCATATATTCGCTGCCGCAGCGGCCGGGCGAAATTGATTGGAACATTGCGCACTCGCGCAATCGACGAATTTTCGATGACCGCGCCGGCCTCACCGCCGCACGCAATGTCCGCCCTTACATCATTCAGGTCTATCCGCGCGACATGGGTAACGGGGTCACCATCATGATGCGCGAGGTCGATGCGCCAATCCGCATTTTCGGCAAGCATTGGGGTGGTTTTCGCACAGCCTACAGGCTGTGACGTTGCGCTTAGCCGGCCGGTCTCGCGTTAGTCGCGGCGGCCTTTAAGCCAATCTTCCAGATAGACCAGCGCCAACGCCCGGTCGTCATCACTGGCACGGTGAAACGCTCCGTCGACGAGCGGCTTGATCCATGCTTCTTCCGGACCTGCGCAGTCCTTGCTGAGCGTGAGCCACATCAGGCCTCGGGCGGCTTGGCGCGGAATGCGCTTACCCTGGAACAACATATCACCGAGCGCGGCTTCAGCGCGGCAATCGCCCTTTATGGCGGCAAGCTGGAACCAGCGCGCCGCCTGATGCGGCTCGCTGGGCGTGCCTTCGAGATAAAGCCGTCCAAGCTGGTATTGCGCGTCGGCATCGCCGAAATACGAGGCCGCATAGGCAAACATTTCTCTCGCGCGCGCGGTATTCGGCAACACCGTCGAATTGGGGATGCCGGTCAGGTAGTAGTTTCCGAGCGCCACGAACGCATTGGCTACGATGCGCGCTTCGGCGGTGCCTGGCGGCTCTTCGGGGTGGGTGTTGGCGATCTGGCTGAAATAAACGAAGGCGCGTTTGTCGTCGCGCGCTACACCGTCGCCGGCCGCATACATCCGGCCGACCTTCCACTGCGCGGCGAGATGCCCCTGATCGGCCGCGTATTCAAGCGAGGTAAGGTTTTTGGACCGGTCCGCCGTCTCGGGCGCTGCGGTCGGGGCGTGAAGCGCGTCCGCAGGTGCGAGCAAGGGCGTGGCCGTTCCGTCAAAGGCGGCCGCCGAACCTGCCCCCAACCCACAGATCGCCAGGATCAAGGCGCCGCCAGAGACGGCGCTGCGCAAATATTTAGACGTCCGCATAGCATTCTTTCTCGACGGTCGCGCCCGGATGGGTCACGGCGCCATCTCGCGCCGGCCCAACCTGCTGGGCGTATTTCCATAAATAGCCGGAGGTGTATTCGTCGGGGCGCGCCTTCCAATCTCGCGCGCGCTTTTCGAGTTCTGCCTTACTCAACTTGACTTCAAGCGTGCCCTTTTCCGCGTCGATCTCGATGGTGTCGCCGTCGCGGATGAGCCCAATGGGACCGCCGACCGCGGCTTCAGGTCCGACATGGCCGATACAAAAGCCGCG
>Ga0302324_100009914_pt1 | contig 19816 bp, 18 predicted proteins | sample Palsa_T0_1_FD_201949 | JGI IMG/M metagenome (GOLD analysis project Ga0302324, IMG submission 201949) | Peat permafrost microbial communities from Stordalen Mire near Abisko, Sweden - Palsa_T0_1 | ecosystem: Environmental > Terrestrial > Soil > Palsa > Peat permafrost | place: Sweden: Abisko...
CACCGCGACCTTGCCCCGAATGCCCTCCACAATGCGCACAATGTGCGAGGATCGCTGGCGCACCGGCATGAAGTCGATGAGCCGGAACGATCCGTCGGCATGTTCGAAGACGGTTTCGAGAATCAATGTGTGGGGCCGATAGCGGCGCGTGGTTTTCCACTTGCCTTGCACGGGAGCGATTTTCCAGTAGCCGTTCTCTTCCGTTCCCAGCAAGGCTGCGAAGCAGGCGTCAGAGGAGAAATCAGGCCAGCAGAGCCAGTTGATGGAACCGTTCCTGTCCACCAGCGCGGCCGTTTCGCAATCGCCAATCAGGGCGTAATCTTCGATCTTCGCAACCATTTTTCCCTAAGAGCCATCCTCATCGTGAATTTGGGCTCGGTGCCGCGCACCCTGATTCATTGGATGCGAGAAATGGCGAAAACACCGTGCCTGCTGTGGCCGTAGCCGCGAATGAAAGCATCTTTCACGGCTGCTCACAAATCTGGAAGCGAAAACGGGGGACCACCCTGGTAGTAGAAAGGCCGGTCTCCATAGCGCTGTTTGAGCTGAGCGATCTTGTAAAGGTGATATTGGAAATACAGAAAGGAGAAGAAGAAAGTCATCACCCCGCTCAGGTAAAGGCCGATGGGCTCGCGCACGTTGTAGTGGTAGTGGAGTTCGGCGCGAATCAAATAGATGGTCACAATCCAGATGACGATGGCAAGCAGCGCCAGGATGCCACCGAAAATCGTAATGCCTGCGTTCGCCGGCGGAGGACCGGCCGGCACATTGATGACGAGTTCCAGCACGACGAATGCGCTGCACCAGAAAATGCTCATGGCGCCGGGTTCGAGTTTGCGAATCCACAGGCAAAGGTAGATAGCCCATGCTTCGAATCCCAGATTCGACACCAGGCTCCAATACGGCCTGGGGGCGAAAACGATGGCAACGATGGCAATGAAAAACTCAGCTGTAAGCAAAACAGCCCAGTGCACGCTGAGTGGAGCGGGAAAGACATGTTGCGGTTCGGCATCCGGCTGTGGCGGCGGCTCGGTCATGTTTGTGAACTGCTTCCTCGCTCTAAAAGATAGCGCCCAGTTTAGCAAAGGAATCGAATTCAAGTAAGTGCTGTCCGGCAGGCGCGGAATCGAGTGCGGCGTGTTCCAGCACCCAAGTGTCTTTGTGAAACAGAAACACGGCATGCAGCCCCGCGGCGAGAGCGGGGTTGATGTCGCTCTTGATGCTGTTGCCAATCATCCAGCTTGAATGCGGAGTAAGCTCATTGCGCTGCATCACTGCGCGATAAGTGGCAGGGTCTTTCTCTGCCACAATCTCGACAGCCGAGAAGTGCGAGGCCAGCCCAGAGCGCGCCAGTTTGTCGGCCTGCTCTGCCTGGTCTCCCTTGGTCATCAAGATAAGTCGATGGCGCGCGGCTAACTCGGCCAAAGTTTCAGCCACGCCGGGTAGTAACTCCATCTCCTGCTCGGCAATGGATCGCGCAAAGCTGCGCACGCGTTCGATGTTACTTTCGCTGACGGGCCCAGGGCTCAGGCGCTCATACGTCGCCACCAGCGAGCGCGTGAAGCTGGTAAGCCCGTAGCCGCGCGCAAGAATGGTCTTGCGCTCCTGCGCATTGAGCGCTTCGCGGACCTCGGAAGGCGAGTACTCGTGATGGTTCAGATAGCTGATGAATGCAGCAATGGCGCGCTCGAAGTACACATTGTTTTCCCAGAGGGTGTCGTCCGCGTCAATGAGCAGTGTTTGGCCGGAAGGGAACTGAGGCATGAAACCTATAGTACCGAATCCGCGGCGTGGATCACTGCGCAGCCGCGGGCAGCGTGTAGTCGAACGTGTAAGAATGCTTTCCCGAAGCGATGATGATATTGAAAGTTCCAGCGATGCCGGTCAGCTCGCCCGTCCCCGTTCCAGGCACAACGGTAATAGTGAGCTTGTAATTTCCACCCTCCATCATGCCAGTGTGTTGTAGCGCGAATGAGCCGGTGTGGCCCTGGAGCTTTCCTGAGATGTACTCGATAGCGACATAACCGGCATTGCCTTTCGCCGGATCGCCGGCACCCAGCATCTCAACCTTGCTGGTTCCGTCCAGGTCGCCATGGAATTGCTTCACCCCTGAGTAACGGCTGATCGGTATGCCGGCGTCATCCGCGGCGAGCGGCGTCATTTTTACGTCGAACGTTCCTTCAGCGTGGTGAATCATGACGGGGTCCTTATGAACAGGGTTTGCAGGCGTCGTTTGTGGATGCGCCTGGGCCAACAGGTAAAAGGCCATGGTGAGGGTCACAGTGGAAACGCTGGGGGCAAAATGCACGGACACTCCTATCCGATTCATTCTATCGGATAGGAGCGTGGATAAATCAGGGGGATTGGACCCTCGATATTTCCTAATCGGCGAGGTTGAAGATGCGGATCTGGACGAGCTTGTCCAGCGTGAGATCTTTCAGGCCGCGGGCTTGCATGCGATGGATGAAGTCAGGAGTGATTTTGAAGATGCGGATCTGGACCAACTGGTCGAAGGTGGGCTGGTAGCCGAGGGCGCGAATCTCTGAGACTTCCTGCGCGTTAACGCCCTGGGAGCCAAGTGCCGTAAGCTGATCGGCGGTTGGCATCGGGTAGCCCAGCGCGGTGAGACTGTGAACATAAGCCGAATCGATATTGAACACGCGCAGGGCGATGAGGTTGTCTGAATTCAGGCCGCCGATGCCGATTTGCTTGAGCGACTGCGCCCAGTCACCTCGCACATCGAGATAGGCATAAGCCAGCAGCTTTTGCGAGTCATAGCCGGTGAAACCCATTTTCTCCATGCGCGCGACGAACGCCGCATCGGGAGTGAAGACTGCGTTGCCGCTCAGCTCGCCGCCCGTCACTGTTCCGGTGCAGATGAACGTGCCGGAATCAGCTGCCAGCGTTGCCGAGAGGTGCGCGCCCTGATTGGCAAGATCGGCCAGCGAGACGCCGGAGAAGCGGGAGGCGGATACATCGCTCATATTGTTTCCGCAGTTATGGTTGGCAGGGCAGTCTCCGTCGTCGGTATGCAGGCGCAGTGTTCCAGCTTTTGTTCCCGCGCTGATCGTGCAATTCTCGCGGATTGGTTCAAGGGATGCACCGTGAAGCGCGATGGATGTACTGGCGATCGCGGTCAGCAATACGGCCTGTCTCGGGCTAAGCATTCTGATCATGGGATTCTCCTTCATCGGGCTTGAACAAGGCTCAGCTTCGCTGTCGGCGTTAGGCAGGAAGTCTTCAGACGCGCGTCCGGTGGCCCGATGGTTTACTTGGATTCGTTGTCGTCGAGGACGCCGGAGATGCGCAGTTTCATAAGCTTGTCGAGCGAGAGATCGGTGAAGCCGTGCTTTTTGGCCAAAGCGATAAAAGCCGCGTCGATATTGAAGATGCGCGTCTTTACCAGGTCGTCGGCGGTGGCCCCTGGAAACTGCTGGGCGATGGAGCGTGCGTATTCCGGCGTGATGCCTTGAATGCGCAGGGCCAGAAGTTCCTGCGATGAGAGGCCGCCGTAGCCGGCCGCTTTCATTGACGCGACAAACTCCGGAGTGACCTGGAAGATGTGGTAGGAGATGGCGTCTTGAATGTTCTTTACTTCAAGGCCATTCTGCTTGAGGCCGGCGATGTATTCGGACGTAATGCCTTGTATCTTGCAGGCGATGAGGTCGTCGGCGGAGAGCTTGCCGAAGCCGACCTGGGACATGGAGCGCGCGTAGGCTGCCGTGATGCCCTGTATCTTCATGGCGATGTATTTGTCGAGATCGACGTCGTAGCCGGCGGCCTTCATTTGATCGATGTAGTCGCCCTTGCCGCCATCGCTTTCGGATGCGGATTGTTGTGGACCGGAAGCCGCGGCGACTTCGTCGGATCGCGGCGAAGAATCCGGAGTTAATGAAACCTGGACGGATGGGACAACCGGCGCTTGCACGGCGACTGAAACCGGCGCGGAGAGAACAGTCGTACTGGGAGCGTTTACCTGCGCCGCAACGGCAGTGTGGACAGAAGCGGCAACCTGTGCGCGCACGGGCACGGAAGGAGGCTTGAGGCTGGCCAGCATCTGCGGCACGGGAAGAAGAAGCACAAGCAGAACGGCGGCGTAGGCAGCGGGAGAAAAGCGGCCGCGGTAAGCAGTGTCCGCGATGGGCTCGCCAAGAATGCGCGCGATGCGCATGCGAAGAGTGCGCGCGGGCTGATGGCCGTCGAGCGCCATGGCAAGCTGCCCCATGCGCAAGCTGCGCTGCTGCTCAAGCTGGAACAATGCGTTGGCATAGACCACGGGATTGGGGCAGACGGTGAGTGCGAGATCGTCGCAGCAGAGTTCGCGCTCATGGCGGACGCGGCTGCTGATCCACCAAACGGCGGGGTGGAAGAAGAACAGCGTCTCGACAAGCGTCTGGATGAGATTCCAGAGGAAGTCGGCGCGGCGGACGTGGGCCAGCTCGTGGGCCAGCACGACTTCCAGTTCATCAGGCCCGAGATTGGTCGCGGCAGAGAGCGGCAGCAGCACCAGGGCACGCAGCGCGCCCACGGTGACAGGGCCCGCGATGGCGCTCGAGACGCGCAAAAGCACCGGGCGATGCAGGCCCAATGCAGATGAGATGCGCCGGAAGCTGGCGCGCACTGCGGCCGAAGCTTCAACCGTGGCCGTGACGCGGAGCCGCTGGATCAGCCACCATCCACCCAGGCTGCGGAGCGAGAGCACAAGCACGCCGACAAGCCAGAAGCCGACCATGATGCGCAGAAAAGGGACCGGCAATACGGGCAGCGCAGGCAACAAAGAACCCGACGAGCGCGTTGCGGATGGAGACGGCAAGGCATCGGGCCGAGCGTCGCCGGATTGCATTGTTGTGCCGGGCGCGGACCTAAAAGTCTGCTGCATGGCTGCAAATTGCGCCGGGGTGGTTTGCATTTCGAATGCAAATGTGGCGATGGAGGTTGCCAGCATGAGCATCAGCGCACCCAGGGCCAGCAGGTAGCGCGTGTTGCTGGAGCGGCGCGCCGCAAGCGCGCTCAAGCCGCGATAGAGCAGGGCGATGGCCGCGGCCTGCCAGCAGAAGTGAATGAGGGTCCAGGCGAGGGTTTGCACTGTGTGGGTCATGAGCTCAACCTTTCTTATGAGTTGGCGAGGCGAGGCGGCGGTTGGCGCCGGCAGCGCTCTGCGCGGAAGTTCTGCGTTCAAGAAGGGCGCGAATTTCGTCCAGGTCAGTGGCGCTTGCCGGTTCCATGGCCAGCGCGTGCAGAGCCAGCTGCGCGGCGGAGCCAGAGAAAAGACGTACGCTAAGGTCTTTGAGCAACCGGCTCTGCATGGCGTCCTGGCTGACGGCGGAGCGATAGACGTGGGCACGATTGGCTTCATCGCGAACGACCAGGCCTTTGGCGGTCATAATCTGCAGAAGCTTCAGGACGGTGGTGTAGCCGGAGGGCCGATCTTCGTTGAGTGCGTCATAGATTTCCCGCACCGTCGCCGGTTGTTTCTCCCAAAGAATCCTGAGCAGCTCGAGCTCGGATTCAGTGGGCCGCGGGATGGAGTTGCTTGACTTGGTCATGATGTTTCACACGTTATACGAAGCATTTCGTAATTGTCAACGAAAATCTTCGTAGTTCGATCAACTTTCTGTTGCAGGCTTCGGCTTGGCAGGAATCCCAGGTCTCAAAATCGAGACCCTTCGACTCCGCTCAGGGCAGGCTCCGGGGCACCCAAGTTTACCGCTGAAAGAAAGGCCACGAACTATATTCCGGGCTGCGCGGCCATCCACTTATCCAGGTTCGGCCCCTGCAATTTACGCAACTCGATGCAGCCGTTAATGCTCTCGACCGCATGTTTGAGAGCATGCTCTGAGTCCGGCACCTTGTGTTCCGCAAAGAAGGCCGTCACGTCGTCGCGGGCCTCGGCGGAGCAGAAGCTACCGGTTGATCCCACCAGATCGCTGCCCAGCTCCGGAGTCAGCAGCGTGCGAATGATATCCCAATGGCTCTTGATGTAATTCCATGCCGCTTCGCGCGTGGCATCGATCTGCAGGGCAATCGCAAACTGGATTAGAGCATCCTGGTTGCGCACCTTGTTCGACGACGCATATTCGAGTGAGCGCTGAACCATTGCGGGATTTTCAAACTCGGCCAGCAGACGCAGGGCGCCCTCCTGGAATTCAGGATTGGGTGAAGTCTCCGCGATCTTTTGCAACTGGTCAAAGAGCGGTGCGTCGCCATTGCGCGCGGCTACGGCCGCGGCCGTCTGGGCAAGCGTGGGTTCAACCGACGTGGGATCGGCAATAAACTTCTCTGTAAGCTGGCGAGCTTGCGCCAGCACCGCCGGATCCTTGCCGTAGTAGCCGAGCACAGCGATAAAATGCGCGCGCAACTCGCGGGTGTTGGGTGAATCTGCATCGGAGGGTGGGGGCAGCCTGGCATACTCCGGCGCGAAGGTGGCGCGCAGCCAGCGGGCAATCGCGTTGCGCTCTGCCGGGGTTGCGGCAACCCGCTCGTAGAGGGCGTTGACGCCGTCAAAGGCGCTGCCAAGAACTTCCGCGCTGGAATCGGCTTTGAGCGCGGTCACCAGGTCAAGGTAGTCGCCCACCGTGGCCTTGTTTGCGCGCACCTGCGCCCACTCGTCGCCGGTAAGGCTGATGCGCTCCGTGGGGCTGAGGTCGGTTTCGGCGTTGGCCACCAGCGCCGCATAAACGCTGGGCGGATACGCACTGCGGTAGTAGCCCTTGCCGCCGGCATTGGCGAAGAAAAGGCTGGCCGCCGGCACTTTCAGCGACGCATCGTCGGGGCTGAGCACTTCGCAATCCTGCTTGTCCGACCCGGTTTTGAAGCACACCGGAATGGTCCACTTCTGTGCTGCGTCTGGTTGGATGGACGGGCTCAGGAAGAAGCGCCTTTGCGAAACCGGCACCATCCCGCCAGCCGGCTCGCCAAATGTAATCAGAGGCTCTCCCGGCTGCGCCACCAGCGACTCCATGATCTTGTCCACCGGCTTGTGGCTGGTCGCAGTCTGCGCACCCCAGAAGTCTTCCGCGGTGGCGTTCGAGTATTCATGAGCAGACAAATAAGCGTGTACGCCCTTGCGGAAGGTTTCCGGGCCGAGGTAGTTCTCCACCGCGAGCAGCACGTCGCTGGCCTTGCCGTACGAAATGCCGTCGAACATCTCCTCAATCTCTTCGCGCGTATCCGCCTTGGCGCGAATTGCGCGCGTGGTGGGCTGCGCATCCAGGCCGAGCGTGCCGTCTTCGTCGCTGGCGACAAGCTGGTCGATGTCCCACTCCGGATGCATGGCTGCCACCGGCTTGTTTTCCATCCATGTTGCGAAGCCTTCGTTGAGCCAGATGTTGTCCCACCATTGCATGGTTACCAGGTCGCCGAACCACTGGTGCGCCATTTCATGCGCGATGGTCAGGGCCACTCCTTTTTTGGAGCCGACCGACGCGGTCTTGGGATCAACCAGCAGCGCCGTCTCGCGATAGGTAATGGCGCCGAAATTCTCCATCGCCCCAGCTTCGAAATCCGGGATGGCAATCAGGTCAAGCTTCTTGAGCGGGTAATGGATGCCGAAGTATGTGTCGTAGTAATGAAGCACATATTTGGCCACCTCCACGCTGTAAGGCGTCAGCGCCACCTTGTCCGGCGTTGCGCAGGAGCGGATGGCCACGCCGTCCGACTCACCCGATGTGCACTGGAAATCGCCAACCAAAAAGGCCACCAGATAGGTTGACATTTTGGGCGTTGTAAGGAATTTGAGCGTATGCTTTCCCGTTCCCGGGCCGGGTGTGTCCGAGATAATCGGCCCGTTGGAGATGGCCGTGTCGCCGCTGTCGATCACCAGCGAAACGTCATACGTCGCCTTGAACGCCGGCTCGTCGAACGAAGGAAACGCGCGCCGCGCATCCGTCGACTCGAATTGCGTAACGGCATAGCTGCGCTTGGCGGTCTTGGAGAGATAGAAGCCGCGCAGCTTGTCGTTCAGAATGCCGGTGTAAGCGATCGAGAGCGTCGCCTTGCCGGCGGGAATGCTCGCAGGGAAAGTAAATGTCGCCTGCTCCTTGTCGTTGTCCAGCGAGAAAGTGCCCGTCTGCTCCTTGCCACCCGCATTCACGGTCACCGACTGGAAAGCGATCTCCGCCGAGTTGACCGTGATCGAGTTCGCCGGCTCAGCCAGCGTCACATCGATGGTCTCGACGCCGGCGAACGTGGCGGCCTTGAGATCCGGTGTCAGGGTGAGCGAATAGTGATCGGGGTGAACGGTTTGAGGCAGGCGTTGCGCATTGGCCATGCGGCCGGCGACGATCAGACTGGAAAGAACAATCGTAACCGCGACGAGGCCGCGGATCGATGGGGCGGAGAGACGATTTCTCATGCATACCTCTGGGGTTGATCAATGGGTGGGAATATCCGCTCGAATCCGGAAGCCTGGAGCGGGGAGGAGGACTGAGCCGACCGCCGCGAGAATTTTGTCGCCGTCAGTGATGAAACTTGGACATATCTCTTTGGGTCTTGGAAGCAATTTGCCTGCCAAATGGATTTCCGCTCAAGCCAAATGAATTCAGAGCAGTAGGGGAAGAACTTCGCATCTAGCTCGCATTCTGGTGTCCGATTTCGAACACCTATGTGCGCGCACGGACGATGCAACGCGACTGCAGCCCCCGGACGGTCACGCGCTCGATGCAGAGGCCTCCGCGGCAACAGTGAGTCTAGCAGAAGCCGGCAGACGACGGTGACGGCAGTTCATCGGCTTTCTACGCGGGAAGGCAGAGGGTGGAGGTAAGATGGGCCAACAAAGGTTTCCAGCAGAATCGAGGCAGGGGGGAACGATGGTCGCGTGGTGGAAGCGGATTCTTCTTTCGTTGTTGAGCGTGGTTGTCGCCGCGGTTGTTTGCCTGTTGTCCGTAGTGCTTTGGAGCGCCGTCAAGAGCCATCCGGTAAGCTTTCGCAGCAGCGAAGTGCTCTTGACCATCGCGGTAACCGTTGTCTTCTGCGTCATCGCATGGCTCTTCTCAGTGCCGGTCGTGCTCATCGTCAGGAACATCCGCGGCTGGCGCTTCTGGTTCTACTGGATTGTCGGCAGTTGCGTCGGCCCGGCACTGATGCTCGTGCTTTGCGCGGTGATCATCATGCAGGTTTCCCACGGCCGGACCGTCACTTGGTACAACCCCGAAGAGCTACCCCTTCTGTTCATGTCCGCAGCCATCTCCAGCGTCAGCGCGCTGATTTACCTCTCGCTGCTGCGCCGCGCGCAAGCCGCCGCGATCAAGAAAGGCCACTAAAGCCCGGCCCAGTGCAGATAGGCGGCAATCATCTGCCCGCCCCATAGCGAGCTGACAATCCCGCCCACGCAAAGAAACGTGCCGAACGGCAGCTTGGTCGTCGCCCAGGATTCCGAGCCCCGCGCCGGAACAATCAGAAGCACGAGTGCCGCGATGGATCCCAAAACCGCTCCCAGCCCGAAGGCAAGCAGCGCGCCGGGAAGGCCAAGCCACGCGGCCAGCATCGCCATCAGCTTTACATCGCCGAGTCCCATGCCTTCGCGGTGCCGGATCAGCTTGTAGAGCCAGCGGATAAGCAGGATGAGCGCGGCAGCTAGGACAATCCCAAGTAGCCTCTCCCCAACATCTCTCGCGTTCTGCGCAAGATCGGGGGGCATGTGCAGGGCCCATCCCACTTGTTCCCCTTGAAGGAACCACCAGAAGAATCCGAGTGCGATACCCGGCAGAGTCAAAGCATTCGGAAGCCAAAAGTGCTCGGCGTCGAGAACAGCAAGTCCGACAAGAGCCCACATCAGAAACATTATTCCTACGGCATATTCGATCGGGAAAAAAGCCTGATGAGAACGCCATGCGACGAGAGCCCACAGCACTCCCACCGCCAGTTCCACCAGCGGATACCGCCAGCCAATCCACGCGCCGCACCTCCGGCACCTTCCCCGCAGCGCCAGCCAGCTCACCACCGGCACATTCTCCCACCACGCCAACGTGTGATCGCAGTCCCTGCAATGCGATCGCGGCTTGACGACGCTCTCGCCCTCCGGCCAGCGGCTCAGGCACACGTTCAGAAAGCTGCCGAATGCCAGCCCTAACAGGCCCGCAAAAATCGTTCCCACAATTCGAATCATGCGCGTGGTTGAGTATACGTTGAAGAATTCCGCATGCTTTCTTTCGAGACGCAGCCCGCGCAACCAACGCTCCAGCCGGGTTAGACTGGACGAGCATGGATTCACCGCCAGAAAGCCTTCCCGCACATGCTCCCGCTGCGCCAACCGCGACCGATCCGGCGCGCGCGACGGCGCTGTTTGCGGAGTCGGCGACGATCATGGCGCGGCTTCGCGCCCCCGGCGGATGCCCCTGGGACCGCGAGCAGTCCTTCGACTCCATCCGCAAATACACCCTGGAAGAAACCTATGAGGTCTTCGACGCCATTGAGCGCCGCGACTTTCCCCACCTGGCCGAAGAGTTGGGCGATCTGCTGTTGCAAGTGCTGTTCTACGCCGAGATGGCCGCTAACGAAGGGCATTTCACGATTGTTGAGGTTCTCGAACACCTGAACGATAAGCTGGTCCGCCGTCATCCCCATGTCTTCGGCGAAGAAGCCTCGCGCGCTGCTGGCAACCAGGCCAGCGTCAACTCTGCCGTCGACGGCTCTTCGGTTGCCGTATTGCGTAACTGGGAAGAAATCAAAGCTGCTGAAAAGCTAGGGGTCGCGGAGGCATTGCATGCTGCGGCCGATCCCGCAGCATCGAGGCTGGATGGGGTTTCACGAGCTCTTCCTGCGTTGGCCGAAGCCACCAAGCTTGGAGCAAAAGCGCAGAAAGCTGGCTTCGATTGGCCGCACTGGCGCGATCTGCTGCCCAAAATCGCCGAAGAAACCGCGGAACTGGAAGCCGAGGCCGCGTCCGCCGACCCGGCGCGGAAGCCCTATGTCGAAGCCGAACTCGGCGACCTGCTGTTCACCGTAGTAAATCTCGGCCGCCATCTCGGCGTAGACGCCGAGATGGCGCTCCGGGGCTGCAACAAGCGCTTCCGCGACCGCTTCAAGCAAATGGAGAAGGCGGCTGCGCGTCCGCTGGAAGAGCTTGCGCCGGAGGAGCTCGAGGAGCTTTGGGTGGGCGCAAAACGCACGCTGGCCGGGGAGGGATTGTGAGCGGTGTGCCCGAAGAACGTACCTCAGGGGCTAAAGCCCAGGATTCTTATCCACGCTTTTCGGCACGACTAAAGTCGTGCCCTTTCAAAGATTCGTCGCTTGGAGCGGCGCGATGATCCTGATCCGCAGTTGCCGAGGCCAGGACGAACTCGAAGCCTGCGTCGACCTCCAGGTTGAAACCTGGGGCTACGACCCCGCTGACGTGATTCCCCGTAAGGCGTTCCTGGTGTGGCAGAAAGTTGGCGGGCAGGTGATCGGCGCATTCGACACCGACATCGCCGGCACTCCACCCGACGGCGGTCCCGAGTCGCTGGTTGGCTTCGTTCTCGCGCTGCCCGGTGTGAAAACCGGAAACGGCGAGCCGCGCCCCTACCTGCACTCCCACATGATGGCTGTAAAAGACAGCTACCGCAACCGCGGCCTGGGCGTGAAACTCAAGCTGGCGCAGCGAGATGAGGCGCTCGCCCGCGGCATTCGCCACATCGAATGGACCTTCGATCCGCTGGAGATCAAGAACGCATTCCTCAACATCCATAAGCTGGGAGCAATCGTCCGCAGCTACTTCGTCGATTTCTATGGTGTATCCTCATCTCGACTGCAGGGTGGACTTCCCACCGACCGCCTGTTGGCGGAATGGGAGCTCGATTCACCGCATGTGCAGGCTATTCTCGAGCGGCGTACGGAAACGACGCTCGTGGTTGAAGAGGTGGTTCAGGTTCCCGCAGCAATTTACGATTGGAAAGCCACAGAGTCGGGACGCGAGCAAGCCATAGCCCTTCAGTTGCAGAATCGTGAGAAGTTTCTTAAGGCTTTTTCAAAGGGGTTAGCAGTGCTCGGCTTCGTCCGGGATGCTGAAGGCAACGGAAGTTTTGAGCTGGGGCATCTATCCCAGTTGAGATTGAATTAGTTCCCCCAAGAGGACGAAAAAAATAATGAAGATTGATGCAATTATTCTTCGCGAACTCCGCCTGCCGCTGGTGCGCCCCTTCGAAACCAGCTTCGGCGTCACCACCAACCGCAGAGTCGTCCTGGCCGAAGTCCGTTCTGAAGGCCTGACAGGCTGGGGCGAGTGTACGGCCGGAGAGCATCCGTTCTTCTCCGCCGAATCGACTGACAGCGCCTGGCAGGTAATCGTAGGCGAGCTGGGGCCGATGCTGGCCGCGGCAACGCCCGAGCACGGCGGAGACTGCCCAAAGATCTTTCGCCTGGTGCGCGGCAACCGCATGGCCAAAGCCACGCTGGAAAACGCCATCTGGGACCTGGAGGCGCAGCGCGAAGGAATCTCGCTGTCGCGGCTGATCGGCGGAGTGCGCGACGTGATTCCCTGCGGTGTTTCGCTGGGAATTCAACCCACCATCTCCGATCTCATGACGGTGATCGAGCGGGAGCTGGCGGCAGGCTACCAGCGCATCAAGCTGAAGTGCAAGCCGGGCTGGGATGTAGACGTTTTCGAGCGCGTCCGCAATCGCTGGCCGGGAATCATGCTCAGCTGCGACGCCAACTCCGCCTACAAGCTCAAGGATGCCGACCACCTGGTGGAATTCGACGCCTTCGATTTGCTGATGATCGAGCAGCCCATGTGGTACGACGATTTCTATTACCACTCCATGCTGCAGAAGCGCCTTGAAACCCCCATCTGCCTCGATGAGTCCATCCGCAATCGCCGCGACGCCCTGGCCGCCATCGAGATGGAGTCGTGCAAGATCATCAACATCAAACTGGGCCGCGTGGGCGGCTTCTCCGAGGCCATCGCGGTGCACAACGCTGCGCAGGAGCGAGGCATTCCCGTCTGGTGCGGCGGAATGCTCGAAGCAGGCATCGGCCGGTCGCATAACATCGCCCTGTCGACACTCGAAAACTTCACCCTCCCCGGCGACGTCTCAGCCTCCGCCCGTTATTGGCGCGAAGATATTGTCGAACCGGAGATAACGGTCTCTTCCGCAGGCGAAATCGCAATCCCCGACTCCCCCGGCCGCGGCTACGAAGTCCGCACCGACCTGGTCGACCGCCTCACCGTCCGCAAAGAAGAAATCCGCGCGCTGGAGTTAGTAGGGTAGGGAAGCATCTAAGGTCATCGCGTACAGCCGGGTGCCCCACCCATTGCGCGTCCTTTGCGCAATGGGTGGGAAACCACGAACCTCAAGGCGTATGTGCCGCCAGGTACAGGCCAAACCCAAATCCGCAAAGAATCAAGCATGGAACAGCAAGCCACAACTTGCTTCCTCGCTTCGCGGCCAGTAAACCGAGAGTGAAGGATATCCACGCAGCCGCGAAGTTGATCGGTCCGCGCCAATCCGAATACGGAGGTATGAGCACGCTTCCCACCAGCAAGATGCTTGCGATTCCGAGCTTGGTTGATAGCTTCATGCAATCGACCCAACGTTAGTATCCTCCAACCTGTCCAAGAATCACCTTCCTCTGTCAACCAAATCTCATGGCAGGCATCAACGGAACCGCCATCCCCCGCCCTGCGTACTGATACCCGGCAGGCAACTTTGCCGGCTGGATCGCGTCTCAAAGCAAAGACGCGGCCATCCCCATCGCAGCCGCCGGAGGTATTTCGCGTGACTCCCCAGGAAGAACAGCTCCTAAACTCCCTCGTCGAAAAGATCAATCAAACTCAATTGCAGGAAAAAGATCCCGATGCCGAAGCGCTGCTGAATCGCGGTTTGGCCAGCAATCCCGACGCGCTGTACATCATGGCGCAGACGGTTCTGGTGCAGAACATCGCCCTCGACCAGGCCAAGGCGCAAGTGGCGCAGCTCCAGCAGCAGGTGCAGCAGGCACGCCAGCAGCCGGCTCACGCCACCAGCTTTCTCGGCAACCTGCTCGGCCATCATGACCCTCCACCGCAGCCTGCATATCTGCCGCCGCAGCAGGCCTATACGCCTCCGCCACCTCCGCCGCCCGGCTACGATCCGCAATACCAGCAGCCGCAATATATCCCGGCAGGCCAGCCAAGCTTTTTGCGCGGCGCTATGCAGACAGCCGCGGGCGTGGCTGCAGGCGCATTGGCCTTTGAGGGCGTAGAAGCTGTGCTGCACGGCATGGGTGGCTTCGGCCACTCCGGTTTCGGATACGGCATGCCCGGTATGGGCATGGGCGGGATGGGAATGGGAAGCGGCTTCGAGCGCCCCGTCGAAGAGACCGTCGTCAACAACTACTACGACCAAGCGAGCGGACACGAGCACGCTGAGCACAGCGGATTCGACCAGGGCGGCCAACAGCAGGAGCAGCATTTCCACGGATCCGCCGACCAATCCGCGGTCCAATCGTCGGGTCAATATGCAGACCAGGGCGGGGCGCAGCTTTCCGATGCCAGCTACGACCGCGGCAGCGACGATCAGGGCAGCTTCGACAACGGGATTGACAACGGAACCAGCGATGGCGGCGGAATGGACGACAATATCGCCCAGGACGATGGAAGCGGCTTCGACGACGGAGGTAGCGGCTTCGATAGCGGCGGATTCGATGGCGGAGGCGGCGGAGACTTCTCCTAGCAAGTCAGCGAGTCGGCGAGTCAGCATGTCAGCAGCAAGTGCGGATACATGAACGGTGCGGGCTTTGGCGGGGAGAGTACAAACCCTAGCCTGCACATAGAGAGAGCTTCAACTTCTTGGGGCTTTCTGCCCCAGGCCCCGCTCACTCGCCGGCTCGCTGACTTGCCGACTCGCTCTCGGCAACCCGCTATCCCGCCGTCACAGCTTCTTCAGCCCGGGCAAACGTGTACGGTCCCTCCGGCACGAGCGCAATGCGGGCGTCCGGCGGCAGGCCGTCGAGTGTTGCTGCCACCGCCTCTTCAAGGCTGCCATAGGCCCATGAGGCCAAAAAGCCAAGCTGTCCTTTGGTCACTCCCGGCGTATAAAAGAACAGCTCATACTTCTCGCCCGCCAGGGCCAGCTTCTCCAGTTGCCACTGGTCCACCTCGACAGGCGCTGAATGAATCTCTTCAAGAAAACTCTTGAAGTCCTTCAATCGGGATAGCTTGCCGGCAAACTCCGGCGAGCCGACGCCCTCTGCGCACTGGGCAACAATCAAGATGCGACCACCCGGCTTTACCATGTGTGCCGCTGCGGTAATGCCCTTCACGCACTGGTAAAACGTCAGGTCCAGCGGATACCCGGCGGAACTGGTTATCACTGCGTCCACAGGCTCCTCGAGCCGCTCCAGGCAGGTCTGCTCCACAAACTTCACGCCGGCCGCATGCGCCTTTACCGGGTCCCCGGCAAATACGCCGGAGATTTTGCGTTCCTGCGTCAGCGTCACATCAAGCATGAAATCGTGCCGCGCCATCCGCGCCACTTCCAACAGCTCGTCATGCAGCGGATTGTTGGTGATCGATCCCTCCGTAGCCAGCGGCTCGCGCATGAACCGCGGCGAATGCAGCACCTTGATCGTCTCCTGCGCTGCCAGCCCCGGAGCGATCAGCTTGCGCCCGCCGCTGAACCCCAGCATCAGGTGCTGCTCAATGAACCCGAGCGTGACGTGCAGATCGGCAGCCATGAACCGCTCGTCGATATAAACCGGCGTCCCGCGCCCCGTCGCGCCCAGGAATCGATGTTCGTCCAGCGTCTTCGCGTCGTGGCTGACGATACGGTATTTGGCCGCAATTTCCGGACCCACAATGGTCTTGATTTCATCTTCCGTCGCGCCGCGATGCAGCCCGGTGGCAATCAGGATTGTGATTCCATCCACCGGGATCCCCGCCTGGTGCAGCCGCCTCAGAACCGGCGGCAGAGTGATAGAATTCGGCGCCGGACGCGTAATATCGCAGACCGAAATCGCCGCCGTTTTCTTTCCCGCAGCCAGCTTCAGCAGCGGCTCGCAGCCAATGGGAGCGTCGAGCGCCGCATCCAGTGCGGCCTGCTCATCGTCCAGCGCCCGCGCCGTATGGCTCATGATTACCTGGGTCCGGAACCCGTCCGGGACCGATACGTCAATCCCGCTCTTTCCAAACGAAAACCTTGCTTTCATTCGCTCTCCCGCGGCATTTCGTGACCTGTCCGCCTTAGCCGTTCTCCAAACCCAAGTTTACTTTCTTTTCGCTGCGCTTGTTAACCAATCCATCGGCTCATTCGTTATGTATGCAGAACCCATTCAATTGCTTCTTCCGAAAGAGGGAAAACCGAAATGCCGAAACACAATCGCATCCTGCCCTGGCTTCTTCGTTCAATGGCGCTGCCGACTGTTCTCTGTGCCGCGCTCGCCTCCGCGCAAAACTCGCCTGCGCCCGCCCGACCCGCTGCGCCGGCGAGGGCTGCCGCGCAGGCTCAGCCGCAGGTGCAGGTCTTGGACGAGCGGGTGAGCGACCGCGATCTGGAAACCACGCAGAAAGAGCTCATCCGGCTGCTGAAGCTGAGCCCTACGCTGACCACCGTGGTTGCCCGCGATCCTACGCTGCTGTCGAATCAGGACTACGTAGCCCGCAACAATCCGCAACTGGCGGCGTTTCTCGTTGCTCATCCGGAGGTGGCGCGCAATCCGGAGTTTTACCTGTTTACCCATGTGCATGGCGATGACGGCAGCCCCGACGAAGCCCTGGAGCGGGCCGTCTGGCCGGAGATGCATCCAAGATACGACTCATGGTCCGCCTCCGAGACCCTCCAGCCTACCCTCGCGCTCCTGGCCTTCGCCTGCTTTCTTGGCGCGCTCATCTGGCTTATCCGCCAATTCCTCGAGAACCGCCGGTGGGGTCGCATCTTCAAGCTGCAGAGCGAAGTTCACGGCCGCCTGATCGACAAGTTCGGTTCCAATCAGGAGCTGGCCGGATACATGGAAACCGAGGCCGGCAAGCGCTTCCTTGAGGCTGCGCCAATCCCGGTGAGCTTTGAACCGGAGCAGCGCGTGCCCAACGCCGTGGCTCGTGTACTTACGCCGCTGCAGATCGGCATTGTCCTCGTGCTGTTGGGCGTCGGCTTCTTTATGCTGCGCAACGTCCGCACTGAAATGCACGAGCCCATGCTGGTCCTCGGAACCATCGCGCTGATGCCCGGCATTGGGTTTATCATCTCCGCAGGGATTACGTGGTTCCTCGCCGGACGTCTTGGATTGATGCCGGAACACCCTGCATCAACCCTGAGCACGCGCTTCGAATCAAGAGACGCCAAGTGATCCGGATCGGCAGCGGTTCGCCCGGGAGAGCAACAAACTATGTTTTGGGATTCCGTTTTTCTGAACCCGATTGCCGGCCAACCGCCTCATGCGGCAGCGGGGCTTCACGATCTGTCTTCAGAAACGCTATCCGCAGAAACGCCGATGGATAGCGAGGCCTTCGCCGCCTTCTACCAGCGCTCGGCGCGGCCGCTCTGGGCTTATCTGGCGCGCGTATCGGCCGACCCGGCGCTGGCCGATGACCTGATGCAGGAGAGCTTTGTCCGCTTTCTCCTCGCATCGAGGCCGGAGTTTTCTCTGGCCGAGGGTGAAGTTGCAGCACGCCGCTATCTTTTTCGCATCGCCACCAACCTGCTGCGCGACCACTGGCGCAGGCCGGTGGCAGCCTCGATCGAGGAACTGCCCGAGGAATATTTCGCCAATCCTGACCGCTCGGGACAAATGGACTCGCAGGCAATCCTGGGCCCTGCACTTGCCCAGATGAGGCCGCGTGACCGCCAGCTCCTGTGGCTGGCCCACGCCGAGGGTTACTCGCACCGCGAAATCGCCCAGATCACCGGCCTGGCCAGCGCCAGCATCCGTTTACTCTTGTTCAGAGCTCGCCGGAAGATTGCTCGCATCCTCGCGGTCCAGTCATCGCCCTCACAAGCTCTTATCCTCAACCCTCCAGCCCGGGAACAAGGCGCACTGCCACGGCCATCGGCAACTTACCGGAGCCAGCCATGAATTTCCGAACCTGCTCCCGCCAACCCGAAGTCCTCGAACTGCTGGCTCGCGGCCACTGGCCCCACGCCTGTCCTGCGGAACTCCGCGCTCATCTGGCTGACTGCAAATCCTGCGCCAACCTGCTTCTTGTTACGCGGACCTTCCAGCACTCCCGTGCCGTTGCGGCTGCGCAGGCTCAGCTTCCTGCTCCCGGTGCCATCTGGTGGCGCGCCCAGCTTCGCCGCCGCAGCGCCGCCGTCGAGCGCGTCGGCAAACCAATTTTCGGTGCTTACGTTTTTGCGATGGCGGTCACCGTTCTCGTTGCCGCAATCGCGGTCATCACTCAGGCGCGCCATGGCCTTCGCTGGCTCGACTGGCTGGGCCAAACATCGGCCGCCGATCTTCACCTTGGATCCTTCAATCCCTTCACGGTGCTCAACTCGGGCTGGAACCTCACCGTTCTGATTCCGATCTTTGCCATGCTGGCCTTGTTCGGCGCCGTGGCCGTCTACCTGGCCGCCGAACGGCGATAGCAGGCTGGCCACAAGGCCTTCCCAGCTTGCTGAGTTCTCCACAAAGAACCGCCGCCCATCCCCGGTACTAGACCCTAAGGTAATCGAAAATACCCTTTTTCCTCAGGCTTCCACTCTTGACTCGGAAAGCTCGATCCGTTCTTCTTCTCACAGCACTGAACCTCATTCACTCCAGCGGAGCGTCTGGCTTCCAGACTTCCGCGTGCGCTGCAACGGGGAGAGCGATTGAGGCGGTGAACGGGATTGGACATCGTGGGAACGATTTCCCGCAACCATGTCCAGCTAGCCTTCGGCTCCCGCACCGCCACACATCTCCTCTGAGTCTTTGATACCGGTCTCGGATCAGGACAAAACGGCTGGAGGCGGTCAGTGCTCAAGCGCTGCATGGATATTGTCTTGTCTGTTTTTTTGCTGATCGTGGCCCTGCCGATTCTGGCGGCGGCTGCAATCGCCATCAAAATCGATTCCGAGGGCCCGGTTTTCTTCGTTCAGCCGAGAATGGGCCGCGGGTTCAAGCGGTTTGCTCTGATCAAGCTGAGAACCATGCGCATCCGCTGCGATGGTGCGGCGTATACGTTGGGTGCGGATCCGCGTATTACATATGTAGGACACTGGCTGCGCTGGTCCAAAGTGGATGAGCTGCCGCAGTTGTGGAATGTGTTGCGCGGGGAGATGAGCATGGTGGGTCCGCGCCCCGTAATTCCCCAGTTGGCGTTTGAATTCGTAAAGGCCTACATCCATCTGCTCGAGGTGCGTCCGGGCCTGACCGACCCGGCTTCCATGAAATATTGCCGCGAGGAAGAGTTGCTAGCACTTTTTCCCGACCCGCTCCTTCATTTCAAGGCGGTAATCACGCCAGATAAGCTGCGCATTTCCGCGGCTTACCTGGATCACGCCACTGTCTGGAGCGATCTGGGTGTGTTAATGGGGACGGCTTTAGCGCTCTTTCCATCTAACCGGCTGCAGCGTTTCATCCATATGCATTCTTTTCAGCATTCTGAAGCTGCGGATCTGGCGTTTGCCGAGCCCATCCAAAGGGCAGAGGCGCAGCAGGTGATTGAAGAGATGTGACTGCGTGCGGCCATCGTGAAAAAGATGCAAGTGTTCGCAGAGGGGTGTTGTGCGTCACACGTGGTTATCGGCGCTGGCTTGGTATGATTAGTACGAAAACAAAAGGCCGGACACCTGCTCGTACCGGCAAGGAGTATTGAATGCCCGAAGCACATGCCTTCAGTTCCATTCCTACCAAAATTCTGGTGCCCATCGACTTCAGTCCGTCATCGCGCGCGGCCGTGAATTCCGCTTCCGACCTCGCCCAGCATTTTGGCGCTGAGATT